>ENA-UPSB01003454-UPSB01003454.1-bioreactor-metagenome-genome-assembly--contig:-NODE-3454-length-12273-cov-5.196841_pt1 | contig 12273 bp, 12 predicted proteins | sample MGYA00238182_ERZ773286 | MGnify/ENA primary metagenome ERZ773286 (study PRJEB29026, sample SAMN07631240) | bioreactor metagenome | isolation source: Switchgrass digestor | place: USA: Dartmouth... | reverse complement strand
GCTAACGGAGGCAACCCAAAAAAGCAGAAGCTTTATTCAGAATCTTATTGCCGAGCAGCGAGTATTGGTTAACGGCCAGCCCAAAAAAGCCAATTATAAAGTACGACCGGGTGACCATGTGGAGTTAAATTATCCGGAACCGACAAAACTTGATGTGCAGCCTGAAGACATCCCGCTGGACATAGTTTACGAAGACAGTGATTTGCTGGTCGTCAATAAACCTCAGGGAATGGTTGTTCACCCCGCGCCCGGTTCCTGGAGCGGAACTTTGGTAAATGCGTTGCTCTATCATTGCCAAAATCTATCGGGAATAAATGGGGTGCTCAGGCCGGGAATAGTTCATCGAATAGATAAGGATACCTCCGGTCTGTTGGTGGTGGCCAAAAATGATGAAGCCCATCGTGGTCTTGCCGAGCAGATTAAAAATCATAAAGTTGTCAGAAATTATCGGGCCATTGTGCATGGAGTTTTGGCGGAACCTTCCGGAACCATTGACGCACCGATCGGCAGGGATCCGAATTTCCGTAAAAAAATGGCTGTAGTTTTTAAAAATTCGAAAGAGGCAATTACTCATTATTATGTTCTAAACAGGTTTTTGAACTTTACCGAAATTAAAGCGGTACTGGAAACTGGCAGGACTCACCAAATCAGAGTGCATATGGCCTATATAAAACATCCGATCTTGGGGGATCCGCTGTACGGGCCCAAGAAAAATCCCTTCGGTGTTCAGAGTCAAGTACTGCACGCAGAACTATTAAGTTTCAAGCACCCAAGAACCGGTAAGCAAATGGAGTTTTCGGTTGAACCTCCGGAAACTTTCCGGAAAATCAGGGAACAGTTAGAAAGCGCTTGTTCTGCTAAATTGCTGGGGAAGGAGAATTAGCGTGGAAGGAAAGGCTAAAAGCGTAATTATGGATAAAGACGGAATCCGCAGAGCTATCAGCAGAATTTCCCACGAAATCTTGGAAAAAAACAAAGGAACCGACAACCTGGTGCTGATTGGGATAAGAACCAGAGGAGTGCCGCTGGCCGAGAGAATTCAGCAAAGGATATTGGAATTTGAAAATGTTAAATTGCCTTTGGGTTTGCTGGACATTACCCTTTATCGCGACGATTTGAGTACTATCGATGTGCAGCCTGTACTTCACGAAACCAAGGTTCCGTTCAGCATCGAAGGAAAAATTGTTATTCTGGTTGATGATGTTCTGTTCACCGGCAGAACGGCCAGGGCGGCGCTGGATGCGCTGATTGACCTCGGCAGGCCCCAAAAGATTCAGCTTGCTGTCCTTATTGACAGAGGGTATAGGGAACTTCCGATCCGAGCGGATTATGTCGGTAAGAATGTGCCTACTTCCCGCAAAGAAATTGTTTCCGTCTGTCTGGAAGAAACGGACGGTAGGGATGAAGTACTTCTGTTGGAAAAAGCTTAATAAACGTAGCCCTTTAAAGTTGCCCCGTGAGGTAACTAAGGGTAGAAGAATTGAGATTTACTCGGTTCCTCCTGCCTCTTAAAGGGCGTTTGAACGCACTTTTATACTGGCAGGAGGTTTTTTGGTTAGGGACGAGAATATTTGCTAATGAGTCTCGGAATAATCCACTTTAAGGTTATATGAAAACGGGAGGTTCTTTTATGAAGTGGCGACACAAAGATTTGCTTGACCTTGATGCTTTACAGGCTGAAGAGATAGAGCATATTTTGCATACGGCTGGTCCAATGAAAGAAATACTGCTGCGTCCAATGAGAAAGCTTCCAACGCTCAGAGGTAAATCGGTTGTATTGTTGTTCTATGAACCCAGCACTCGAACCAGAACCTCCTTTGAGACGGCCGCCAAAATTCTGGGTGCGGATACCACAAATTTTTCCGTTGCGCAGAGCAGTGTGAATAAGGGGGAGAGTTTGCTCGATACAGCCAGGACTTTGCAAGCGATGAACGTTGATTTGGTTATTGTCCGCCATTCCAGTTCCGGAGCGGCAGAGTTTTTAGCTCAAGAGCTTCGGGCCGGTGTAATAAACGGAGGGGATGGAGAGCATGCTCATCCCACTCAAGCTTTGTTGGATCTTTTTACGCTCAAAGAAAAGCTGGGCAGCTTGCAGAACAAAAAGATTGTGATTGTCGGCGATATTCTTCACTCGCGGGTTGCCAGGAGCAATGTGCTCGGCTTGAAAAAACTAGGAGCCGAAGTTGTTTTGGTCGGTCCGCCGACCCTTTTACCGGCAGAAATGAAATATCTCGGAGTTAAACTTTCCTATGACCTGGATGCGGAACTGCCCGGAGCGGATGCGGTAATGGCTTTGCGCCTGCAATTGGAAAGACAACAGAGCGGCTTGTTCCCTTCCATTCGGGAATACAGTAAATTATACAGCTTAAATAGGCAGAGGATCAAAAGAACCGGCAAAAGAACAATTGTGCTGCATCCCGGACCGATGAACAGGGGGATAGAGATCGCAAGCGACTTGGCTGAGAGTCCTCTGTCCGTCATAGATGAGCAAGTGACTAACGGTGTGGCAGTCAGAATGGCCTTAATTTATCTGTTAATAGGAGGGACAAGCGGTGATATGGCTTAAAGGAGCCTTTGTTGTCGATCCCGGCCAAAATCTGGCCGCTGAACGGGATGTTGTGCTTAAAGACGGAATGATAGTTAAAATTGCGCCGAATCTTCAACCGGAAGATGTCGAAGCTGTCTTGGGACTTCAAAGTTTGGAAGAGATTCGGCAAATTAATGCGGAAGGTAAATATCTGTTTCCTGGGCTGGTGGATGTTCACGTACATTTGCGCGAACCCGGACAGGAGGACAAAGAAGATATCCGAAGCGGATCAAGGGCCGCAATCCGCGGAGGATTTACCTCTATTCTGGCTATGGCCAATACCATACCGGTCATTGACCAAAGAGCTTTGGTTGAGTTTGTCCGCTTGCAAGGCCAAAGAGCGGGTTTCGCCAAGGTATATCCGGTGGCCGCTGTGACCAAAGGGTTTAAAGGAGAGGAACTGGTTGAGATGGCGGACTTGTTCGAAGGAGGAGCGGTCGCTTTCTCCGACGACGGCCAGGGAATTCAAAATGCCGAAATTATGAGACTGGCCTTAGAATATGCTAAACTCACCGGATGTCCGATCATTGCCCATTGTGAAGATAAAAATCTTGCCGGCAAAGGAGTGATGCGGCGCGGAGAAGCCAGCGCCAGACTGGGCCTGAGGGGTATTCCGGCCAGTGCCGAAAGTGTAATGGTAGCCAGGGATGTGCTGTTGGCCGCGGAGACACAAGGTAAATTGCATATCGCTCATGTCTCGACCAAGGAGAGCGTGCAAATCATAAAAAAAGCCAAGGAGTTCGGCGTTGATGTCACGGCGGAAGTAAATCCGCACCACTTGCTGTTTACTGACGAGGACATCAGCTTAACGGCAACGGCCTATAAGGTCAATCCTCCTTTGCCCACCCGAGCCGATCAGGAAGCCCTAATAGAGGGTCTGCTTGACGGCACTATCGACATGCTGGCGACGGATCATGCTCCCCATACCTGGGAAGACAAGGCTAAGCCTTTTGCGGAGGTGCCCTTTGGTATAAGCGCGTTGGAAACAGCTTTGGCTGCAGTTTGGCAGGGTTTGGTTGCCAAGGGCAAGTTAAGCGTGCCAAAACTGGTGGAACTCTGGTCTTTAAAGCCGGCTGAACGTTTTGGACTGGCGGCCGGGACTTTAAAAATCGGGGCGCCGGCTGATATGGTGCTGTTTGACCCGGACTGCAAAGAAGTTATTTCCGCGGACAATTTGGAATCGAAGGGGCATAATACTCCTTTTTTAGGCAAAGAAATGCAGGGCTTTCCGGTAATGGTCTGGGTTAACGGCAAACTATTGCTGGAAAATCGTAAAATAATTGATGTTAAGCAATATATTTAAGAGGTGTAATTTGCCGATGTATTTAAAAGCAAGAGTATTAGAAAACAGATTTATCGGCCATCCTTCGCAAAAAATTTACAGGCTGGTTTTAAGCGGGCAATTGGCTCTGGAGGCCAAACCGGGGCAATTTGTCCATCTTAGGGTAGCCGAAAGCTATGATCCTTTGCTCCGAAGGCCTATAAGCATTGCCGGGATTGATCGGGAAAAGGAAAAAGTCGTCTTATATTACCGAGTGACAGGTAGAGGAACCGAAGCTTTAACCCGGATTCGCGAAAATGACTATATCAGTGTCCTGGGACCTCTGGGCACCGGTTTTACCATACCCCAAACCGGCGGGATTTTACTTATTGCCGGCGGAATAGGGGTATTTCCTCTGTTTGCTCTGCTGGACGCCATTGACCGGACCAAAGTTCAAGTAAAAATGTTCTGGGGCGGTGAACACAGGTTATTTTTAGAAAGCGCCGACCTAAATTATTTGCAAAAAACGGGTGCAGACTATGAATTGGCTACAATGGACGGCAGTGCAGGATATAAGGGCTTGGTCACCGATTTATTGCAAGCGTATTTACAAGAACATGCTTCTGGCCATTCTTTCGATTCAAAGTCAAACTCCGGCACAAACCCGCTAAGGGTTGCTGCCTGCGGTCCCAAAGGTATGCTGCAAACCGTCGTCAATATCTGCCGGCAGTACAACATTCCGGTCGAAGTATCGCTGGAAGAAAGGATGGCTTGCGGAGTCGGTGCCTGTCTGGGCTGTGTATGTACGGTACGGGAAGGAAACGGTGTACTGAAACGCAAACGAGTATGTAAGGAAGGGCCGATTTTTTCCGGTGAGGAGGTGGTTTGGGATGATCAGGTCTGAACAATCGGCGGAACAAAACCATGTTTGTCTTGAAACCGATTTAAACGGTTTGACCCTGCGCAACCCGGTGCTTACCGCTTCGGGAACCTATGGTTTTGGAGAAGAGTACGCAGCCTATTGTTCTGTGTCCCAGCTTGGGGCTATTACGGTAAAAGGGATTACTCCATTGCCCCGCTTAGGGAATCCTGTCCCGCGTCTGGCGGAAACCCCGGCAGGCCTGTTGAATTCTGTAGGTTTGGAGAACCCGGGACTGGAAGAATTCCAAAGAACCTACCTGCCGAAACTTGCTACTCTGGATACGGCCGTTATTGTCAATATCTCCGGGTTTTCACTCGAGGACTATGCCCTGATGGCCAGAGCTTTGGACGAATCTTCCGCTGAACACGGCAACTGTATAAAGGCTTTGGAAGTCAATATTTCCTGTCCGAATATTGAACATGGCGGGATGGCCTTCGGTACCGACCCACGAAGTGCAGAGCAGGTTATTAAAACTGTGCGGGAGAATACCAAATTGCCTATTATTGCTAAACTTTCACCGAATGTCACAGATATTGCGGAGATAGCCAAAGCGGTGGAAAGCGCCGGAGCGAATGTTATTTCTCTAATTAACACCCTGTTGGGTATGAGCATAGATATTGACACCCAAAGACCGGTGCTGGCCAACAAATTCGGAGGGCTGTCCGGTCCGGCAATCAAACCGATAGCTCTGCGTATGGTGTATCAGGTTTTTGAAACGGTCAGAATTCCGCTGATTGGAATGGGCGGTATTACCACGTGGCAGGATGCTGTCGAGTTTATGCTGGCCGGAGCAAGTGCGATAGGCATCGGGACGGCCAATTTTGTCAATCCTTTGGCCCCGTTGGATATTCTGCATGGTCTGGTTGCTTATTGCGAACAGAGAGGATATAAATCCTGCCGTGAGCTTGTGGGTTTAGCCCATTAACGCTGCTTGGAATTTACTTATTTGGCCGAAGGAATATTTTTAAGAAAGGGGATTGCCGTGGCAGAACATGCAGATAAAAAAGATTTGTTCCGCAAAATAATTGTGGCTTTGGATGTAGATTCCGAACAAAAGGCTTTAGATTTGGGACGAGCTTTAGCCGGTAGCGGCTGCTGGGTGAAGGTAGGGCTTGAACTATATGCGTTATCGGGTTTAAACTTAATAGAAGAGTTCAAGCAACTGGGATTCAATATATTCCTGGACTTGAAACTCCATGATATTCCGAACACTGTTCAGAGAACGCTAAAGGTTTTAGTACGGTCCGGAGTTGACATGGTCAATGTTCATTGCAGCGGCGGCTATGAGATGCTGGCCAGAGCCGCCGAAGTCTGTCATCAGGCCGGTAAAACCGTTATCGGGGTAACCGTTCTTACCAGTCTTGGTTCCGAAGATCTAAACGCCGTTGGTATGGACAGTGATACTGAACGGCAAGTTTTAAGGCTGGCCAAGCTTGCCCAAAAAGCCGGCTTGGACGGAGTGGTGGCTTCGGCCCAAGAAGCGCCGCTTTTACGCCGGGAATGCGGTCCGGACTTTTTATTGGTAACTCCGGGTATCCGTCCGGCCTGGAGTGCCAAGGACGATCAGGTTAGGGTGCTCACCCCGCGGGAAGCTTTGAAGGCAGGAAGCTCATATCTGGTGGTAGGCAGACCCGTAACTTTGGCGTCTGATCCCAGAGAAGCTTTGGAACGTCTTTGGGATTGACGCTGTGGCTTTGCACTGAACATAATGCTTTTCCAGAGGTATCTGTTATGAGATTGTTCATAGCCGTGAACTTTGACGAAAATATTAAAAATGAACTTTGGGAAATTAGTCGAGATTTCCAGCAATACACCAGCCAAGGCAATTTTACCCGTCCGGAAAATTTCCATTTGACTTTAGTATTTCTCGGAGAAGTAGCGCCGGAGCGGGTAAAGGACATACAGCAAGCCATGGCCGAAGTGACGGTTAAACCTTTTACGCTTTCTTTGGGCGGCCTTGGCTGCTTTAAACGGAGAAACGGAGATATATATTGGATCGGCGTAGAGCTGAGCAACGCCTTGCTGGAACTTTATCGGCAGTTGGTTGACAGCCTTACCCAAAGAGGCTTTGTGCTTGAAAACCGTGGTTATAAACCCCATCTTACCCTAGGCAGACAGATAGAGCTGGCTGGGGATTACCGATTGGAATCACTGCCGGTGGCAATCAAACCGTTAAGCCAAAAAGTTTCCAAAATCAGTTTGATGTTGTCTGAAAGAATAAACGGTCGCCTGACTTATACAGAAATACATTCTAAGAGTTTATAAGTTGGAAAAAACAGGATAGAAGGTGGATAGGAAATGGAAAGACAGGAAATACTGCAGTTATTTAAAAATACCGGAGCCCTTTTACAGGGGCATTTCCTGCTGACTTCCGGAAAACATAGCGCTCAGTACATGCAATGTGCGCAAGTATTACAGTATCCTGATATAGCCGGCCGGCTCGGCGCTGAATTGGCCCGAAAACTTTCCCAACTGCAGATTGAGACAGTCATTGGTCCTGCCATGGGCGGGATTATCGTAGCCCATGAGGTGGCCAGGGCTTTGGGTGTTAGAAGTATCTTTGCCGAAAGACAAGCCGGCAAAATGGCATTGCGTCGAGGTTTTAAACTTGCTGCCGGTGAAAAGGTTTTAGTGGTTGAAGATGTGGTTACAACCGGCGGCTCCGTTAAAGAAGTGCTGGATATTGTGCGGGAAGTCGGTGCCGTACCGGTCGGCGTAGGTTCAATCGTTGACCGCAGCGGCGGCCAAGCGGATTTTGACGGCCTGCCTTTTTACAGTTTACTTCAGGTAGATATCGAAGCTTATGAACCGGAGAATTGCCCGCTGTGTGCGCAGGGTTTGCCTTGGGAAAAACCGGGGAGCAGAGAGAGTAAATAGCTTTTTAGACGGCGAGGAAAGAAAATGAATAAAAACAGAAGGTATGCAATTATTACCATACTGGTTACCAATGCCATTCTGATTTCTTTGCTGGAGTCCTTGATACCGATCCCTATTCCGGTACCCGGCGTTAAACTCGGTTTGGCCAATATTATTACTTTGATTGCCATAGCTTTTTTGCCGTTAAAAGACGTTTTGCTCATTGTTGTAATTCGTTGTGTGGTTGTGGCCCTTTTAACCAGAGGAGTAATGATGTTGGCTTTTAGCCTTAGCGGAGGATTGTTAAGCGCTTTGGGCATGACCTTGGTCTACCGAAGCATGTCCAGATTTTTCAGCGTCAAAGGAATCAGTATTATTGGAGCCATTCTTCATAATACGGCTCAACTTACTGTTGCGTCGCTGGTTTTGGGACAATTGGTGGTGCTTTACTACTTGCCGGTGTTATTGATATCGGCCGTTGTAACCGGCTTTATTACCGGCACCATCGGTGAAATTGCCATTAATGAACTGCGCAAAAAAGATTTTTTAAAGGCAAATTTGGCAGAACCGGCAGTCGAAGAACCTGAGCAAGTTGGGCTCGGAGACGGAGAAGAGCAGAACGAGGAAGGGTATAGATGAACCTTAAACCCATGGATAAAGATAACAATCCGCTCGTTAAGCTTGATGCGGGAGTTAAACTTGTGCTGGCTGTTATGCTCTCAATTATTCCTTTTTTTTGCCAAAGACAGGGCAGTTTTTTGATTCTGGTCCTTTTTTTAGGTTTTCTTACTGTTTTGGCAAGGGTGAGTTTGCGTACATTGCGCAACAGCATACTGTCCTATGGCATTATTGTGATTTTTCCTTATCTCTTCGGTTTTTTAATCAGTTGGTTAACAGCCCGATATTCGGCCAATTCCCTGTTTGTTTATGAACAAGGGTTTTCTGCGATGGCCTTAAGACTATTCCGATTGTTTCTGTTTTGGTATGTCGGAACTCTTTATTTGTATTCCACGCCTCTAAGTTCTTTGCTCGGAGTATTGGATAAATGCCTGTTTCCGTTAAAAAAGTTGGGTGTACCGATATCCGAATATTTGAAAGTCTTAATGTGTGTAATTGAAAATCTGAAGAAATCCGGTTCGGAAGTTAAGAACAAATTCCAAGAAAAAAAGGCCTCCTTAAGCGGAGACCATAAATCCTTGTTTATATTAAATATAAAAGGAATTGCTCAAATCATAGTTTCTTTTCTGGTGGATTCCTTTCAAAACCTGGACCAAATCCAAGAGGACCTTGACAGGATCAAGGTTGAAGATTTGTATACCTACAGGTTAAAAGTCGCCAAGCCTGAAATAATTGCGGTAGGCTGCTTCCTGGCGATTAATCTCGGCCTTTACTTAATCGAAACCGGTTATTGGGTTTGGTAATACTCATAATTTTAGGACCGCTTCGTGGAAAGATTCAGCCAAGGTAGGATGAGCATGAATCATGGCCGCGATGTCTGCCGCTGTCACTTTTTTCTGCACAGCCAAAGCAGCTTCATGAATAAGGTCGCTGGCGTGGGGCCCCAGGATATGAACACCGAGAATCTTTTTGTCCTCTTTATGGGCTAGCACTTTGACAAAGCCTTCACCTTCGCCAAGGGTGAGGGCTTTTCCGTTGGCTCCAAACAGCGCTTTATTCACTACATAGGGGATATTTTGCTGCTTAAGTTCCTGTTCCGTCAGCCCTACTGAGGCAACCTCCGGGAAGGCAAAGACGCAGGAAGGAACGACGGAACCGGCGTCGGTACGAGGCGAGCCGTAGAGATTTTCGACCACTGTGGTTCCTTGGTGGGAAGCGACATGGGCCAACATTTGCCCGCCAATGACATCGCCGATGGCATAAATTCCGGGAACCGAAGTGGCATAATCGTCGTTCACTTTAATACCCTGTTTGCCGTATTCCACACCGGCTTCTTCCAAGCCGAGGCCGGCGGTGTTCGGAACGCGGCCGGTTGCGATTAAAACCGTTTCTGCAGAGTGGGAGCGGACATTGGCTTTCTTGTCTTCGACCAATACGGTAAGGGTATTTCCTTCCCGGGTTATTTCCGTCACCTTAACGTCTGTTTCTATGTTAATGCCTTTTTTCTTCAGCAGCGGAGTCAATCTTTTGCTGATTTCTTCGTCCATCAACGGCAAGATCCGTGGGAGAAATTCCAAAACGGTCACTTGGCAGCCAAAGGCTTGGAAAATACAGGCGAATTCAATTCCTATCACTCCACCGCCTATGATGACCAATCTTTCCGGAACTTTTTCCAGGTCTAAAATTTCATCGCTGGTTATGACTCCAGGCAAGTCAGCTCCAGGGATCGGAGGAAGCGAGGGTTTTGATCCCGTTGCAAGTAAAATATGCCTGGCTTCGATGTCCAGAGTGTTACCGGATTCTTCAGTTACCCGAACCCGATTTGGCCCGATCAAACGTCCTTGACCCTGAATAAATTGCACTTTTTGATTTTTTAGCAATAGATGAATTCCGGAATGCAGACGGTCGACTATTTCCTTTTTCCTAGCCTGCACTCTGGCCATGTTCAGTGCATAACCGCCTAATTCCACTCCAAAGTTCGCCGCATTTTGTAAGGTATTCATTACCTCGGCATTCTTATATAACGCTTTGGTTGGAATACAACCCCGATGTAAACAGGTACCGCCTACTTTATCCTGTTCGACCAGCAAAACTTGAGCACCGAGTTCGGCAGCCCGTAAAGCCGCCGTATAACCTCCCGGCCCTGCGCCTATGATAATCAGGTCTTTTTGCATGGTTTATCCATCCTTCTAAATTATATTGCCTGGAGTTTATTCGTTGGTATCTGTCGGTCGCCAGCGCAGGACAGGATTTCGGGCGGCCGCCACTTCATCCAACCGACGGACCGGGGTGTTATGCGGAGCCGAACGAACCAATTCCGGATCGGTATTAATTTCTTCGACAATAGTGTAAAGGGTTTGGACGAATTGATCCAACGTTTCTTTGTTTTCCGTTTCGGTGGGTTCTATCATCAGAGCTTCGGGAACGATTAGCGGAAAATACATGGTTGGGGGGTGGTAACCGTAATCCAGAAGACGTTTGGCGATATCTAACGCCGTAACCTCTTGGTCGTGGTAATTTGCCCCCGAGAATACACATTCATGCATGCATAAACGGTCATAGGGCAGCGAGAATAACGGTTTAAGTTTATGCAGCAAATAGTTCGCGTTCAAAACGGCATTTTCAGACACTTGTCTTAGCCCTTTGGCCCCTTGGCTCAAGATATAAGCATAAGCTTTGACCAGCACGCTGAAATTGCCGTAGAATGACCTGACGCGGCCCACTGAAAGGGGGCGGTCATAATCCAGGAAGTATTTGCCGTCTTTATGTTCCACCAACGGTTTAGGCAAGAAAGGTACGAGCTCTTTTTTAACCCCTACAGGACCGGAACCGGGTCCTCCGCCGCCATGAGGCGTGGAAAAGGTTTTATGCAGGTTCAGGTGAACCACATCGAAACCCATGTCGCCGGGACGAGCTATGCCGAGAATAGCGTTCGCATTGGCGCCGTCATAATACAGCAGTCCGCCTGCGTTATGAATAATTTCGGCGATTTCTACAATGTTTTCCTCAAACAGACCCAAGGTATTCGGATTGGTCAACATCAGTCCGGCAATTTTGTCATCTACCAGTTTTTGCAGAGCAGTAATATCAACTCCGCCGCGGGAATCGCTTTTCACTTCGACTACTTCAAAGCCGACCATTGCAGCCGAAGCAGGATTAGTTCCGTGAGCGGAATCCGGAATTATTATTTTGGTCCTTTGGCTATCCCCGTTGTGGGCGTGATAGGCTTTAATTGTCAAAAGCCCTGTAAGTTCACCGTGGGAACCGGCGGCAGGTTGCAGGGAAAAGCGGTCCATTCCGGTGATTTCGCATAAAGCCTGCTCCAAATTATACATTAATTCAAGACAGCCCTGGACGGTGTCTTCGGGTTGATAAGGATGTACACTGGTAAAACCGTCCAAACGGGAGGCAACTTCGTTAACTTTCGGGTTGTATTTCATAGTACAGCTTCCGAGCGGATAGAATCCCGAATCCACACCGTAATTGAGCTTGGAAAGACGGGTAAAATGACGGACCGCGTCCACCTCGTTCACTTCGGGCAGTTCTGCCGGCTCACTTCTTAGGTAGGAGGCTGGAATCAAGCTTTCCAGATCCTTTTCCGGCACGTCACAAGCTGGGAGCGAATAGCCTTTACGACCGGGTTGGCTTTTCTCAAATATCAGATCCGTTTGCTGCTTCATCTTTGCATCCCTCCCACTAATTCTACAAGTCGGTCTATCTCTTGTTTGGTCCTCTTTTCAGTGACGGCAATCATCCAGGCATTCTTGAGTTCCGGATAATCCCTTTCCAGAATGTAGCCGCCGATGATGTTATGTTCAAGCAATTTCTTGTTAAGTTCCGTAGCGGGAACCGGGCAGGTTAACACAAATTCTTTGAAGAACGGAGCTGTAAACAGCGGTTTAAAACCTGCTTGTTTTTGGAGTTGCTCGCAGGTATAATGGGCCTTTTGGGCGCAGAGATAAGCGACTTCGCGTAAACCCTGTTTACCGAGCAAGGTCAGATAAATAGTTGCTGCCAGCGCATTCAAGG
>ENA-UPSB01003448-UPSB01003448.1-bioreactor-metagenome-genome-assembly--contig:-NODE-3448-length-12288-cov-5.449277_pt1 | contig 12288 bp, 10 predicted proteins | sample MGYA00238182_ERZ773286 | MGnify/ENA primary metagenome ERZ773286 (study PRJEB29026, sample SAMN07631240) | bioreactor metagenome | isolation source: Switchgrass digestor | place: USA: Dartmouth... | reverse complement strand
GTTTCCGTCCCAGTCTATATTCAGGGGTTCATCGAAAGACACCTCTGTTTTCAGCCTGTTGTTTCGTCTCAGATACATAAGTATTTCATTTTCAATGCACCTGGAAGCATAGGTGGCCAGTTTAATGTTCTTCGTTGGATTGAATGTATTGATTGCCTTGATCAATCCTATGGTTCCGATGGATATAAGATCCTCCACACCTACACCCGTGTTTTCAAATTTCCGGGCAATATATACCACCAGCCTCAGGTTTCTCTCTATCAGAATTGACTTTACGCCAAAATCTCTTTTTTCCAGTTTGCTTAAAAGATAGTTTTCCTCATCGTTGGTAAGGGGTGGTGGCAATGCCTCGCTGCCGCCGATATAAAACAATGAAGAATCTGTTTTTATTTTAAATTTCCTTAAAAATTCTATGTATCTTATTTGAAAGGCAAGTTTCAATTTATTCATGATTTTCATGTCGATTACTCCTTTCATGTACAAATATGCATCTGCGTGTATATTAAGCAGTTATGGTGCTTGCTTGACTTTTCATGATACTATTTCAGGGCTTAATAAAGCCTTATACTTGTCATTCTTGGAAAGGGACCTGTTGTATATTCCCACTATTACATTATCCACCCCCTTTTTCTGATCATTTTCACCCAGTTCCACATAATCCGGTTTAAAACCTATAAGCATGCCATTTTCCTTCCCCAGGGAGTTGAACGGTATCAGCCTGAACCTTGAAAGCCAATGGGAGTTGGACACAATGGAGGTTACGATATTGAGATCGTTCTCCTTTGAGTTTTCGAAAATGCTTTTTATTTCCAGGGGCAAAATCTCTTTCAGAGCCATAAACTCCACTATGATTACGGGCATGTTCGTCAATGGATCATGCAGCGAGTTGCCTGTGTCAATAAGAGCCGCCATATCGGCAAACTTGCTCTCGAATGCTATCTTAAGGGGGATGATCAGTTTATCCTTTATGAACTTGGACTGAATTTCCTCCCAGAAAATTCTTACTATAATCCCGACTGTCAATATGGAGAAAATGATAAAAGTCCATTTTGATGACTGCCAATATACATAAAAAACACCGTTTTTTACAAAACCGCCTTTTTGATTGAAGTAAAGAAAGGAAAAGGCTGCTCCTGCAAAAATGTATGTGGATATATAGAATATTGCCAACACCTTTATGAAGCTTTTTATTTTATCTATGGAAAAGCTCACAGCCACCATCAGTGCAGACAGGATTACCTTTGCCATTGCTGTATAGTAAACCTTTATACTGGGAAACAAAATCAGTGCAACAACATAGGCAGCACCAATCAATGCCCCCAGAAACAAACGAAGACTGGAAGTCCTGGTCCTTGAAAACTTGGCGGTTACCCAGAGTATCAGATAGTTCATAACGATATTTTCCAAAAATAAAACATCAATATAAACTTCCAATGATATTACCTCACATTCATCGTTTGTGTGACAGTATTAATCTTTCTTGATTTTGCTCACCAAAGGAATCAGCAATTTGCCCTTCTATTACTTATATTCATGAACCTGTATAGATATGAATATTATATAGATTTAGGAAAGATTTTTTTGTCAAATAGACTGAAAGGTAAAGAAAAGTATACGACAAAAAACACCGGTTTGTATATGCCGGTGTATCATATTGGTCATTTATTTATTATTTGCCGCTGAGTAATGGTGTTGGAAAAGCCTGATTATTAAATGATTTAAACAGAACTCTCTTTTCATTCATTATTGAATCCTGTTATTTAAATCTGTTTCTTCTTAAGAACGTAGGTATGTCCAATTCATCTTCAGAAAAAGACGATGAACCTGTGTAGCCAATGCCCGGTTTTTCGCTGCCTGGAGTTGCTTTTTCCGGAGACTTCTCTTTCTTTTTAATGACCGGTACTTTTTCAAATCCTGTGGCAATTACGGTTATTATGATTTCGTCTTTCAGATTTTCGTCAATAACAGCACCAAATATGATGTTTGCATCAGGATCTGCTGATTTCTGGACAAGTTCCGCTGCCATGTTCACTTCAAACAAGCCGAGGTCAGAACCTCCCGTTATGTTTAACAGAACTCCTCTTGCTCCCTCTATAGATGTTTCCAAAAGAGGACTATGTATTGCCTGCTTGGCTGCTTCTTCAGCCCTGTTTTCACCGGAAGCTCTGCCTATTCCCATATGAGCCAGGCCGGTATCATACATGATTGTCCTGACATCTGCAAAGTCTAGATTAACTAATCCCGGAACGGCTATGAGATCGGAAATTCCCTGAACTCCTTGTCGTAAAACATCATCGGCCATTACAAAAGCATCCACTATGGAAGTCCTTTTTTCGGCAACCTGCAACAACCTGTCGTTAGGTATTGTAACCAGGGTATCTACAGCAGCTTTAAGGTTTTCTATTCCACGTTCTGCATTCTGCATGCGTTTTCTGCCTTCAAATGTGAACGGCTTTGTTACCACTCCGACCGTCAGTATTCCCATTTCTTTGGATATTTGCGCTACTATCGGTGCTGCTCCGGTACCTGTGCCACCACCCATGCCGGCGGTAACAAACACCATATCTGCCCCTTTTAATGCCTGAGCGATTTCATCCCTGCTTTCGTTGGCAGCTTTTTCACCAACTTCAGGATTGGCACCGGCGCCAAGACCTTTTGTAATCTTGTCTCCAATTTGAATCTTAGTATTGGCTTTTGACAAGAATAAAGCCTGCTTGTCCGTATTTACTGCTATAAACTCTACACCGCGAAGTCCTGCGTTTATCATCCTGTTTACTGCGTTGTTTCCTCCGCCACCAACACCTATTACCTTAATCTGAGCAAATTGATCCATATCAATATCAAACTCCAGCAATTAAAGTCCCCCTTTATCAATTCATCTATTGTGAAGCCTTTTATTTCAACATGTGTCTATTAATTTTGGCTTGAATCTTTTTGAATGACTATATTATAAATGAAATATCTTTAAAAGTATATCGTAATTTTTAATCATTTCATTAGAATAACCTTCGGAAAAACTCAAGGAATTTATTTACAATTCCCTTTTCATTATTCCGTGATTCTGTTTTATTAGCTTTTGCAATATTCTTGACGGTGCTGTATTTGCCACGCTCTGAAGCAGCTTTTATGATACCTGCAGAAACTACAAACTCCGGTTTGTTTATTCCATGCATTTTATAGTTGGCTATTTTTGCAGACATGTCAAACACTTCGGATGCCAACTGGCTTGAACCATGAAGATAGGACATTCCTCCTCCGGATATGACAATTCCTCCGTTCAAGCTTTCATATATCCCTGAATTCGCAATCAAGTCCCTGCAGAGGGTGAATATTTCAATGACTCTTGCCTCTGTTATTTCAACTATTTCAGAGACTCTTACATTCTTTTTCCTGCCGGTATGCATATCTGTTACCAGGATTTCCTGGTCATTGCTTATCAAAGATGTCCTAGCAAGTTCAAACTCTCTTTTCAGTTTTTCGGCTTCATGCACAGGAATTTTCATTCCTATGGAAATATCATTGGTAATGTGATCCCCTCCTACCGGGATGGAATCATAAAAAATCAACCGGTTTCTTTTAAATATAGAAACGTCAGTGATACCTCCGCCTACATCTATCAAGATGGTTCCCAGTTCCCTTTCATCGCCCGAAAGGGCTATTGAACCGGTAGCAAGGGCCTCAGCTATAAATCCGTCAATTTTTATACCGGATTTTTCAACTGCCCTTACGATATTTTGTACTGAAGCAATTTTCCCTGCAACAATATCAGCATCCAGAGCAAGATTTACACCGGTCATGCCAGTTGGGTCCAAAATTTGATCATATCCGTCCAATATGTACTGTTCCGGGATAATGTCTATGATCTGCTTGTCTTCCGGGATATTGACATTTCCTACGCTGAAGAGGAGCCTTTCCACATCTTTGGCTGTGACTTCATGTTTTTCATTGGATATGATGGCCTCACTTCTGTTATTTATAATATCAACATGGGCGCCGGGTATGCTTATGTAAGCTGATTCCACTCTTACTTGCGCATTGCTTTCCGCCTGTCGAACAGAATCGATTATGGAACCGGATGTGGTATCAAGATCAACAATAATCCCTTTTTTTACACCATTGCACGGTGCCAATCCTCTGCCAAGTACTTCAATTTGCCTGTCTGAATTCAACTTTCCTATGGTAGTACAAACTTTGGTTGTACCGATATCTATGCCTACGATTATACCAGCCACGTATCCTACCCCCTGTAAAGGTGCGTCAAACATCTTCAATGCTCATACTTTCTATAAAAGCCTGTCGTCTAAATCACCCATTTCTTCTTTTATATTATCGTTTTTTGAGTTCTTGTTCAATATAAATCTCCGAATAATGGCAAAGTTTGAAAACAGCCTGCTTCCAAAGGCAAAGATGGCTGCCATGTATAATTGGATTCCCAGCTGGTCTCCAACATAAGCCAGTATGGAAGCCAAAATCGCATTGCCAAAAAAACCGGTCAGGAAAACTTTCATATTGAATTTACCCTGCAAGGATGCGGCAATACCGCCAAAAACGGAATCCAATGCGGCAAGAATGGCTACGGCAACATAGTTGGAATACTGGCTGGGTATATTGAATGGAATGAAAACACCAATAAGAATGCCAATAATCAATCCTAAAATAGGTATCATATTTTATCCTCCATAAAATATATTAATATTCACTGGGAATGAAACTGGGGTTTTCACTTAACGTAAAATCCAGTTGGCCTTTTTCATCCTCTCTGATATTCTTTTTCAAAATCTCCTTTGCAAAATCTATTCGGTAACTGAGTTTTTCCAAATTCCCAAGGTTCACAACAATCCTGGAATCATACAGGATGCAAATATTATCTATATCATGCACATCAAAGTAGTCAATTTTGGAAAAGAGCTTGAAATCACTTTTGCTATCGGACTTTACTATTTCATTTATCAGGTTTACAGCATAAAAAAAGTTATCCATGCTTTCCAGCTCCAGAGCCTGTCCAATTTCAAAGCTGTCAAACTTCAAACCCTTAATAACAGGCAGGGATTTTGGGGTTCCTCCCTCGAAAGTTTCCAGAACATAAGCTTCATCATCCACCAGGATGCTTGTACCGTAAAAAGGAACCACAGCAAAAGGTTTCCTTTCTTTTACTGTTATTATTATTTTATCAGTTAATGCGAATTTTACAACCACATCTTTTATATAACTCAGCTCTTTTTTAATAGTATTTTCAGCATCGCTGTTCCTTAAGTTAAGAATATCCTCCGTGCTGCCTCCGATAAGCTTAAAACCGTTTGTTCCAAGTATTATACCGGAAGCGTCAATAATGTCTTCTTCACTATAGTGACTATTTCCTCTTACATAAATGTCATGTATTTCAAACAGCGGTGAAAGAGCAAGCATAATAAGCGAACCCGCCAGCATGCCAAAAACGAATATAAACTGCAAAAAGGCCATTAATCTTAAATTTTCTTTCTTTTTTGTTTTTTTATCTTTCCTCATATATTCAGTGACTTCAGCATTACCCTTTTGAACTTTCAATACTCTTCCCCCGTATGACAAGGTTTTCTTTGGTTTATTCATTGCTCAGCTGCAATTGTGTTTTGCATTTAACTATGATGCGAACAACTGTCAACTGTCAATCCTCTTTATATCCGCACCCATCAATCTGAGCTTTTCTTCTATTTTTTCATAGCCCCTATCAATATGCTTTACACCACTTACGACAGTTTCTCCGCAAGCAACCAGACCGGCCAATACAAGAGCGGCTCCTCCTCTCAGGTCCCTGGCGGTCACGTTTGCTGCGGTAAGCTGTTTTACGCCTTTAATTACGGCTATTCTTCCCTCTAATTTTATATTGGCTCCCATTCTCAAAAGCTCTTCCACATGCTTGTATCTGTTCTCGAACACTGTTTCCACCACTATGCTGGTGCCCCTGGCAACACTCAGCAATGCTACGATCTGAGCCTGCATGTCAGTGGGAAATCCGGGATAGGGCAAGGTTCTTATGATGTCAATCGCCTTTGGTCTCGTGGGTCCGGATATATGTATGGCGTTTTTTTCTGTGTTTATCCTGCACCCACAATCCCTCAGGTTTGAAATAACAGAACTTAAATGCTCCGTAATTACATTTTTCAGCAGAAGATCCCCACCGGTAATTGCAGACGCCACCATGTATGTACCTGCCACAATTCTGTCTGGTATAATAGTATGTTCAGTATCAAGCAGTTTTCTTGAACCCCCGCTTATGCGGATGACACTGGTACCGGCTCCTGTAACAGATACACCAAGGGAATTGAGAAAGCCCTGCAAATCGATTATCTCAGGCTCCTTTGCAGCATTTCTGATATAAGTGTCTCCTTCTGCAAACACGGAAGCCAGCATTATGTTTTCAGTGGCTCCTACGCTTGGGTAATCCAGTTGTATCTCGCACCCTTTCAAACGTTCGGCTTCACAATAAATGAATCCTCTTTGGGCGTCGTTTATCTTGGCGCCCATGCTTCTTAAAGCTTTTAAGTGAAGATCAATCGGTCTTGGTCCTATTTCACACCCACCTGAATATGTAATGCCATTGGCAGAAGCATGAACTATCAAACAAGCGTTAACCATAATACACTTATATTTATTGTATCATTCCCTTAAATATCTATCAATTATCTAAGTATTAAATAAATGCTTTGGTTAGCTTTTGCCGCAAACAATCACAGGCTTGAGCCAATCGGGCAGATGATTGGGTTTAGTTGTATAAAGATACAGATAACTATTGGTTTGAATTCAGGCAATTAAGCCCTATGCTTATTAATGAACCGTTAAACTGCATATTATAAAAATTGCCGGTTTCAGAAGGTTGAACAGTTTATTCCTTGTTAATAATTTATTTATGGGAAATCAACAAATATGGGATAAGATATATACGTATGATCAGCTTTATGAGCTTGGAAAATAAAACAAAGACAGATAATGGATATTAGGCCCGGAGAAATAACGGGATTTTTCTTGATTTTCAAAGCATACGTCAGCAATTGCTTTGCAGATTTTAAGTTTAGCAGTTTAGAGGCAGACAGGAGGAGTTCTTCTGGTAAAATGAACTATGTATATATTAAACCCTTTATGCTATAATTGGACTTGGTTTTAACAAAGAATTACAGAGGGTATGTATGAATATTAGATTGACACTTACTTTAATTGCCTCCAAGCTGGCAATAAAAGCATGCAGATTGTTTAAACTGGGCGGTACAAGTCTTCCGGGGGAAATTGCCAGGAAGATGTATCCCGGAATTTTGACCGAGATAACAAAAGGATATAGAATAATAATGGTTACCGGGACCAACGGTAAGACTACTACCACCAAGATCATAGGAAAGATCCTGGAGGAAAACGGCATTGATTATATCACCAACAAATCCGGAGCTAATCTGGTAGACGGTGTTACCACTACTTTCATAGATTCAATCGGCATTAATGGAAAACATGCCAGGAATACAGCTTTGATAGAAATTGATGAAGCTGCCTTCAACAAACTGACCGATTTTGTCAAACCCGATGTACTGGTAGTGACGAACTTTTTCAGGGATCAGCTTGATCGATACGGAGAACTGTATACTACACTGAGCAAAGTTAAATCAGGTATTTCCAAGTCTCCGGATGCAAAGCTTGTTCTCAATGCCGATGATTCCCTGTGCGCTTCCCTGGGAAAGGATGCACCCAATGAATCCGTGTATTTCGGCATGGCGCCTGAAGCCTGTGAGCCTGCAGAAGAGGAAAAAAACCTTGATGCAGCTTTCTGCCTGTACTGCAAAAGCAAATATGAGTATTCCTTTCACGTATATGGACATCTGGGAGGATTTCGATGCCCAAACTGCGGTTATGAAAGGCCTGAGGTACGGATCATGTGCACGAAGGTGGATATGCTTACCAGCTCGGATTCATATATTCAGTTTGCCATAAAGGATGACGGGCAATCGGAACCATGGAAAGCGTCTTATGCTTCAAGGATAAATCTTCCCGGGATGTACAATGTGTATAACGCCATGGCGGCAATAGCCTGCGGCCATGTGCTCAACCTGCCGGCGGAGAACACAATCAAGGCCCTGGGCAGTGTTGAAAGCAGCTTTGGCAGAATGGAAAGCATTGTTGTGGATAACAAAAGAATAAAGATCATACTGGTCAAGAATCCTGCCGGATTCAATCAGGTGCTGAATTTTCTTCTCACCGAGAATCAAAACATACAGCTGGCCTTTGCGATAAATGACAAGATTGCAGACGGGACCGATATTTCATGGCTTTGGGATGTGGACTTTGAAAAACTGCTTGGTATGCAGGACAAGCTTGACAATATCTACGCTACCGGACTGAGAGCTGAAGATATGGCTTTAAGGCTGAAATATGCAGGGCTGTACACCAACAAAATCAGCATAATTAAGTCTTATGATGAGTTGATCAGTACAGGGTTAATAAGGACGAAGGAAGGCAGCAGCTTCTATATTCTTCCGACTTATACCGCTATGTTGGAAATCAGAAAGTTACTAAAAAAGAGATTTAAATTGAAAGATTTCTGGAAATAACATATTTGACATTCAATAATCTCTTGATTGTCATGGAGGTTGTTTATGTATGAAATAAACATTTGTCACCTGTATCCCGAACTTTTAAACCTGTACGGTGACAAAGGCAATATAATAGCTTTATACAAAAGATGTGAGTGGAGAGGAATAAAGGCAAAGGTGATCAACGTTTCCCTGGGAGATCCCTTTATTCCTGAAAATTACGATATTGTGTTCCTTGGAGGCGGGCAGGACTATGAACAGCAGATAATTCAGGATGACCTGCTTAATATAAAAGGCAATGAGATAAAAAACGCCATAAACAATAACAAGATATTTCTGGCCATTTGCGGTGGATATCAATTGCTGGGGCAATACTACAGAACATGGGAAGGCAATGAGATACAGCTTCTGGGCGCGCTGGACATTTGGACCATTGGAAGCAGGGACAGGCTGATAGGAAACCTGGTGTTTGAATGTGAGTTTTTAAAATCCGACAACACAGGCAATATGGTGGTCGGCTTTGAAAACCATTCAGGCAAGACTTACCTTGGAAAAGATGTCATGCCTCTCGGAAAAGTTATTAAAGGCAACGGGAATAATGGAGAGGACGGTGGTGAAGGAGCTGTTTACAAAAACGTTTACTGCTCGTATTCCCATGGAAGCTTGCTTCCTAAAAATCCCACCCTTACCGACCATTTGATCGAGTTGGCCCTAAAGCAAAAATATAAAGATTTTATGCAGCTTCAGCCCATTGACAACACGCTGGAGTATCTTGCCCACGACACCATGCTGGACAGGATATTGGGCAATAAACGCTGACTCTTAAAAAACAGTGATTTGAGAGGTGTATCCATTTTGAAAGCAGATATAAACAGCAGGATAAATAGTAAAATAAACATGAACTATACCCTTGAACCGGCAAAAGCAGCATACTGGATTGTGCTATTTGCCGGATTCCTTACCAAGCTGATTTATTTCCAGTATTCTACCGAATTGAACTACGGAAGCATCTTTGCGCAAACAAATATTCATATGGTGCTTTCTTCCCTTTTTGTTGTGCTGATAATAGCATCTTTGATTTTCATACTCAGTAACAGAAAAAGGTATACTGTGTTGCTGATTGCAGACATAGCGATTACTGTTTTACTGGTATCCGATATCCTTTATTTCCGTTACTACCGCTGCCCCATTACCCTGCCGGTTTTAGCGCAGATCAGCCTTGTGGCACCTGCCGGGGATTGTATAAACGTATTGCTGGAGCCTATGGACTTCCTGTTAGTGATTGAAATCCCAGTATTGATTTATTTGCTGTTTTCTTTCAGGAGAACCGGGATTAAGAGCATAGCCTTTCCATACAGGCTGGCATCGGGCATTCTTGTTGGCGTGGTTTCCGTAGGTTGCCTGTATTATCTTTACAGCAGCTCAGATATCGAAATGTTTGACTATGACAGGAACTACGTCGCAAAAGACTTGGGCATCCTTTACTTCCATGCATATGATGTGAAAACCTTTGTAAATGACAATCTTCTGACTGACAGGACATTAACAAAAGAGGAAAAGCAGCGTATTGAAGAATTTTTCAGCAGCAAGTCCCCAAATAAGGAAACTGAGAACTTTAAAGGCATTGCCAGCGGTAAAAACCTTATCATGGTGCAAATGGAATCTATTCAGGCCTTTGTAATAAACAGGGAGATTAACGGCAGGGAAATTACGCCCAACCTGAATAAACTAATAAAAGAAAGTGTCTACTTTGAAAACATTTACTATCAGGTAGGAGGTGGCAATACCTCCGATGCGGAGTTTTTGTCCAACAACTCCCTATACCCTGCTCAACAGGGTGCTGCCTACTACAGATATTCTCTGAACACCTATAAATCCCTGCCTAAATTGCTGAAAAGCCAGGGATACGATACTTATGTGTTCCATGCATATCACCCCAGCTTCTGGAACAGGTCAAATATGTATAAATCCATGGGAATTGACAAGTTTTACAGCAGCAATGACTTTGTTCAAAAAGAAGAAGAAATGGAAGGATGGGGTCTGGGAGACAAATCCTTTTTACACCAGTCCCTGGGCAAAATTGATAAATCAAAACCTTTTTACAGCTTTATGATAACCCTGTCCAGCCATTATCCCTATGAAACCTTTGAGGATAACGACGAGTTTGATGCCGGTGAATATGAGGGCACCACGTTTGGCAACTACATCAAAGCCGCTCATTATGTAGACAAAGCCATTGGTGAGTTTATCAATGAACTGAAAGAACAGGGGCTTTACGATAATACACTGCTGGTATTTTACGGGGACCATCATGCTTTCCCGAAAGATGAGTATGAACATGTTCTGGAGTTTTTAGGGATGGAAAACAGTGATTTAAACTGGCAGCTGAATCAGAAAATCCCCCTGATCATACGCTATCCGGGCTTAAAAAACGGTGAGGTTGTTGAAACCACAGGAGGGCAGATTGATATATTCCCCACAATTGCAAACATTATGGGGTTGGAAGCACCGTTTACCATGGGAAAAGACCTTCTGAACACAAAAGAGGGATATGCAGTTTTAAGGGGCGGGTCCTATATCACCGACTCTTACGTTTACATGAGCCCCATGGGACTGGCCTTTGACAAAGAAACCGGACGTCAGCTGGAGCCCGAAGAATATGAAAAGGATTTTTACAGATTTGAAAACGAACTGGATATCTCGGACACCATTTTGCACAAGAATGCGTTTAAGTATAATCTGGAGATAAAATAATGAGCAGTTGGGATTAACAGTTTACTGTTCAATAAAAAAGCGGCAGGGATTTCTCGCATCGGTATGTGATTTGCGCAGTCCCTGCCGCTTTAATTTTTTAAATTTTTCAGCTGCATGGTGAATTTAATTATGGTGTATTTAAATAATTTAAGTTGTATTATGAAGTAGTTTAATTATAAGGTAGCATTAATAATGCAGTTCAATTATATAAAAACTGGATCCGTATTATGGTGTATGATATCATAAAAGTTCCTGCCTTTAGCTCATTTTCAGAATTTCATAACTTCGGGGGATAAAACCTAAACTCACCTGTGATGTTCCAATTCATTGCCGTCAACATCATAGAGATGATACTCATTTCCTTTAAATTCACCATCTCCAACGGCATAAACCATGTTCATGCCTGACGAACTGAATCTTATGCCTTCTGCATTATTCCACACTATCCTTTCCACGGCATCATCATAAACAATTCCAAAGTAAGCCCATTTATTTCCCTTATCATAAGTTGATCCATATAATCCTGCTCGCAAGTCTTTCCGATATGGAGCCAATTCTGCATTAACATCAACAATTCTATATCCGAAAAGACATTTTTCCGCAACTGCACAATTCACATTCCCTCTACCGTTGAAATAAAAAATCAAACTTTCCCGCGGACTTATGTCTTTTTTCCCAATGAAAGCTGAATATCTAAGTATGCTTTCCTCCTTGCCCGTATACTCTTTTTCCAGTGCAGACAATGGTGTTTTGGGATATTTATGCCATACTATAAAGAGAAACCCACACAAAGCAAGTGTTATGATTAAAGCTGACTTTATTTTTTTATTTACATCCGGCTTTACTTTCTTATTGCGTAACATTTCCGACCTCCTGTAATAAACCCATGATTGCATCATCAACACATATCCTCGCTTTTTGCAGAAGTTTTTTCTATGAGTTTTACCTGATATTCAACAATAAATCATCTGGCAGTGGTTTGCTA
>ENA-UPSB01003444-UPSB01003444.1-bioreactor-metagenome-genome-assembly--contig:-NODE-3444-length-12300-cov-4.698408_pt1 | contig 12300 bp, 14 predicted proteins | sample MGYA00238182_ERZ773286 | MGnify/ENA primary metagenome ERZ773286 (study PRJEB29026, sample SAMN07631240) | bioreactor metagenome | isolation source: Switchgrass digestor | place: USA: Dartmouth... | reverse complement strand
CACCACGAACTCCCTGTCCGCGATCTCCAGGTTGAAGTCCCGGACGACCGGAACGTCCCCGAACCGCTTGTGGACGTGCCGCAGACACACCTCAGCCATTCCGCCGCTTCACTCCTTTGCCCCCACTGGCCGGGAAGCGCGGACGGATCGTATGACGCAGGAAAGCGCTCCCAGTATCCAGATTCGGGGAGCGCCCTGCAGTTTCCTCTTGTCTGCCCGCCGTGTGCCGCTCAGCGGCGCGCCGCCTTCCGCTGCCGGGGCTTGCCGCCCAGCCGGAGCCCGGCGGCCTTGTAGAGATCGGCCACCTCCTGGTCGGTCAGGTAGCGCCACTCCCCCACGGGCAGGTCGCCCAGCTTCAGCGGCCCGAGGGTGACGCGCCGCAGGTGGATGACCTCGTGGCCGATGGCGGCGAACATGCGCCGCACCTGCCGGTTGCGCCCTTCGTGGATGCGCAGCGAGACCGTGGCGCTGTTGGGGGCCCGCACCTCGAGCACCTTCACTTCGGCCGGAGCCGTGATCCCGTCCTCCAGTTCGATGCCCTCCCGCAGGGCCTTGATCTTGCCCGGGCCGGGCACGCCCCGGACCTTCGCAATGTACGTCTTCTTCACCATGCGGGCCGGGTGCATCAGCCCGTTGGCCAGGTCGCCGTCGTTGGTCAGGAGCAGCAGCCCCTCCGTGTCGAAGTCGAGCCGCCCGACCGGGTAGACCCGCTCGGCGACCTCCTCGGACAGCAGGTCGGTCACCTTCGGCCGCCCCTGGGGGTCGTAGAGCGTCGTCACGTAGCCCTTCGGCTTGTTGAGCAGGACGTACACCTTCTTCTCGGGCTTCCCGAGCGGCCGACCGTCCACCTCGATCACGTCGCGGCCCGGCACAACCTTCGTGCCGAGCTCGGTGACCACCCGGCCGTTCACGGTCACCCGGCCGGCCTGGATCAGCGCCTCGCTGTGCCGGCGCGACGCCACGCCGGCCCTGGCCATCACCTTCTGCAACCGCTCGGCCACCTCGGCCTCCGCCGCTGTGAGCTGGGGGGCCGCGCCCGCCTTCCGCCGGTCATCCGCAGCCGGCTTCACCTTCCGCCGCGACCGCCGCCCGAGCAGCCCGGACTCCAGCCTGTAGCGAAGCTGCTCGTCCACCGAGGCGAAACGACCGCCGGGCGCGCCGAACGGGCGGGCCCTGCGCCCCACCGCGCCGGCGCCTTTCACCGGTGCGCCTGCGTCTCTTGCCGCTGCGCCGACGCTCCTGCCGGGCTTCCCGTCCCGCCTGTCGCCGGGTCCGCCCCGGCGCCCCGGCCTCCGGGGTTGATCTGCCATGGGATACACCTCACCATGCACTACTGCGAGTCATAGGATGGGGTACTTCGAGAGGATGGCGGCCGCGGTTCCGCCGTGCCCGGGGAGGGAAGCCTGCCGTGAAACTAGGGATGGAGCTGACCGCGCGCCGTCCGATCCAGATGAACCTCGGAACCTTCTTCGAAACCTGGATCGCCACCGCCGCCGGCAGCGCGCGCCGCTCCCTGGGGCGGGACGAGTACCACCTGCGCATCAGCATCGGCACAGGGGCGAGGCTCGCCGCCACAGGGCGCACGCACATCTGCCAGGTCGACCTGGAGGCGGCCGGCCTCGGCCGGAACGGGGTCCGGCAGGCGCTGCTGACCCCCGTGGACTTCCCGGGCGAGGGCCCCGTCATCTGGGGCATTCGCACCAACCGCTTCCTCCAGCTGCCCGACCTGGTCGAGTCGGCCGGCGCCCGCCTGCTGCTCGAAGGCAGCCCGCCGAAGGAGTTCACGCTCGACGACCCCCGGGTGCGCCTGGACTGCGTCGCCCCCGGCCGGTACATCGTCGACGTCACCGGGCTCCTGGCCGGCTGAGAAAAGAACAGGCTGCCCCAGCAGCCTGCCCCCGGCCAGAGCCGCCTATTCGGAGATGCGGGCGATGACCTCGACCTCGACCGCGGTGCCCATGGGCAGTTCGGATGCACCCACGGCGGACCGCGCGTGGAGGCCGGCCTCGCCGAAGACCTGCTGGTACAGCTCCGAGGCCCCGTTGGCCACCGCCGGCTGTCCCGTGAAGCCGTCTGCGCTGTTCACGAAGACCACGACCTTCACGATCTGCGCCACCTTATCCAGCGACCCCACGGCCGACTTCAGCACAGCCAGGGTGTTGATGGCGCACAGCCGGGCCGCCTGGTAGCCCTCCTCAGGGGTGAGATCCCTGCCCACCTTGCCCTTGTACTTCAGCTGACCGCCCTCCACCGCGATCTGGCCGCTGGTGAAGATCAGGTCGCCGCTGCGGACGAAGGGGACGTAGGCCGCGACCGGCTTCGGCGCGTCCGGAAGGGTGATGCCCAGTTCCTGCAACCTTTGTTCTGCACTCATGTGCGGCGTATGCCTCCTCCGATGGGTTCGATCCGCTCTATTTTTACCATAAGCTCACCGAAAAAACCACTGGCACACGTACAGGGCGGCGAGGAAACCGACCAGGTCCGCCGCGAGGCCGACGGCGGCGCTGTACCGCACCCGCCGGATGCCCACCGACCCGAAGTAGACCGTGAGCACGTAGAAGGTGGTGTCCGTCGACCCCTGCATGATCGAGGCCAGCCGGCCGATGAACGAGTCTGGGCCGTGGGTCTTCAGGAGGTCCGCGGTCACCGCCAGCGCGCCGGCTCCCGAGAGCGGCCGCACGATCATCAGCGGAAGCACCTCGGGCGGAAAGCCCAGCGCCCCGGTCACGCCGCTCATGGCCTCGGCCAGCAGTTCCATGGCGCCCGAGGCGCGGAAGATCGAGAGGGCCATGAGCATGCCGGCCAGGAAGGGGATGATCTTGACGGCGATCGCCAGCCCCTCCTCGGCCCCCTCGATGAAGGTGTCGTAGACCGGCACCCGCCGGATGGCTCCCCACAGCGGGATCAGGGCGAGCATCCCCGGCACGGCCCAGAGCGAGAGCGAGTTCAGGAGCGACATCCCGCCTACCTCCCCCGTGTGCGCAGCGCCGTGCGCACCGCCCAGTCGAGCCCGATCGAGAACACGCCCGCCACCACCGAGGCGACCAGCGTGGCCACCACGATCTCCGCCGGGTTCACCGAGCCGTACGTCGCCCGCAGTGCGATGATCGTCCCCGGCACCAGCGTGATCGACGCCGTGTTGAGCGCCAGAAACGTGCACATGGCCTCCGAGGCGGTCTCCTTGTCAGGGTTCAGCTCCTGCAGTTCCTGCATCGCCTTCAGCCCGAAGGGGGTGGCCGCCGAGCCCAGCCCCAGCATGTTGGCCGAGATGTTCATCAGCATGGCCCCGATCGCCGGGTGGTCGCGGGGCACGCTGGGAAAGAGCCAGCGCACGACGGGCCTGAGGAGCATCGCCAGCCCCTCCATGAGCCCGCTGCGCTCCGCGATCTTCATGATGCCCATCCACAGGGCCATCAGCCCCGCCAGGCCGATGGCCGTCTCAATGGCCAGCTTGCCCCCCGCAAAGGCGGCGTCGGTCACCTCCGCCGCCTTGCCGGTGGCGGCCGCCACCGCCACCCCGGCCAGGATGAGCCCGAGCCAGACCAGGTTCATCATGCCGCTGCAACCCCCCCGACCGCGATGGATATGCCGGGGGGGACAAATTCAGCCCTTGTCCGCGGACAAGGCCGCGAAAAGGGGCGTCCCCCTTCCCGGGGACGCCCCGCTTCCTTGCGGACGGACTACACTTTCAGCATGCGCTCCACGCCGAGGATGAACACCGTTGCGCTGGACTGCTGCGGCCTGCCGGCCTTCGCATTCCCTTGACCGACCTGAACGCCGGGGCACACGCTCCGGATCGCATCCAGCGCCTCCTCCAGCTGATCGTCCCGGACGCCGATGAGGAAGGTGGTGTTGCCGGCCTTCAGGAAGCCGCCCGTGGAGGACAGCTTGGTCGCGCCCAGCCCCCTGCGGGTCAGCGCGTCCGTGAGCGGCCCCGCGAACTCGTCGCGCACCACGGCCACGATCATCTTCACGAAGCGATCCCTCCCAAACCCTGCTCGGGCATGAGACACCATTCGGCACGGCGGTCCGGTTTCCCTGCGCCGGGGCTGCCGATTGCGGCGGTTTCGCATAGCCTGCCTCTCTGGGACATACCGTGAATCGAACGCAGACAAGGGGTGGTTTCGATGATCGTCGTTCGGATCAACCGCTGGTGGGTGGCCGGTGCGGTGGCACTGCTCCTGGCGGCCCTGGCCATCCCCTGGGGCGTCTCCGGGCGGCACGCAGGCACCGGTGGGCCGCGGATCGCCCAGGGGGTCTCGCTGCTGGGGTTCGACTTCTCGGGGATGTCCGAGCGCGAGGCCAAGGCGCGGCTCAGCGAGCTGGCCACCGGCTACCGTACGCTGCCCGTGGCCGCCCGCCGCTTCGAGTCCGCCGACGGCATCCCCTACACCGTGCCGGAGCTGAACGGGTACGAGCTGGACGTGGAGCGCACCTGGCTCAGGCTGGCGACCGCCCCGCCCAACACGGCGGTGGAGCCCGCGGTACGGGTGGAGCCGGCCGCCACCCGCCTGGACGACCTGCCCCTCAGCGCCATCCGGCAGGGCAACAGCGAGAAGCAGGCCGTGGCGCTCCTGATCAACGTCGACTGGGGAACCGAGGAACTGACCCGCATGCTGCCCATCCTGAAGCGGAAGGACGCCCGGGCCACCTTCTTCCTCTCCGGCCGCTGGGCGGAGCAGAACCCGAACCTGACCAAGCTGATCGCCGCCGATGGCCACGAGGTGGCCACCCACGGCCACAACCTGACCCACGGGCCGAAGGCCCTGGCCCGCGCCGGGCGGCTGAAGGACGACATCGCCCGGTCGGTGGAGGTGATCCAGGGGATCACCGGCCAGCCGGTGAAGTACTATGCCCCGCACATGGCGGAGGTCGACCAGGCGATCCTGCAGACCGCGGCCGACCTCAACCTCCGGACGGTGCTCTACAGCCTCGACACGGTGGACTGGGACGAGCAGTACGCCACGCCCGAGCGCATCCTGGAGACGTTCCGCAAGGCCAAGGCCGGCGACCTGGTCCTGATGCACCCGAAGCCCAACACGGTGCAGGTCCTGGAGCAGGCCATCGACCTGCTGCAGAGCCGCGGCTACCGGCTGGTCACCCTGAGCGAGATGCTCTCGCCGGATCCGCTGCCGCCGGGCCAGGCCGGGCTCCAGCAGTCCGGCGACTAGAAGGCCTCCTCGATCGCCTCCCAGATGGCGTACTCGTTCAGCCCGAGCCGCCAGATGGCGATGCCCCGCAACCCGTACTCGCCGACCACCCCCAGCTTGGCGGCCGTGGAATGGCTGTTCTCGAAGTAGACGACGTGCTCCCGGCCGTCCTCGCTGTAGCTGAACCAGGGCACCTGCGCCGCGTCGTCCCACTGCACCTGGACCCCGTGCTTCTCCGCCAGGGCGTAGGCGGCGCCGGTCGAGAGGCCCCGCACCACCTGCCGCGTGCCGGCGATCCAGTCGTAGCCGTAGGCCGGGATGCCCAGCAGGACCTTCTCTGCCGGAATCCGGCTGACGGCGTAGGCGGCGACCCGCTTCACCCACGGGAGCGACGCCACCGGGCCCTGGGGCAGCCCGTGGGTGTGCTCGTCGTAGGCCATGATCGCGACCTCGTCGGCCAGTTCGCCCAGCGCCGCGTAGTCGTAGGCGCCGCCCCAGTTGGACGTGGTGTCATCCCAGACCTTCGCCGGCGCCGACAGGGTGAGGCGGATGCCATGCGGCTTGAGGACCGCCGCGGCCTCGGCCACCAGGGCCGTGTAGTGGGACCGCAGGTCCCCGGGCACGTTCTCAATGTCGATGTCGATCCCGGCAAGGCCGTACTCCTGCGCGACGGCCAGCATGTCGGCCACCGCCCGGCTCCTTCGCCCAGGATCGGCGAGCACCGCCCGGGCGATCTCGGCGCTGAACTGGCCGTTGTGCATATTGTAGACCAGACCGTACACGGGGATGCCGATCTCCGCAGCCGCCTCCGCAAGGTCGGGATAGGACCGGGACGTGACAGAGCCATCGGGGTTGAGCTCGAGGGCGGAGTTCACGACCCGGTCCACGCGCGCCCCGGCCTCGTACAGGGCGCGCAGGGCGCGCACGTCGCCCTCCCAGTCCTCGGCGTAGTACGCCACCACGAGGGGCCCTTCTTCCTCCGCTGTCAACACCACCCAGCCGTCCCCGGCCAGATCGGGCAGCACCCAGGCCTCGTCGGACTGCAGGGCCGCCGGGGCGGGAAGCGCGCCGGCCGGAACCCCCGGTGCGCCGGCGACGGCGGTGCCGGCCAGGTGCAGCGCCAGGATCAAGGGCCCCAGCCAGATCGGTTTTCCCAGCCTGCTCACGAACCCACCTCCGGTATAATTAAGCATGAAAATACGTCATGTTGGATTATACCGGGCGAGGGCTGTGAACGTCATCCGGGAGTTGTTGGCCGCCGGTCGCCGGGCTTTCCGCCGGGTCCGGACAGGTGAAGGAGAGTGCGCATGCAGGGGCGAAATCTAGCGACAGGTGCTTCCAAATCGACCCCGGAAAGACGACGCGGCGGGCAGTGGCCACCCGCTGCCGACGCACGGCGCTGCGGAAGGAGGTCCTGCACCATGCACGTCGCCGGTCAGTTTCGCTTCAAAGCGCCGCCAGAGGTCGTGTACAGGCTGTTCACCGACAAGGAGGCCCTTCTGAACGCCACCATCGGCCTGCAGTCACTGGAGGAAATCGCCCCGGACCGGTGGGCCGCCACGCTGAAAGTCGGCATCGGCGGGTTCGCACTCATCTACCACGGCACGCTCGAGATCACCGACCGTGTCCCGAACGAGAGCTTCCACCTGCGCATCGCGGCCGAGACGCACAACGGCTCCGCCGCAGCAGAGGCCGACCTGCGGTTCACGCCCGACGGCGACGGCACCCTGGTCGCCTGGGACGGCGACATCGAGTTTCGGGGCGCGCAGAAGCTGCTCCCCTCGCTGGCGAGGGGGCTCGTGGACTACTTCATGCACGGCATGCGCGAGTATCTGGAGAAGGCGCAGGCCAAGTCGTTGCTGTGAGGCAACGCTGAAACTGGGGCTGGCCCGGGAGTCACGGTGACGTAACTCCCGGGCCAGCCCGCTACGAGCGGCTTCGCGCTGCCTTTGACGGCGATCTCGACACGAGGCGACAGCGTTCGCCGCAGTGAAGTTGACATAACGGAGATGTGGCTCAGGTCAGACCGCGCTCAGGAACCGCCTCAGTCGCTCCATCGCGCCCCGCAGGTCCTGCGGGGCGCTCAGCATCGGAGCGAACAGGTCCCCCACGGCCGCCAGGCGCGCGGGCAGGGTGCGCATCGTAAACCGCGGCGGAACCCCCTCGATCTCCTCCCACGTGACCGGAGCCGACACCGGCGCCCCCGGCAGCGGCCGTACGCCGTAGACGCTGGTGATCGTCTGTCCGCGCCGGTTCTGCAAGTAGTCTACATACACTTTCGGTCCCCGCCTGGCGACTTTTCGCTCCAGCGTCACCTTTTCGGGGTACGCCCGGAGCAGGATCCGGCCCATCACTTCGCAGAAGGCCGCTGTTTCCGCATAGGTCGTCCCGGGCTCGGGTGGGCAGAAGATGTGGATGCCCGTGGCCCCGGAGAGCTTGGGAAAGCCCTGCACCTGCACCTCGCCGAGGATCTGCCGCACCAGCCGGGCGACGAGCAGCACGTCGTCGAAGGTGGCGCCCTCCGCGGGGTCCAGGTCGATGACCGCCCAGTCCGGGTGGTCCGGGGCGGCGCAGGAGGAGAGCCAGGGGTGCAACTCGATCGCCCCGAGGTTGGCCGCGTAGGCCAGCGCCGCGGGCTCCTCGATGCGCAGGTAGCGGATGACGCGGCCGTCGTCCGCCCGGTCCGCCCAGGTGGGGATCCACTCGGGCAGGCCGGGCGGGGCGTCCTTCTGGTAGAACCATTTCTTGCCGATGCCGTGGGGATACCGGGTGAGCACGACCGGGCGGCCCCGCAGGTGCGGCAGCAGGTACGGCGCCACAGAGACGTAGTAGGCGATGAGGTCACCCTTGGTCAGCCCGTCCGCCGGCCACATCGGCTTCTCCAGGTTCGTCAGGGGAAGCTCCCTGCCGGCTACCGCCACCCATCGCGTCTGTGCCCTGGCCACTACTGCAGCCTCACCTCTCTGGGCCCCCAGGACGAAATCAGCGTGATGACCTCGTCGACCTGCGACGCCTCCACACGGGCCTCCACCCGGTACCACGTCCTCCCCTGGCCCGGGACATTGTCCCTCTCGCCCTGCTGTTCCGCCCGACCCTCGTCCGCCAGGTTGCCCAGGAAGCTGCCCAGCCCGGCCCCGGCCAGGGTGGTCAGCATGGCGCCGGTGGCCGTGGCTGCGCCCGGTGGCGGCGCCAGGAAGGACGCCGCCAGGAAGCCCGCCGTGGCCCCGAGGCTGGCGCCCAGCACGGCGCCGCGCCCCATCCCGAACTCGGCCGGGGCGGCGGTGTCCGAACCGTGACGCGGGTGCTCTGCAGCACTCTCAAAGCCGTTCTGCGGGCGGTCAGGCGCGGTCTCCGGACTGAAGTCCGGGCCGAGCGCTGATGCGGATTCTCTCGCCAGCATCACCGGGAAGCCGCGGGCCTCCAGGCTCCGGAAGCAGGCGCGAGCCGCGCCTTCTTCGGCAAAGCGCGCCACGAGCACGGCACTGCCGACCTGCGGGTGCTCGTCTGCATGAAGATCCAGCGGGGCAACGGGAATGCCGTCCGGAACGTGCGGTTCCAGCTCTCCGGACCGAAGCTGCTCCTGCCACTCCTGCTCCCTCATGGGGCGTCCCTCCCTGATGCGTCTCTCACGGCATGACCGCCTCCTCCGGCGGATCGGCGCTGAACCCGACCACCACCGGGTCCCGGAGCCGTCCCTCCTCCGTCCACTCGGTGAACGCCACGCGCACCGTCAGGCGGGGCTCCACCCACACCACCGGTCCCGGGTCGCCGCCGAACCGTTCCCGCAGTCTCGGGACCTCTGCGAGCTGGCACGCGGCCGGCGGCAGGTGCGTTCTGATCGCCGCCAGGTCGGCGCCGGTGAGCCCCGAGCCTGCGCGCCCGATATAGCACAGCCGGCCGGCGCGGTAGGCTCCCAGCAGCAGGCCGCCGGGGCGGCCGGCCGGGGTCGTGTAACCCACGACCACAGCCAGCATCTCGGACCGGCGCTTCACCTTCAGCCAGTCGCGGGTGCGAATGCCCGGCAGGTAGCGGCTGTCCCGCCGCTTGGCGACCACTCCTTCCAGGCCCTGCGCCACCGCGGCGGAAAAGAGCGACGGACCCTGCGTCCCGGGAAAGGAAGCGACCACCTGCCAGGCCTCGTCCTGCGGTACCACCTCTTCCAGCAGGGCCAGGCGGTCGGTGAGCGGTCGCTGGTAGAGCTCCTCCCCGTCCCACTCCAGCAGGTCGAAGATCATGAGCGTGGCCGAGCGGCGGTTGCGGGCGTCGGGCGGCACGGAGGCCAGGTCGCGTTCGAGGACCGCGGCGAATCTGGGGAGACCGTCCCGCAGCACGATGATCTCGCCGTCCAGCACAGCGCGCCGCCCCGACAGGGCCGCCGCCAGCCCGTCGAACTCGGGGAAGAGCGCCGTGCGTTCACGGAGACGGCGGCTCCAGTGGCGCACCCGCCCGCCTTCCACCAGGGTCAGGTTCCGCACGCCGTCCCACTTGACCTGGTACAGCCACCCGGCATCTGCAAACGGGGTTTCGGCGCGCTCCAGCAGCATGGGCGGAAAGGGGAGATGCACCGCCTATGGCCTCCCGGGTGCGCTCTCGTCGGGCTGAGCGAGTGGCGGGACGGGCCGTGCAACAGGCGATATGCCCCGGGTGAGGCCTTCCTGCGGGACGCCGGGCGCCGGTCCGGCAGGCGGCGCCCCGGGGATGGGCGCTGCCGCGGGGCCGGGCAAGCCCGGGATCGCCCGTCGCGCCGGCTCGCCGGGAGCCGCCGGCCATGCAACGCCCTGATGCCCCTCTGCCGCGACGCCCATGCGGGCCGGCCGCTCCTTGTCCGCTGCCTGTCCGGCGACCCCCTGTTTTTCTTCCGCTGCGGCTTGCTTCCGGGCCGCCTGCCCGGCTTCTCCCGCTGCCTGTCTCCCGGCCTCCCGGAACGCGTCCCCAGCCAGCGGCGAACCGTCCGGGCCCTGACCCTGCGCAGCACGCTGCTGCTCGGCCGCCCGGATCGAGGCCCGCAGGGCCTCCATCAGGTCCACCACCCGGCCCTGCTCAGGCACCGGCCCGGGGGCCGCCGGAGGCGCACCGGCGATTCTGTCCTGGATCAGTTCCAGAAGCTCCTTGCGATACTCGTTTTCGAATCGTTCGGGCGTGAACGGCATGGTCAGCGACTCGATGAGCCCGGTGGCCATCTCGATCTCCTGCGGGCGCAGGTCCGGCTGTGCGATGCCGGTGAGGCCGGCGACCGACCGCACCTCGTCCGGGAAGTGCATCGTCTCCATCGCCAGCACACCGTCCCGGAAGACCCGCAGCGCCGCCAGCGACTCCTTGGCGCGCAGGACCACCCGGGCGACGGCGACCCGGCCCGTCACCTCCATCGCGTGACGAAGCAGTGCGTAGGCCTTGGCCCCGCCCTCACCGGGTTCCAGGTAATAGGTCTTGTCGAAGTAGACCGGGTCGATCTCGGAAAGCCGCACGAAGGCGACGATCTCCAGCGTGCGCCGGGCCGCCAGCGGGATCGACTCGAAGTCCTCCTCCCGCAGCGTGACATAGCGCCCCCGGTCGAACTCGTAGCCCTTCACGATCTCGCCGCTCTCGACCTCACGTTCGCAGCTCGGACAGAACTTGCGGTACTGAATGGGCGTCTGGCACGGCTCGTGGAGCAGGTTGAAGCGCAGGTCCTTCGACTCCGTCGCAGCGTAAAGCTTCACCGGGATCGTCACCAGCCCGAAGCTGATGGTCCCCTTCCACATGGCACGCAGCGCGTCCACCCCCCGCTTCCTAGCGTAAGCCGACGTCACCCCGGCTATTCCGAGATGAATGTGTACGCGACCGGCCGCCGGCCGGCGCCACTCTTGGCCCGGCCGTGTGCGCGGCGGGCGGAGCCCCGTCAGCCGGACCACGCCTGCGCGGCCCCCTCGGGCGCGACGGGGCCGGGCGGATTGCCGCCCGGCCACGGAACACTAAGTAAGGGTAGTATGGGGCGTGCCGTCGGGCCCGGTGGTGTCGCCGTCTTCCGGTCCGTCCGGCTCATCGCCGGCCCGGCCCCCCATGGCCGCCCTCAGCTTGTCGATGAGCTGCGGCGCCAGGTCGATGATGCGGTGGACCGGCTGCCCGCCGTCCACCGGCAGCATCCGGACCTGGTCCTTCCCCACCACCAGGAAGCCCACCGGACTGACCGAGACCCCGGCCCCGCTGCCGCCGCCGAAGGGATGGTCGTGCCCGGGCTCCTGGTCGTGGGCCGGCACGAACTCCGACCCGCCGGCCGCAAAGCCGAAGGTCACGCGCGAGACCGGCACGATGACGGTGCCGTCCTGCGTCTCCACCGGGTCACCGATGACGGTGTTCACGTCCACCATGTTCTTCAGGCTTTCCATGGCCGTCTTCATGAGGCCTTGAATCGGGTGCTCGGCCACCGGTCCTGTCCCCTTTCCTCCGCCAACGCTCCTGGATCCGGGCAAGCAACGCTCTGCGCCGAAGGCCCGCGCGCAGCACCATGCCCGCTGCCAGAGTAGCCTTTCCCAGCCGCACCCGCAGTATGCAGTCCAGGTCGGTCCGCAGCAGGGGGCGCTGAAAATTGGGAACGACGGCCACCGCGACGCCCCTCCGGTCAAGCCTCACGAGCCGGCCTATCTGCGCCACCAGGATGTAGGCGGCGCCCCAGCCCAGCCCGGCCAGCAGGGCCGAGTCGCAGGCGTCGAGCCCGCCGACCTCCAGGCGAAGGCGAAGACGGGGACAGCGGGTGGCCCGGCCCAGGTAGCGCAGCCCGGGGGCGGCGGCCGCGAGCAGTTCACGGACGTCCTGCTTCCCCAGGTCCAGGCGGTGCCGGACGCGCCTGACCGTCCGGCGCGCCCGCTCGCCCAGGCTGACCTGGCGCTGCAGGCGCACGGGGCCCACCCGCACTTCGACCTGCACGTGCGCCGACAGGTCGGCTTGGGCCAACTGCAGGTGGAGCTGAACCGGCGTGAGCCCCAGAAGCAGAATCGCCGCGGCAACGATGCCCACGGCGACCAGCCAGCCCATCTTCACCCACCCCCGGAAAGCTTGCCCGCGCTGACGAGGGGAGTCTTTCCAAATCGCGCCCGGAACATACCGCCACGAAAAAAGACGCTCTCCGTCAATTGTTGTGGAGGCAGTGAACGCCGCCACGTCACCATCTTGG
>ENA-UPSB01003441-UPSB01003441.1-bioreactor-metagenome-genome-assembly--contig:-NODE-3441-length-12303-cov-4.726649_pt1 | contig 12303 bp, 11 predicted proteins | sample MGYA00238182_ERZ773286 | MGnify/ENA primary metagenome ERZ773286 (study PRJEB29026, sample SAMN07631240) | bioreactor metagenome | isolation source: Switchgrass digestor | place: USA: Dartmouth... | reverse complement strand
ACCCCGGTTGCCAGCCAGAAGAACCCCAGGGCAGTTACCAGCGCCGTTATGGTCACGGCCGGATTTGTCACCATAAAGATCCCCAGCACGATAGCGGCGAGGCCGTTCAGGATGACCCACAGCCGGTCCGACCTTCGCACCGAGTAATCCCTGGTTCTTGATAACGTGTTCATACCAACCTCCATTCTTTGAATAAACGGAAACAGCACCTGTAACGGTTACATCACTCGAGAAATCTTGGTTAATTGCCCTCCTGACCGATAGTGGATCTTATGTGCCCACGGGATAGCCAGGCCCAAGCGGAATACCCAGCACGAACCAGAACACGAAAAACAGAATCCACAGCACCAGAATGAGCAGAGAGTACGGCAGCATCAGCGTAACGATCGTCCCCAACCCAACGTCCTTCGTGTATTTCTGGGCAACCGTGACCACAAAGGGCAGATACACCATCAGCGGCGTGATCACGTTCATCGGCGAGTCCCCGACCCGGTACGCCGCCAGCACCGTCTGCGGCGACACGCCCAGCCGGGCAAAGATGGGAATAAAAACCGGCGCGAAGATGGCCCATTTGGGCACGACGCCCGGGATGATAATGTCCAGGATGGTGATCACGATGACCATCCCGATCAGCAGCGGTACCGCGCCGATGTTCGCCTGTTCCAGCGCATCCGCCATCCCCATGGCCGCAATGGTAGGCAGGTTGCTGTAGTTGAAGTAGGCGATGAACTGGGCGATCACCAGCAGCATGAAGATGAGACCGGCCAGACCGGAAAACGTTTTGACGACCGAGTTGATCACATCGTTCGAGCTCTTGAACGTCCGGGCGCCGATGCCGTAGGCAATCCCGGCGACCAGAAAGATCATGGTGATGATGAAGAGCAGGCTGTCCATGAACGGCGTGGTCCCGATGATGGAGCCGGTCTCCGGATCGCACAGCGGCGCGCCCGGCGGGATCGTCAGCAGGGCGATCAGGGCGGTGAAGGCCAGCACGCCCAGTCCGGCAAACCTCAGCCCCCGGCTTTCATCACCCGACAGCTCGCTCTGGTCCTGCCCTTCAGCCTCCTGCCCGGCCGCTGCGGATGCCTCGTACGCTCCCAGGCGCGGCTCAATAATTCGTTCGGTGATCAGCGTCCCGATGACAGCCAGGAGCAGCGTCGAAGCGGCAGCGAAGAACAGGTTCGCCACGATGGTGATCGGCGCACCGCCGGTCAGCCCGATGGCTTCGTTCGTGATCTCGGTGATCATGCTGTCGACCGGGGTGATGAACAGGTTCACCGCAAAGGTTGCGCCGACCGCCGCAAAGGCTGCCGCCATGCCGGCCAGCGGGTGGCGGCCCAGGCTCAGGAACGCGGCCGCGCCCAGCGGGATCAGGATCAGGTAGCCGGCGTCGGTGGCGATGCTGGAGAGCACGCCGATGAAGACGATGATGAAGGTGATCCACCGGCGCGGGGCGACCTGCACCAGCTTGCGGATCATCGCGCCCATCATCCCGGCCTGCTCGGCCACGCCCGCCCCCAGCATGGCGATGAACACCACGGCGACGACGCCGAAACCCTGGAAGTTGGCCACAAACGACGAAAACAGGAAGCGGACTCCCTCCGCTGTCAGCAGGCTCTGAACGGCCACCGTCCGCTCGCTGATCTCGAAGTCGTTGTCATAAGGATCGACAGGGGCATACACGCCCGGCGCGGTGGTGTCCTCGTAATATTCGGGCTGCACGGCCTGCGCGGCCGGCTGGGCGACCTGCTCGGTGACGCTGACGCCGGCCAGGAACAGGATGTGGGAAAGGACGATTACCAGCCCGATCAGGTACAGGAAGATCATCACCGGGTGAGGCACTTTATTACCCAGCCTCTCGATCGCATCCAGCATCCTCTGGACGGCGCCGCGCTTCTCGACAGCTTCTGGAGCAGTTCTTTCCAGGGTTTCCACAACAGCCTCCGATCCTTCCAACCAGTAAATCCGGCTATACGGGCTGCGCCGCGTAATATCTCAAGAACGAGCTGAGCAGGCGCACGCCCACGCCCGTCCCCCCGTGGATCTCGTACGGTTTTGTGGGTTTTGACACCCAGGCAGTTCCGGCGATGTCCAGATGGACGAAGGGGTAGTCCCCGGTGAACTCGGCCAGAAATGCGCCGGCGGTGATAGAACCGGCCGGCCGTCCGGCCATGTTCTTGATGTCCGCAATTTCGCTCTTGATCATTTCGCGGTACTCATCCCACAGAGGCAGCTGCCAGACGCGCTCGCCGCTTTCCTCCCCGGCGCGGGTGATCCGGTCGGCCAGGTTCTGGTCGGTGCCCATCATCCCGATAGCGTGCGAGCCGAGCGCGATGATGATCGCACCGGTCAGGGTCGACAGCTCGACGATCGCCGCCGGTTTATAGCGCTGCGCGTAATACAGCGCGTCTGAGAGGATGATCCGGCCTTCCGCATCGGTGTTGAGCACCTCAACCGTCTTCCCGCTGAGCGTGGTCACCACGTCACCGGGGCGATACGCACCCGGGCTGGGCATGTTCTCCGCCGCTGAAACCAGCCCGACGATGTGCAGGGGCAGTTCCAGCTCTGCTGCTGCCTGCATCGCGCCGTAGACCGCCGCCGCCCCGGCTATATCGGACTTCATCGTTTCCATGGCGTCAGGCGGTTTCAGCGAAAGGCCGCCCGAGTCGAAGGTCAGCCCTTTCCCGACCAGGCAGATCGTTGGCGCGCCGTTGGCCCTGCCGTACTCCATGACGATAAAGCGCGGCTCGTTTTCCGATCCCTTCCCGACCGCCAGAATCCCGCCGAAGCCCTGCTCGGTCAGCTGCGCTTTGTCTAGCACAGTCACCTTGAAGCCGCACTCCTTGCCCAGCGACTGAGCGGCTTCACCCAGGGCGGCCGGGGTCATGGCGTAGCCCGGGCCGTTCACCAGCTCTCGGGCCAGGATCACCCCGCGGGCGATCTTCTGCCCGTCGCTGACAGCCCGGCGAATGCTTTCGTCGTCAGTCCGGGTGAAAAGCACCGCCCGCTCCACGCGGAAGGATTGCTCATCCGTCAGGCCGGTGCGGTAGCGAGTGAACTGGTATGCACCCAGCTCCAGCCCCTCGGCAAAGGCCTGGGCAGCGGCCCCGCGATCGAGCGGCAGATCGTCCAGGGCGCCAACCGTGATATCCGCCACCTGCATCTCTCGCGCCTTCCGCAGCGCAGCCGCGCTCGCCTGCCGGACCTTGGCCACGTCCAGCGCATCCTGCTGTCCAAGGCCGGTCAGCAGCAGCCGCCGCGGGCCCTGTCCGGTTCGCGGGTAGAGCAGCAGGGTCTGGTCGGCGCGGCCGCGAAAGTCCCCGGCTTCAAACAACCCGGTTAGTTCAGCCGTCAGCCGGGTCTCCTCGCAGGCGGCAAGGATGGCAAGATCGGACGGTTCCCTGAGCAAATCCCCTGTTTTAACCTTTATCTCCATTTCTCATCTCCTGACTCAATCAGCGGTTTACCAGCAGTGCAGCGCCCGTAACGCGGCACGCTGCGCTCGCGGGATCACCCGACTTCCACTTCCTCCAGTGCCTCTTCCGGCTGTGCGGTGCCTGCCGCTCCAGCCGTCGTCTTGGGCAGGTCCCTGGCCGGGATGTATCCGATCAGCGCGAGGCCCGCCATCACCAGAAAGGAAACCTTTAGGGCGAAAAGGCGCGAGGAGGTATTGATCCGCACGGCCTCGTTCACCTGCTCCGGAGAGGCAGTCGTGCCTTCCAGCACCTCGCGCAGATGATCGTTGCTGATGAAGTCGACCTCATTCAGGTTGACCTGCGCCTTGAGCTCGGGGGGTATTACCGGGTTGTCGACCAGGTTGGTGTGAACCAGCGAGCTCAGCAGGCCGATCAGCAGCGCGCCGGCAATGGCCGTGCCCAGCCCGGTTGCCAGGTTGATGGTCGTTCCCCGCAGCGCGCCGACGTCGCCGGCCAGCTCCGCCGGAGAGGCGGACACCATCACCGCAAACAGCAGGGTCAGCAGCGCGCCTTCACCGATCCCGGTCACGACCAGGCTGAGAGCGACGAGCGGGGTGCCCCAGTTGTTGAAAATCGAAAAGGCCAGCATGACCAGCCCTGCGGCGACCAGGAGGAAGCCGGTGCTGCCGATCCGGCGGGCAGTCCAGCGCGGGAAAACACGCACGACGAGGATGGAGGCGGAAAAGATGGCCAGCATATACGGCACGACGGCCGCCGCCGTCTGCAGACTGCTGCCGCCCTGGACGATCTGGATGTACAGCGGGATCAGAAAGTTGATGCCAGCGCCAAGCGCGGCGACGACCAGCATGGAAAGCACCGCCGCCCGCTCCTCTCGCGATTCGAGCACCTCCAATTCCAGCAGAGGCGTTTTGTTCCCGTCAATCCGTGCCTGCGACCAGTCCAGAAAGCCCTTGCCAAATACCAGGCCGATCAGGACCATGGCCGGCGCCGGTGACAGCCCAAGGATGGAGAAGGGCGCCCACGTGCTGGCGAGCAGGATGCCCCCTCGTTGAGGTTGTTGACTCCCAGGCTGATCAGGATGATGGTCGCCGCCGCGAGCAGCGCGCCGACCCAGTCGATGACCGTGCCGCGCTGCCGGGGGACCGGGTCCAGCCGGAAGCTGAGCATGAAGACAATGGCCGCGACGAGCACCAGCAGGCCAAGAGCAAACCGCCAGCTGGCCAGGGCGATCAGCACGCCGATAAGTGGAAAGGCCAGCAGGCTGGCCAGGGCCTGCGCGCCGCCCAGCACTCCCAGCGACTGGGTCTGCTGCTCGCCCCTGTAGTGCGTGGCAATCAGCACGACCAGCGTGGGCACCAGAGCTGCCGCTGCCAGCCCCGCCAGACCCTGATACTGGATTAACTCGTTTGCACTGGAGCTGAGCGCCGCCGCGCCGATGGCCAGTCCGTGGACGACAACCGCGGCCTGGAACACCAGCCGCGAGCCGACCAGTTTACCCAGCCTGGCGCCCAGGATGACAAACCCGGCCACAGCCAGCGAGTAGACGACGAGCGCCGTACTCACGCTGGTGGGTGAAGTATCCAGGTCATCAACGATGGCGCCGACGGAGATGGGCAGGGCGCTCACATTGATGGCCATCTGCAGTTGAGCCAGCAGGATAATGATGAGGGGCAGCCACGAAGCTCGCCCGGTGCTCTCGACCTTCAAGGAAGGTCTGGTATCCGCTGTCATACCTTTCCTTTGCGAATCAGGCCGGCGAGGCACGGATGGCGCGTAACCTCAACCTGTTCAGCTTTCACCGGATGTCGATGGGAATCAGTATGACCGCGCCAGATACCTGGACATTACCCGTAAAAATCCCCACTTCTGCTGGCGCCTGTGTGTTGAAGAATCACTGCCGCTGTATTTCGGACATGTACTGTCTGATAGTAGCATGTGAAAATGATTTGTCAACCCCCCACGGCTGGCGGGGACTACCCGATGGATTGGCAGGCGGGATGGCTGTTTCCATGTACACTGTGATTAGCGTAACCAGCGGGATCGCTGAACAGGGGGAAGGAGAAAGCGCATGTCACCGGCCCACCAAACAGAATCCCGGCAGAACCTGCCTGAACAACCGGCCGCTTCACCGGACCCGCCTGTCCGGCGGACTCTGGCCTTCATCCTGCTGACCATCGCGCTCAGCATCCCCTTCTGGATCTTCGGTGAACGCAGCCTGCCCATACCCGTCCGCCTGCCGGTGAGTGCGTTCGCCGCCTTCAACCCCATGCTCGCGGCGCTGATCCTGGTTCTGCTGGATGAGGGACCCCGCGGGGTTATAGAGCTTTTCAGCAGGGTGCTGAATTACCGGAAGATCCAGAACAGGGCCTGGTACCTCGCCATCCTGCTGCTGTCGCCGCTGGTGTACGTGCTTTCCTACGCGGTGATGCGGCTGGCCGGCATGCCGCTGCCCGATCCGGAGATCCCCCTGCTTATGGCGCCGTTCTTTCTGGCGGTGTTCATCCTTTTCGGCATCGGCGAAGAACTGGGCTGGACCGGGTACGCGATCGACCCGCTGCAAAACCGTTATGGCGCTCTGGCAGCCGCCGCCATGCTGGGCGTGCTCTGGGGACTGTTCCACCTCATCCCCGACCTGCAGAACGGCCAGGCCGCGGACTGGATCCTGTGGCAGCGGCTCGGCTCGATGTTCCAGCGCATCCTGATCGTCTGGATCTACAACAACACCGGGAAGAGCGTGTTTTCAGCGGTGCTGTTTCACGCCGTGAACAACCTATGCTGGGCGCTGTTCCCGAACTACGGCTCGCATTTTAATCCCATGGTAACTGGCCTGATCCTCATGGCAGTCACCGGCCTGGTCGTCACCGGCTGGGACTCAAGGACGCTCAGCCACTTTCGCCTTTCCCGACAGACCTCGTAGCAGCCAGCAAGCCGCGCGCTCAACTGCTGGCCTGCCGGATGGTATACAATACAGACCATGACTAAACCACGCATCTACACCATGAGTTTCGCAAAGATCTACCCGCTGTACATCGCCAAAGCGGAGAAAAAAGGGCGCACCAGGGCGGAAGTGGATGAAATCGTCCGCTGGCTGACCGGCTACAGCCAGGAAGCGCTGGAAGAGCAGCTGGAAAAGCAGGTCGATCTGGAAACCTTCTTCGCGGATGCCCCGCAGCTAAACCCCGCCCGTTCATTGATCAAGGGCGTCATCTGCGGCGTCCGCGTGGAAGAGATCGAAGATCCGCTCATGCGCGAAATTCGCTACATGGACAAACTGATCGACGAGCTGGCCAGGGGGAAAGCCATGGAGAAGGTCCTGCGGCAGTAAGCTCTCCGCAGGACATGCCCGCCTGTTCATTACCATCTCATCGACGCCAGGGCAGCGGCCCTGACGCATACCACCCCGCACCTCCTTTGCAGCTGGCATGCCTGCCTTCGGAAAGGAGAACCGATGGGAAAAGTCATCTACCACACCGCGGTGTCGCTGGACGGGTTTGTCGCCGGGCCGAATGACAGCCCGGAGAACGGCCTGGGCGACGGCGGCGAAAAACTGCACGAGTGGTACTTCAAAGGCAGCGTGGAAATACCGACCTCTGACGGGCAGCTGATCCTGAAGGTGTCCCCGGAAAGCGCCCGGGTGCTGCAGGAAGTGACGGGAGGGATCGGCGCGGAGATCTGGGGGCGGCGCACCTTCGATTTCACTCAGGGATGGGGCGGTCACCCACCGCTGAGACCCTGCTTCATCGTCACCCACCGCGCGCCGCAGGAATGGGTCCGGCCGGACTCGCCTTTCATCTTCGTCACTGACAGTGTAGAGAGCGCTGTCCGCCAGGCGAAAGCGGCCGCGGGCGGTAAGGACGTCGCCGTTGCCACCGCCAGCATCTTCCAGCAGGCGCTGGCCGCCGGGCTGGTCGACGAAATCCACCTGAGCATGGTCCCGGTTATGCTGGGCGGCGGCGTGCGGATGTTCGGCCTGCTGCCCGGCCCGCCGGTAGACCTGGAAATCCTCCGGGTGGCCGAAGCGCCCGGGGTGACTCATATCAGTTACCGTGTAATCAAGTAACTCCAGATCCGGATTGTCAGGCGTGCGGTCGCACAGGAGGTGCGTATGAGAAAGGTCATTGTTCTGGAATTTATCACCCTGGATGGCGTAATCCAGGCGCCCGGCGGCCAGACGGAAGATCCCTCGGGAGGCTTCCAGTACGGCGGATGGCAGGCGCCTTACGCCGACCCCGTCATCAGCGAGGTGATGGCGGAGCAGATCAAGCCGCCCTTCGACCTGCTGCTGGGCAGGAAAACGTACGATATCTTCGCCGCCTACTGGCCGCACCACGAAGACTTCTGGACGGGCGTCAACGCAGCCCGCAAGTACGTCGCATCCCGTAACCCCGCCTATCAGCCTTCCTGGAACAACTCGGTGCTGCTGACCGGGGACGTCGCCGGGGAAGTGAGAAAACTGAAAGACGAGAGCGGCCCGGACCTGAAAGTCTACGGCAGCGGTGAGCTGGTGCAGACGTTGCTGCGGCATGACCTGGTCGATGAGCTCTGGCTGAAGATCTACCCCATCACACTGGGGGCTGGCAAACGCCTGTTCGCGGATGGAGCGATCCCGGCGGCCTTCCGCCTGACCGGCGGCCAGATCACTCCCGGGGGGATCATCGTGGCCACCTACGAGCGCGCGGGAGAGGTGCAGACGGGGGAAGTGGATGTATGATCCTGCCGGAGAAGCGCGATCCCCGCTTGATCACCATACGCCGAGGGGGGACCCTGACCGACGCCGACCACCGCCTGCTGGCGCTGTGGGCGGCAGCCTGCGCGGAGCACGTGCTGCACCTGTTTGAGGCCGTCCAGCCGGACGACCCGCGGCCCCGCCAGGCGATTGAGATGGTCCGCGCCTGGGCACGCGGAGAAGCTCGCATGAAGGAATCCCGCAGTGCGGCCGGTCACGCCATGGCCGCCGCCCGGGTGCTGCGCGGCCCGGCGAGAGAGGCTGCCTTTTCCGCCGGGCAGGCCGCCGCCGTGCCGCACGTCGCGGCGCACGAGCTGGGCGCTGCCGCTTATGCCATCCGGGCCGTGCGCGCCGCCGCGCCGAAGGAGGAGCGGGACCGGGCGGGCCGGCTGGAATGCCAGTGGCAGCGCGAGCTGCTGCCGGACGAAATCCGCGGCCTGGTCCTGGACGACCAGCGGCTGCGCAACGAGCTGTGCTGGTTTGTGTTCGACTGCTGAGCGAGCTGAGCCCGATGAATAAAAAGGCTGCCGCGGTAGGTTTTCTACCGCGGCAGCCGGGATGGATCAGGGTATCGGTTACGGCAGGGGGAACTCGGCCTGCAGGGCCTCGCTGTAGTCAGCGCCCGGCAGCCAGGGCGAGAAGAACGCCCGGTAGAGCTGGCTTTCGTGCTCGAAGAAGGCATCACCGGTGCTGCGCTCCGCCACCGCCAGGTAATCGCTCACCTGCTCGCCCTCCAGCTGGATTGCCCACAGGTTGAAATCGGTCGCGGGGAACTCCAGCAGCTGCGGATCCAGCGGCCAGTCGAGCGGTTCAGACGGAGCTTCACCCGGCTCGCGCGAGAGGAACAGGGCAGCCCGCTCCGGGACGTAGGGCTCGGCATCGGGGTGCTCGTACCCGGCCAGCAGATCGCGAATGCCCTCGAAAGCCTGCAGATCGTTGGCGAACTCGGCGTAGATCTTCACCTCGTCGATGCCGTCCGCGGCGGTGCGCATGCGCAGGATGGTGTAGGCGGCGTCAGCGATGCACATCTGTTCCTCGCCTTCCAGCGCAAAGCAGAAGTCCGTATAGCTTTCCAGGCGGTCGAAGCCCAGTTCGAGCACCTGCTGCATCAGCGCCTCGACTTCCTGCGGCTCCAGCCGGGCGATCATGACCTGCTCATCCTCATACGATTCGCCTTCCCGGATGTAGATTACCCGCCCGTCGGCCAGCAGGGCAAAGACCGGCGGCCGACCGAACTCGTAGAAGGCTTCAGGGCGGAAGAAGGTAGGCTCATAGGCCAGCTCCAGCAGGATGGCGTCGGGCGTCAGTCGGCCCAGCTCGTCCAGGGAGAAAACCGGCGACCTGGGAGTTACCGAAGGAACCGGCTCATCGGTCGGCTCCGGGGAGGGGCTTTCCGCAGGCGCTGAAGGCCCGGTCGGAGTGGAGGGAGAACCTGGAGGCGTCACCTGGCAGGCAGCCAGAAGCAGCGCCAGCACCAGGAAAAGCACCGGTAGAGATTTACAGCGGTTCAGGGCGTTCATGGAATGATCCTTTCTGGATGACAACTATCCGATTTACCCGTATGGGAACAAGACGCTGGGTACGCGTTTTTCGTTCCCGCGGCATCGAACCTGCCTTCCAGCACCTCCACCACCCTTTGAACGCAGCCAACAAACCGGGGAAGCCGTCCCCCTCTCCGGCCTCCCCATTATCACGAGAATCCTCCGACCCGCGAACGCCTGCTGGCGCTTCTCCCATTGGGCTGCCGGACTAGCGCACCGCGTTGATCGACTTCGAAGTCTCAGCGATTTCCACCGCCGTGCGCACCATCTGGCTGGTGAAGCCCCACTCGTTGTCGTACCAGGCCAGGATTTTCACCAGATCGCCGTCCACCACCCGCGTCATGCCCAGGTCCACGACGGTGGCGTGGGAGTCCCCGATGATATCTGACGAAACGATCGGGTCACTGGTCACCCCGACCACCTCGCGGTAGCGGGGCGAATCGGCCTCCTCGGCCAGGATCTGGTTGATCTCCTCTACCGTGGTCGGCCGCTTGACCAGCAGCACAATATCTGAGAGCGAGCCGACCGGCACCGGCCCGCGGACGGCGATGCCGTCGAAGCGGCCGGCCAGTTCGGGCAGCGCCTTGGCGGTCGCCTGGGCCGCGCCCGTGGTGGTGGGCACAAAGTTGGCCGCCCCGGCCCGGCCGCGCTCGAAGCGCTTGTTCTGGCTGTCGACGATGGCCTGCGAAGAGGTGTAGGCATGGATGGTGGTCATGATGGCCTTATGGACCCCCAGGCGGCGCTCGATGATCTCCACCACCGGGGTGATCGAATTGGTGGTGCAGCTGGCGCAGGCCAGGATGCGGGGGTCGCCTTCGGGGGAGTTCACCCCGTGCACCACGGTGAGCACTTCCTCGCTCTTGGTGGGCGCGGACAGCAGCACGTACTTGGACCCGGCGTGCAGGTGCTTTTCCAGGTCCTCGCGCGCGGTGAAGCGGCCCGTGCATTCCAGCGTGATGTCGATGTTCAACTCCGCCCAGGGCAGGTTGGCGGGGTCTTTTTCCTGCAGGAATCGGATGCGTTTTCCCTCAATTTCCAGATAATCGCCGCCGAAGTCCACCTTCTTCTGATACCGCCCGTAGACGGTGTCGTACTTCAGCAGGTAGGCGATGTTGTCTACCGGGGCGATGTCATTGACGGCGACCAATTCCAGCTGCGGTGTGTCCAGGATGATTTTCAACGCCGCCCGGCCGATTCTCCCCAGACCATTGATTGCCATTCTCGCCATATCATCCATCCTTTCTTCTCTATTCGCTTCTTCCCGGATACCCGGGGTAACCGATCAGGAGTTCTTCGCCCCGCCGCGGGTGAAAACCAGCGCGCCTGCCGCCGCCAGGAGGCCGCCGATCAGGGCATACGCCGCCGGCGGGTGCAGGGCCAGCCAGGTGTACAGGCTGAAGGGGCGGGTGAGATGCCGGTACTCACCTTCCACCCGCTGAAATCCGTCCAGATGCTCGTACAGGTTGGAGGGGGCCTGCGCGGACTTCTCCTGCGGCGACTTCTGCCCGGAGAAGGCGATCAGGTGCATCCCCTTCTGCGTCAGCCGCGGCGACAGGCGGTAAAGCCACTGGTACAGCGCCCCGGTCCCGCCGACGATAATCTCCCGCCGGGGATGCTCAACGGCATACACAATCGCCTTCGCGGCCTCCTCCGGCGAGTATGCCGGCGGCAGCGGCTGGGGCTGCACGCCCATGCGGGTGCGGGCCTTTTCAAACAGCGACGTATTGATCCCCATGGGCAGGATGTGGGTGATGTGAACCGGCCGGCCGTAGTGCTCCAGCTCCATCCTCAGCGACACGACAAAGGCAGTCAGCCCGTGCTTGGCCGCGGTGTAGGGGTTCTGCAGCGGCAGGGGGATCTTCCCGGCAATGGAGCCGACGTGGATCAGCCCGCCTTCCCCCTGGTGCAGCATGACCGGCAGCGCCGCCATGGCCCCGTACACCTGCCCCAGCAGGTTGACCTCGATGATCTGCCTGTATTCGTCGGGCGTCAGATCCTCAAACAGGGCCCACTCGTCCACCGAAGCCACGTGCACCCAGGTGTCCAGCCGGCCAAAGCGGGCCAGCGCCTCATCAGCCACGGACTTAACCTGCTCCCACTCCTTCGCGTCCGCCGCCACCGCGTAAGCCTCGGCGCCCCGGCTGCGCGCCTGCTCCACCACCCGCTCCAGCTCGCCGCGGCTACGGCCGGCCAGCACCAGCCTGGCGCCGCGTTCGGCCAGCATCAAGGCAGCGAGCAGGCCCATGCCGCTGGTCGCCCCGAAGACCACCACCACCTGCTCGCTGACCGGTTTTCTTTTCACCCAGCCCTCCAAAAAGCCCGGGTTCGCCCCTGTCACTTCAGGAGGCCAACCCGGGTCGCCCCACTTCAACTGCTGACTGCCAGGAGGCGCTTCACCCCCTTATTTGCGCTGCTTGTCCGGGATATCCTCCCTGTAGACTTTTTCGGACTGGCTGGTGGTCTCGCCCGTTTCCATCAGCGATTTCAACCGCACCAGATCCTCGTCCATGGCCTTCTTCGGGTCGGCGCCGAACAGGGTCGCCACCGCGTGGCCCAGCGCGCCGGCCGGTGGCACATAGGTCATCCACACCTGAACCCG
>ENA-UPSB01003434-UPSB01003434.1-bioreactor-metagenome-genome-assembly--contig:-NODE-3434-length-12337-cov-5.064647_pt1 | contig 12337 bp, 13 predicted proteins | sample MGYA00238182_ERZ773286 | MGnify/ENA primary metagenome ERZ773286 (study PRJEB29026, sample SAMN07631240) | bioreactor metagenome | isolation source: Switchgrass digestor | place: USA: Dartmouth... | reverse complement strand
CGGCCGGGTGGCGGAGCACGGCAGGCGGGCGGCGCTGGCGGCCGACCCGGACTCCCGCTTCTTCCGCCTGCTGCGCGCGGGGCTGCAGGAGGTGCTGGTCTGATGTCCACCTGGCGCTTCGTGTGGGGCCTGATCACCTACCGCCCCTGGGTCTACCTCACCGCCGTCGCCTTCTTCACTGTGGCCTACCTGCTGCCGGTGCTGCCCGGCCTGCTGACCCAGGCCTTCTTCGACCGGCTCACCGGGGCGTCCCCCGTGGGGCTCGACCCCTGGGCCATCGTTGCCCTGCTGGTCGCCGTCGCGGTCGCGCGCTTCGCCGCCTTGGCCGGCGGTTTCGTGGCGTCCGCAGCGGGACGGGAGTCGATGGCCAACCTGCTGCGCCGCAACATCCTGGAGCGCATCCTGGAGCTGCCCGGCTCGGCGGCCCTGCCGGAGTCGCCGGGCGAGGCCCTGAACCGCCTGCGGGACGACGTGCTGCAGGCGGAGGAGACGGCCGACTTCATGCTGGACGTGGTCGGCCAGACCACCTTTGCCGTGGTGGCGCTTTCCATGCTGCTCCGGATTGACGCCCGGCTCACGGTGTTCGTCTTCCTGCCGCTGGCCCTGGTGCTGGTGGTCACCCGGGCGGTGGGACGGCGCATCCTGCACAACCGGCGCCGCAGCCGGGAGGCCACGGCCCGGGTGACCGGGCTGATCGCCGAGCTGTTCGGCTCGGTGCAGGCCGTGCAGGTGGCGGGCGCCGAGGGGCGGGTGATCGCCCACCTGCGCCGGCTGAACGACGAGCGCCGCGAGGCCATGGTGGCCGACCGGTTGCTCGTCCAGGTGCTGGAGTCCATCGCCGTCAACGCGTCCTCGGTGGGCACCGGCCTCATCCTGCTCCTGGGGGCGCGCACGATGGCCAGCGGCCAGTTCAGCGTCGGCGAGTTCGCGCTGTTTGTGTACTACCTGGGCTACGTCGCGGACTTCACCCACTTCGCCGGCCGGTGGCTCGCCCTGTACCGGCAGACGGGCGTGGCGAAGGACCGGATGCTGGCCCTGATGCAGGGAGCGCCGCCGGAGCGCCTCCTGAAGCGATCCGAGATCCGGCTGAGCGGGCCGGTCCCGGCGCCGCCCGAACCGGCCCTCCCGCCCGCCGGGCCGCTTCGGGAGCTACGGGTGGAGGGGTTGACCTACCGCTACCCCGAGAGTGGCCGGGGCATCGAGGGCGTGAACCTCACCATCCGCCGGGGCAGCTTCACCGTGATCGCGGGGCGGGTAGGTTCGGGCAAGTCCACGCTCCTACGGGCGCTGATGGGCCTCCTGCCCGCTCAGGCCGGTACCATCTACTGGAACGGGGAGCCGGTGGCGGATCCGGCCGCGTTCATGGTGCCGCCGCGCTGCGCCGCCACGCCGCAGGTACCCGTGCTCTTTGGCGGCACGCTGGCCGACAACATCCGCATGGGGCTTGACGCCACGGAGGCGGAGGTGGCTGCGGCGGTCTACGACGCGGCGCTGGAGCGGGACCTGGCCGCCATGGAGAACGGGCTGGAGACGCGCGTGGGTGCGCGGGGCGTGCGCCTGTCAGGCGGGCAGATCCAGCGCACCGCCGCAGCCCGCATGTTCCTGCGGAAGCCGCAGTTGCTCATTCTGGACGACCTCTCCAGCGCCCTGGACGTCGAGACCGAGCAGATCCTGTGGGAGCGGCTGTTCCGGAAGGCGGACGTCACCTGCCTGGTGGTGAGCCACCGGGAGGCCGCCCTGCGCCGGGCGGACCAGATCATCCTGCTGAAAGACGGGCGTGTGGCCGACAGGGGGACGCTGGACGAACTGCTGGCCCGGTCGGAGGAGATGCGGGCGCTGTGGCAGGCCCGGGACGATGAGGGGCGGGGGTGAGAACCCCCGCCCCTTTTGGCGTCTAGTCGTCGTCGTCATCCCAACCGTCGTCCCCCCCGGTCAGTCCGGAGAGGGAACCCTGGTCGTCGCGCGAGAGAGCAAAGAAGACCACTGCCAGGATAAGGTTCTCAGAGACACCTGCGCGGTCGAGCCGCCGGACGATACGGAACAGCTGCCGCAGCTGGCGCCGAACGTTGCTGCTTGCCACGTGCATCGCTCCCCCGCGTTGAGGTCGGCTCGCCCCGGCGGCCGGGCAGACCCGCCGACCGGGGGGTCGCGCCGTCCGCCAGCGGGCGGCCGCCAGTGCCCATGTTATGTAAACGCCATCGTCTGTGTGCAGGGGAGCCGGCAGAAAAGAGTGGAGTCACCCACAGAAACATACGTGCCCACCACGAACCCGTCTAGTGACCGAGGGATCACAGGAGGGAACACTGCATGCGTACGAAGTTGCTGCCCTGTACGGTACACAGGGGTCTCGCCGCGGCGACCGCCCTGGCCGTGGCGGTGGCGATCGGGGCTCCTGTCGTGCTGGCGGCTGATCGAACCGGACCTTCAGCTCCCCGGAACCTCACCATCACACCCGAACGCGTGACCGAAGACGGGCTTGTCGACCTGGAGTGGGTGCAGCCGAGAACCGGCACGGTGAGCCACTACGAGGTGCACCGGTACTACGGCACGGCTGTCGCCAACCCGGCGGTGGACGAGACCACGCTCTGGATGGAGACGGCGGATCTGACGGCGACGGACGAGCTTCCCGCCGAGGGGACGTACCGCTACGCGGTGGTCGCAGTCGACCCGGAAGGGGACCGGAGCGTCGCCACGGCCTGGCGGTCGGTGCTCTACGATGACCCCGCCAACGGCGAGCGGGTCGTGGAGGACGCCACCGGCCCGGCCGCGCCCACGGGTCTGGCCGCCGAGCCCGCCTTCACGCAGGACGGGGCGGTAACGCTCACCTGGGAAGCGCCGGAGGCCGAGGACCTCTACCGCTATCTGGTGTACCGCTCCCGGGGCGACGGCGGGAAGACCTTCCTCGGCTACGTGGAAGCCGGGCTCACCTACTTCGACGATGAGCTCAGCGAGGAAGGCACATACGGGTACACGGTGGTCGCACAGGACCTGGCGGGCAACCTGAGCCGGCGCGCCGAGCCCGTGCAGGTCGTCGCGGACTGGACGGCCCCGGAGGTCACCATCCGCACGCCGGAGGCGGACAAGGTCTACCGGCCGGAAGGATCGCTGGCCATCCGGATCCGGGTGAAGGAGGAGGGCGCCGGGTACGAGGATGACGCCATCGCGTACTTCCTGAACGGCGACCCGCTCGCATCGCCGGTGATCCCGCTGGCGGAGCTGGCCGACGGCACGCACACGCTGGAAGCGGTCGTGGTCGACCGGGCCGGCAACGCAGGATCCGCCACCGTGTCCTTCGCCGTGGACAGCAGGCTGCTCGCGGACGCGCCCGAGATCCTGACAGAGTCGGGGTTCACCAGCAGCCTGTCGGTGAGCTTCGAGTGGGAGCCCCCGCTGGCGGAGGGCGTGACCGGCTACAGCGTCTACCGGGCCGAGGGGGACGGCGAGTTCGTGCTGATCGGCACCACCGCCGCCAGCGTGACCGAGTACACGGACACCGTGCCGGGCGAGGGACGGTGGTCCTACCGGGTCGCCGCCCGTTACGGCGACCGGAAGGGTGAGCCCTCGGGCGCCGTCGTGTTCACCGTCGACAGGACCGCCCCGACGATCCGCATCAGCTCGCCGGCGGACGGCGAGACGTACCCGGCCGCGGACGACCTGGCCATCGCCTACAAGGTGCGTGACCTGCTGGCCGGGGTCGACGGCAGCGACATCGTCGTGGATCTGGACGGCGCGGTCATCACTGCCTCCAGGCTCGACCTGACCGCGCTGGAGGAGGGCGAGCACACCCTGACCGTCGAGGCGACCGACCGGGCAGGCAACACCGCCACGGCGCAGGTGACCTTCACCGTGGTGGCGGTGCCCGGCGAGGTTCCGGGCGAGGAGCCGGTCGATGACGAGGCCCTCCGGCAGCAGCTCCTCAGACTGCTGGAGAAGTGGGAGGACAAGATCCACCACGGCCAGCTGCAGGCCTTGAAGGCCAAGGCGATGAACGGCAACTGGGCCGCCTTCGTCCACAAGGTGCAGAAGTTCTCGGGCAAGTTCATCCACCCCGATGCGGCGGAGGAGCTGCTCGCGGTGTTCGGCATCGACGACTTCGACGGCTCTTCCTGGTGGAAAGCTGGCTGGTGCCGCGACGGGCTCGGCGGCTGGAAGGGCGACGATGACGGCGAGGACAAGGACGACTGGAAGAACGGCCGGAAGTACGACTGGGACGACGACCGGTACGACGACGATGACGACGATGATGACGACGGCATGTGGGTCCGCGGGAAGTCCGGCAAGGGCAACAACAACGGCAAGGGCAACGGCAACAACAACGGCAAGGGCAACAGCAACGGCAACAAGAACTGGAAGGGCAACAAGTGGAAGAAGTAGCGCCACGGCCCGGCACGACGCCGGACCGGACGCGTGATGAGCAGCGCCGCTGCAGCGGAAAGGCCCGCCGCAGCGGCGCTTGCGCGCCTGTAGGGGCCGCCCCTCTCCGGTGCGACCGCGGCTCACCGTCGGTTCGATCAGGCCCGCAGAACCGCGACGGCGCGCCCCTGGTAACAGATTCCTTGCATGAGGTTGACCACTTCGATGCAGATTACAGGCAACGACATAACAGGAGGCTTAGATGAGATGCCAGGCAACAATAACTCGATCCTCGTTGCACAGGCCCGCGCCGCGCTGGAGCAAATGAAGAACGAGACTGCGGCGGAACTCGGCATCCAGAACTACGCCAACCAGTACAAGGGCGACCTGCCCAGCCGGGTGAACGGTTCGGTGGGCGGCTACATGGTCAAGAAGATGATCGCCCTGGCCGAGCAGCAGCTCTCCGGCGGCGCCGGCACCGCCACCATCCGGTAACACCCGGCAGCAGTTGACTCCAACTCCCGACACGTCTCAGGTTCTGCGTTTCCGTTCTGCCTCAGGACCCCGTCACCAACTACCAAATACCAAGGAGGAGAGTCTCATGGCCAACAACAGCAACAACAACAGCAACTCCATTCTGGTCTCCCAGGCCCGGGCCGCGCTGGAGCAGATGAAGAACGAAACCGCGGCGGAACTCGGCATCCAGAACTACGCCAGCCAGTACAAGGGCGACCTGCCCAGCCGGGTGAACGGTTCGGTGGGCGGCTACATGGTCAAGAAGATGATCGCCCTGGCCGAGCAGCAGCTGGCCGGCGGCACGGGCACGACCACGACGACGATCCGGTAACCAACCCCTTTGCAGATCACAGAAGGAGGAGCAATCAGCATGGCGAACGTGTTCGGAACGGGTACCACCACCGGCCAGACGGGCACGCAGACGAGCGGCAGCAGCAACAACCAGCTCGTGGTCTCCCGGGCTCGGGCTGCCATGGACCAGCTGAAGCAGCAGACCGCCGCTGAGCTGGGCATCCACAACTACGATCAGCAGTACAAGGGCGACCTGCCCAGCCGGGTCAACGGCTCGGTCGGCGGGTACATGGTCAAGAAGATGATCGCCATCGCCGAGTCCCAGCTGGCGGGCGGCGCCACCGGCGCCATCGGTTCTGCGGGCACCATCGGCACCACGAGCACTATCGGCACCACCGGCACCACCGGTCAGTTCTGAGCGGGTACCGGGAGGCAGGAGCGGAACACCGCTTCTGCCTCCTTAGTTGATGTACCGCAGAAGATCCTGGGCGGTGACGCTGGTGTGGAGCACGGCGTTCAGGCTGCCGGCGATCAGCTTGGCCATGTCTTCGGTGAGCTCGTCGATCTCCTTCGGGGTCACGACCAGCTCGCCCACCGTCGGCGAGAGGACGTCGCTGAGCAGCTTCTGTCGCTCTTCCCGGGAGTTGAACAGCTGGAAGAAGGGCTTCGTGCCGGCGAAGCTCTGGGCCACGGCCTCGAAGGCGTCCTGGACGATCGTCGTCGCATGCACGACGGTCGGCACGCCGATGGCGATGACGTCGACCCCCAGCGTCTCCCGGTTCAGGGCCTGCCGCCTGTTGCCGATGCCGCCGCCCGGGGCGATGCCGGTGTCCGCGATCTGGATGGTCGTGCCGATGCGCTCGACCGAGCGCGCCGCCAGGGCGTCGATGCAGATGACGACCGCCGGCTTGATCCGCTCCACGATGCCGAGGATCACCTCAGCCGTCTCGATGCCGGTGGTGCCCAGCACGCCGGGGGCGATCGCAGCCACGGCCCGCAGGCCGCCGGCCACGTCGGCGGGCACGTACTCCCGCAGGTGGCGGGTCACCATCAGCTTGTTGGTGACGCGCGGCCCCAGGGCATCGGGCGTCGCGTTCCAGTTGCCGAGCCCCACCACGAGGACCGTGTCGTTTTCCTTCAAGTCGAGGAGCTTGTCCAGCTGCTCCACCAGGATCTTGCCCACCTGCTCCTGCAGATCGCGGTTGCGCCGGCGGAGCTGGGGCGCGTCGATGGTCACGTAGTTGCCGGCCGGCTTGCCGATGGTCTGCTCGCCGATGGCGTCCAGCACTTGCACCCAGGAGACGGTGGCCACGTCGTACCGCTCCTCGCGCATGACGACGCCGGGCAGTTCCCTCCGGGCGTCGCCGCGGACCGCGGCGGTGGCCTCCAGGGCCAGGTCCGTGAAGGGGCTCAGATAATCCCGTGCCTGCACGTCTTTCCCTCCCAAACAGGTGGGTAACAGCACCTGCGCCTATTCTCTCCTGCGCAATGGCTGCCCATACCTGCGGCGCGGGGGCTCACGCCTATGCTTGCTTCCTCCTGCCGCCTCCGACCGCGTGGTGATTTCTTTACCGTGTTCATTGGTTCGGATATAGTAGTAGGCAGCACGGCGCTTGCGGGGGGTGGCAGCGACGACCACGGGGGAGAAGGGGCTGAAGCCTCACCACATCGACATGGGGGAGCGGGGCATCTACCACACCGACAACCGGCTGAACGACCTGACGGGCAAGGAGTGGGTCTTTGCCACCCGGTCGGTCATCAACAAGAGCTACCCGCCCTCCTTCCAGTTCGCGCTGCGCAGCCGGCACGGCGGGCAGAAGCCGCCGGAACTGTGCGCGGACCTGATCTGCACGTTCACCAAGGCCGGCGAGCGGGTGCTGGACCCGTTCATGGGCGTGGGCGGCACCCTGATCGGGGCAACCATCTGCGGGCGGAAGGCGGTCGGGGTGGAGATCAACCCCCGCTGGATCGAGATCTACCGGGAGGTCTGCCGCCTGGAGGGGCTGCCGGAACAGGAGGCCATCTGCGGCGACAGCCGCACGGCGCTGGAGGGGTTTGACGAGGAATCCTTCGACCTGGTGCTGACCGACGTGCCCTACTGGAACATGGACCGGCGGCGCCGGTCGAAGGGGAAGTTCAAGCGGGCCGGCGGCGAGGCCGTGGAGCCGCGCCGTTCGAAGCTCTCCCCCTTCGGACCGGACGGGGAGGAGACCGACGTCACCGGGATGGCCGGCAGGCAGGAGTGGCTGGACACCATGCGGGCCGTGTTCTCGGCGTCCCTGCGCCTCCTGCGGCCCAGGCGGTACGTGGTGGTCTTCATCGGGGACATGTACCACTCGGGCCGCTACCACATGCTGTCCGCGGAGCTGGCGGCGCTGCTGGAGTCGCTGGGGCTCGTGCTGAAGGCCAACCTGATCTGGTACGACGTGTCCAAGAAGCTGCACGTGTACGGCTACCGGTACGAGTTCATCCCGTCGATGGTCCACCAGAACATCCTGGTGCTGCGCAAGGAATGAGGAGGGGCCCGGTGAAGCCGCTGTGGGTGCAGAACCGCAAGTACATCGGCAGCAAGCAGAGCCTGCTGCCGTTCATCGAGCAGGTGGTGACGGAGCGGGCGCCTGACGCCCGGTCGCTGGCGGATCCGTTCACCGGCTCAGCGGCGGTGGCCTATCACTTCGCCGCCCGGGGCCTCGCCGTCACCGCGGCCGACAACCTCTACCACAACTACGTCGCCGCCCGCTGCTTCCTGGGCGGCCGCCCGGGCGAGGTCCGCTGGGAACGGGTCGCCGATCTGCTCTCCCGCCTGAACAGGCTGCCGCCCGAGCAGGGCTACTGCTGGCGCGAGTACGGGGGCACCTACTTCACGGCGGAGAACGCCGGCCGCATCGACGCGATCCGGGAGCGAATCGCCCGCTGGCGGGAGGAGGGCCGCATCAACGAGCAGGAGGAGGCGGTGCTGCTCACCAGCCTCATCTACGCCGCCGACAAGGTGGCCAACACGTGCGGCCAGTACGACGCCTTCCTGAAGCACCTGGGCGCCGAGCCCTACGCCGACGACGGCACGCACCTGGTGGACGCGACGGTGTACAAGCCGCTGGAACTGGGCCTGCCGCAGGTGGTGGAGTCGGACGCGAACCGGGTCTGGTGCGGCGACGCCGACCGCCTGATCGAGGAGATGGAGGCGGACGTGCTCTACCTGGACCCGCCCTACAACGGTCGGCAGTACATCGACAACTACCACGTGCTGGAGAACATCGCCCGGTGGGACAAGCCCCGCCTCTACGGCAAGACTCGGAAGTTCCACCGCGACGGCCTGAAGTCCCCCTACTCCCGGCGGGCGACGGCGGGGGCCCACCTGACCCGCCTGATCGAGCGGGCGCGGGCGAGGCACATCCTGCTTTCCTATAACAATGAAGGGATCATCCCCGACGAGGTGATCTGGGCGGCCCTGGAGCGCCGGGGGCCGGTGGAGCTGTTCGAGCGGCGCTATACCATCTTCGGCAACGGTGCGGGGCGCTCGGGCCGCCGTCCGATCGTGGAGAGGCTGTTCTACTGCCGGGTGGTGCGATAATACAACTTTAGAAGGATCATGGGGTTGTATGTGGAATTCCTCCTTCATCCGACCCAGGATGAAGGAGGAAGTCATGTCCAAGAGATGGATCACCGCCGTCGCGACGGCGCTGCTGCTGGTGAGCGGCAGTGTAGCACCCATCGCCGCCCAGCCTCCCTCGTCCCCGATCGAATCCGCGGGGCCGGAGTTGGCCTCGATCAACCGGTTGCTGCTTGCAGTGGATGACCCGTCTGACCCCGAGTCCGAACCCGGTTCCGATGCCGGCGCCGTCCCCGAGCCCGGCTCTGACGAAGACGCTGAGCCCGAGCCCGGGTCTGACCCTGGCGCCGATGCGGAGCCCCAGCCCGGGCCGGATACAGACGCTGATCCCGAGCCGGGTGCTGAAGTAGACGCCGATCCCGAGTCTGGATCCGACGGAGAGCCTGAGTCTGGCGCAGAGTCCGATCCCGAGTCGGGTGCTGACGAACCTGCTGAACCCGGGTCCGAAGCCCTCTTCGCCGACCTGCCCCCGGAGCACTGGGCGTACCCCGAGGTGGCGCGGCTGGTCGAGGCCGGGGTGATCCACGGCGACCCGCACGGGCGCTTCCGCCCTGACGCGCTCGTGTCGCGGGCGGAGTTCCTGAAGATGCTGCTGACGGCGCGCCGGCTGGATCCAGCCGGGCAGTGCGCGGGCGTCTTCGCGGACGCCCAGTGCTGGACCTGGTACGCACCCTATGTGGAGCTCGGCTACCGGCTGGCCATCCTGGAGCCGGTCACGAACACGGTGGACCAGGATCAGGAGGAGTACTTCGACCCCGAAGGGGCCATCACCCGGCAGGAGGTGGTGAGCGCCCTCATCCGGGCGACGGGCCGGCGCTGGACGGCCGAGCAACTGCCCTGGCAGCAGGTCAGCGCCACGCTGAGGCAGTTCAGCGACCAGGCGCACGTCGCATCCGCGCACCGCAAGACGATGGCCCTGGCGATCGAGCAGGGGCTCGTCAAGGGATTCGACGACGGGACCCTGCGACCCGGAAGCCCGCTGACCCGGGCCGAGGCGGCCGCCCTGGTGGGCCGGGTGCTGCTGGAGGCGGACGGCCTGCCCACCGTGCAGCTGGACGGCCGTGAGGTCGTCTACGTGGATGCCCTCGACATGACGGCCACCAAGTACACGTCGGGGGAGTCCGGCGTGGGTTACATGACCCGGACGGGCGTCACCGTGCGGCACGGCGCTGTGGCCGTCGACCCGGACGTGATCCCCCTCGGGACGCTGCTCTACGTGGAGGGCTACGGCTACGCGGTGGCCCTGGACACGGGCGGCGCCGTGAAGGGCAACGTCATCGACCTGTTCGAGTGGATCTCCCCCGCGGCGGCGAACCGCTTCGGCAAGCAGCCGCGCCGGGTCTGGATCCTCCCGTAAAGAAGAGAAAAGGAGCGGCCCGGCGGCCGCTCAGAGAGGAGAAGTGGGAGAGGAAACGGAACGGAGAAAGAGCCCATCCTGTGGGGTGATTACCGCTCAACTCGGCATCGGCTCTCACTGATCGTTAGGATGCCCAGAGCGGACGCCGCTATACAGGATGATCCGGGCGATTTCGGGGAAGAAGAGCGAAAGGTGAGTCGCTGTGCGCGTGATCACGGGGTCGGCAAAGGGCCGGCCGCTGAAGACGGTGAAGGATCGCGCCGTCCGGCCTACCAGCGACCGGGTGAAGGAATCGCTGTTCAACATCATCGGGCCGCGCGTTGTGGATGCGAGTTTCCTGGATTTGTTTGCCGGATCGGGCAGTGTGGGCATCGAGGCCTTGAGCCGCGGCGCCCGCGTCTGCGTTTTTGTCGAACTGCAGTCGGCCCACCTGCGAATCGTCGCCGAAAACCTGAAGACGACGGGGCTGCAGGACCGGGCGGAACTGATCCGCCGCGACGCCCGCGCGGCCCTGGCCGACCTGGGCAACCGCGGCCGCCGCTTCGACCTGGTTTTCGTCGACCCGCCCTACGGGCAGAACCTGGTGCCGGAGGTGCTGACCCTGATCGACGCCCGCGGGGTCCTGGCGGAGGGCGGCTGGGTGATCTGCGAGCACCACGCGAAGGACCCGGTCCCTGCGGTAGCAGGAGGTCTGTACAAGTTCAGGGAAGTAGTGTTTGGTGAGACCGTGCTATCTATCTACCGGGCGGAAGCCCGGGATGCCGGGGGGCAGAGTCCGTGACGAAAGCAATCTGTCCCGGGAGCTTCGATCCCGTGACACTCGGACATATCGATATCATTGAGCGCGCCGCCCGCACGTTCGACGAGGTCGTCGTGGCGGTGCTGACCAACCCGCGCAAAGCGCCGCTCTTCACGGTGGAGGAGCGGCTGGAGATGCTGCGGGAGGCCACGAAGCACATCCCCAACGTCACCGTGGCGGCCGCCGGCGGCCTGCTGGTGGACTTCGCCCGCGAGCAGGGCTGCCGGGTCATCGTGAAGGGACTGCGGCCCATTCAGGACTTCGAGTACGAGTGGCAGATGGGCGCCGTCAACCGGCAGCTGGACGACAATATCGAGACGTGCTTTCTCATGAGCCGCATCGAGTACGCACACCTCTCCTCCAGTATCGTGCGGGAACTGGCCTACTTCGGCCGCCCGACTGAGGGACTGGTGCCGCCGTTTACCGCACAACGGCTCCGGGAGAAGTTCGGTAACATTCAACCTTGACGCGGGGAGGTTTGCGCCGTGGAGATCATGGCCCTCATCGACCGCCTCGAAGAGATGATCCAACAAGCGACCCGGGTGCCGCTCACGGGCAAGGTCTTGCTCGATCCGGATGAGTTGCTGGGATTGGTGGACGAGCTGCGTGACGTGGTGCCCCAGGAGATCCGCGAGGCGAACCGCGTCGCCCGCGACCGGGAGGCGATCCTCGCCGAGGCGCGGGAGCAGGCCGAGGAGATCCTGCGGGAGGCCAAGACGCTGGCTGCACAGCTGACCAGCGAGGCCGCGGTCACCAAGGAGGCGCAGACGCAGGCCGACGAGCTGATCGACCAGGCCAAGCGCGTGGCGCGGGAGATCCGGCAGAACGCCCTGGAGTGGGCGGATGAGCTGTTCGCCCGCACGCAGCCGGAGCTCGAGCGCATCGCCGCGGACACGCAGCGCGCCGTGGCCGCCGTGCGCAAGGCCCGGGAGGAGCTGCAGAACCAGCTCTAGCCTGCGAGGGGGGATCCCATTGCGGGTGGTCGTCCTGTGGTTTCGCCAACTGGACGCGTGGGTTCGGCGGCTCTTCGTGCTGTCGAGCCTGATTGCTGTTGTGGGCGCGGTTCTCGTGTACACGCCCACGCAATACTACGTGACCGCCCCCGGAGCGGCGATCGATACCAGCCGGCTCGTCGTGGTGGAGAACGGCGACGTCCACAGGGGCCGCCTGTATCTGCTGGTCGTCAACACCCAGCCCGCCAACCTGTTCTGGTACCTCTACGCCCAGGTGGACAGGCGGGCCGTGCTGGAGACCAAGGAGCAGTACCTCGGCAGCTTCGAGAGCTATGCGGAGTACCTGGACTGGAACCGGGAGCTGATGAGCAACAGCCAGCGCACCGCCCGCGCCGTGGCCTTCGAGCAACTGGGCTTCGGCGAGGGCGTGCGTTCTGTGGGGGCCCGGGTCGCCGGCA
>ENA-UPSB01003433-UPSB01003433.1-bioreactor-metagenome-genome-assembly--contig:-NODE-3433-length-12338-cov-4.586502_pt1 | contig 12338 bp, 9 predicted proteins | sample MGYA00238182_ERZ773286 | MGnify/ENA primary metagenome ERZ773286 (study PRJEB29026, sample SAMN07631240) | bioreactor metagenome | isolation source: Switchgrass digestor | place: USA: Dartmouth... | reverse complement strand
AGGGTTGCTAATTGGGCGGATTACATTTTCATCTTTAACCATAGCGTCGCGAATTCTTTCAGCCATAGAGCAGCCGGAAACCGTTTGGACCGATCCATCAATTAATCCTGCATCCAACAGAGTTTTGAGAACCGCACTAATTCCTCCTGCCTCATGCAAGTCGACCAGATAATGGCCGTTTACGGCGGGGCTAAGTTTACAAATCTGGGGTACCTTATCACTAATTGTATTAACCTCATCCAGATTAAATTCTATTTCGCCTTCAAAAGCTATTGCAGGTAAATGAAGGATAGTATTCGTTGAACAGCCTAAAGCCATATCAACCGCAATTCCGTTGTTTATTGCCTCTTTGGTAACTATATCCCTGGGTCTAATATCCTTCTTTAAAAGCTCCATAACCTGATAACCACTTTGCTTGGCAAGCACCAGTCTCTCCGAATATACCGCGGGAATAGTACCATTACCGGGTAAGGCCATCCCTAAGACTTCCGTCAAGCAATTCATTGAATTGGCTGTAAACATTCCGGCACAGGACCCACAGGTCGGGCAAGCTTTATATTCCAATTCCTTCAACCACTCTTCACTTTTTTGCCCGCTATGTACCTTCCCGACTGCCTCAAAAACGGTAATCAAATTAACATCTTCACTTTCGAAACGTCCAGGGAGCATCGGCCCTCCACTGATTACTATAGAAGGAAGATTGAGTCTAAGAGCAGCCATTAACATGCCAGGCACCACTTTGTCACAACTCGGAATAAATACTAAAGCATCCAAGCCATGAGCTCGAGCCATAATCTCAATAGAATCGGCAATCAACTCTCTGCTTGCTAAGGAAAAATGCATTCCTACATGTCCCATGGCAATCCCATCGCAAACAGCTATTGTTGAAAACTCGAACGGTGTGCCTCCATTTTCTCTAACTCCGGCTTTAACTGCCTCGGCGATTTGGCGTAAATGCATATGTCCCGGCACCAATTCTGTAAAAGAGTTAACTATGCCGACGAAAGGCTTATTTATTTCTCTGTCCGTCAAACCGAGGGCTCTAAACAGAGATCTATGGGGAGCTCTATCTACGCCCCTTTTGACCGAATCGCTATTCATGAATAACACCCTTTCTCCACTATTTGGCCCCACCAAATAGCTAATTCGTTCTATTGAAAATCGATTATAGAGGTTCTCCGACGGTTTGAGTTAATTTTTTAAACTTGGCCAAAAGCTGTTTGAATATTGGCCCAGGCTTACCGTCACTAATTACCCTGGAATCGACACATGTTACCGGAATAAGTTCAGCTGCGGTACCGGTTAAGAAACATTCATCCGCAGTATAAACATCGTGCAAGGTAAATAAATCTTCCGCGACAGGAATCCCATCTTCCAAAGCAAGTTCAATTACGGTGTCTCTGGTTATACCCTTTAAAGCACCGGCCCAAACAGGCGGAGTATAGAGTTTTCCGTCTTTTACAATAAATATGTTATCTCCGGTGGCTTCACAAACATAACCCTGTTGATTGAGCATCAAAGCTTCTTCAACACCCGCTCTGTTCGCCTCTATTTTAGCCAATATATTGTTAAGATAGTTTAAAGACTTTATTCTAGCATTTACAGCATCTATTGCGTTTCTTCGGGTTGAAGCGGTGATTATTTCCATACCGTTTTCATACATAGACTGAGGATACAACGTTATACTGCCGGCAATACATACAATTTGAACTTTAGAGCACTTTTTGGGGTTTAAACCTAAATCCCCTACACCTCTAGAAACTACCAAACGTATATAAGCGTCAGTCAAATTATTTTTCCTTACTGTCTCTAAAACGATATCCATCATTTCACGACGGCTTATTTCAATATTCATAAGAATAGAATTTGCAGATTCATATAATCGATCTATATGTTCCTTTAATTTAAAGACTTTACCGTTATAGGCTCTAATACCTTCAAAAATCCCGTCACCGTATAAAAATCCATGGTCGAAAACGGATATTTTGGCCTCTTGGCTGTCAACAAACTTTCCATCACAATAGATAAGCATATACAAGACTCCTCTCTAAAACATCATAATGTTAAAAAGAAATATTTAAATTTTTAAAAAATACGCCTATTTAAAGAAAAAAACCCGGGCAGTTTGATCCCCAAACTCTCCTCACGGGCTAGAATCTAAAAATTTTACAGGAATCATTAATCTGTTAATCCGGCAACGTGTTATAGCACATCTAGTATATGTTAATAAGTGTATATGATACAGATTGAAGTGTCAAGAGCAGTTAGAGACGTTACCTGGAAATATTGAAGAAAGTATACAAAAAGCTTAAAACAATTCCTTAATTTTCTTGTCAGTTTTAACTAAAATTTGTTATAATGACCTTTATATAAAAACATTTGTTTCCTACTGAAAGATACGGGGGTAGAATATGAAAAAAATAAACATAGGTCTTCTGGGTTTTGGCACTGTGGGAAGCGGTGTGGCTACAATACTAAATAACAATCAATATGACATTAGTATCCGTACAGGTTCGAATATTAATATTAAGAAAGCTTTAGTTCGGAATCTTCTTAAAGAACGACCATCCTCAAAACAGATTGTTTTTACTGACAATCCGGAGGAAATAATCAATGATCCCGAGATCGATATTATTGTTGAAGTAATGGGAGGCATTGAACCTGCACGTTCGTATATAATCAGGGCGTTACAAAAAGGTAAGCATGTAGTTACGGCAAATAAAGATTTGCTAGCTTTGCATGGCGATGAATTATTTCAAATCGCAGAACAAAATAAACGAGAACTTTGTTTTGAAGCAAGTGTCGCGGGAGGAATACCCATTATAGCTGCTATAAAGCAGTCTTTAACCGCTAACAGGATTTCTTCTATAATGGGGATAATCAATGGCACAACCAATTATATTCTTTCGGCAATGACCGAACAAGGCAGAGATTTTCAAGACGTCCTTCAGGAAGCTCAAGAACTCGGCTATGCTGAAGCAGATCCAACCTCTGATATAGAAGGACTTGATGCTGCTCGCAAATTAGCCATACTTGCCACTCTTGCTTTTAATACAAAGATTAATTTAAAGGATATCTTCGTTGAAGGAATTAGCAAAGTAACCGCTGCCGACATCCAATATGCCAAAGAACTGGATTGTGTAATAAAACTTCTGGCAATTGCTAAGAACCGCAAAGAGGGTATAGAGGTCAGGGTTCATCCAGCCCTTCTTTCCAAGAACCATCCTCTTGCCAGTGTATCAGGTGTATATAATGCTATATATTTAACCGGTGACGCTGTCGGTAACGTCATGTTTTATGGCCAGGGAGCGGGCTCTTTACCGACCGGGAGCGCCGTTGTTTCCGATATTATTCAAATAGTTAAAAATATAGCTGCCGGGTCAAAAGTAGGCGTTAACGTAAACAATTACCGCAACTACCCTATCAAAGCGGTTTATGACTTTACAACAAGTTATTATATACGCTTAAAAGTTAAAGATGAGCCTCGTGTCTTTGCAACAATGGCCTTATTTTTTGCTGAAGCCGGAATTAGCTTTAAATCCATCATTCAAAAACCTCGCTCCAATCAGAATGCCGAAATTGTTTTGGTAACCCATCCCTGTAAAGAATGCCAGCTTCGGCAAGCCCTTGAATCTCTTAGTTCTTACGAAAAACTTGATAAAATATATAATGTTATCCGAATGGAAACCAACTGTATATAGCAAAATGTTTTTCGGAGGAAAATGATGTATCAGATAAAAGTACCAGCCACTTCAGCCAACTTGGGGCCAGGGTTCGATTGTATGGGATTAGCTATTAAACTTTATAACACTTTCACGGTAGAAGAAAGTTCAAAACTACAGATTACGTTAACGGGAACCTATACAAACAATATTACTACGGATGAAACGAATTTATTTTGGAAATCTGCTAACACACTTTGGGAAAAAATTGGTTTTAAGCCTAAACCGTTAAAAATTACTTTTAATACCCAGGTCCCTCCCGCCCGTGGCCTTGGTAGCAGTTCAACTGCTGTCGTAGGCGGATTGATGGCCGCGAATGCCATAGCCGGTAACCCGCTGGATCGATTGGAACTATTAAAAATCGCAACATCTATCGAAAAACATCCGGATAATGTCTGTCCTGCTTTATTTGGCGGAGTTACTTTGACTGTAATTACAGAAAACTGCTTCATTCCGCGCATTTTAACTAAAAACCCTAAGTTTAAGGCTGTTGTGATCATCCCCGATATTTTGATACAAACGGAAAAAGCTCGCAATATTTTGCCGAAATCAATATCGCGCGAAGATGCGGTTTTTAATGCCTCCAGAGTAGGCCTTTTGGTAGACGCTTTCCTGACAGAAGAATATGAGCTGCTTGCTGCAGCAACTCAAGATAAAATCCATCAAAGTCAAAGGGCAAAATTAATCCCGGGAGCACTGGAAGCTTTGGAAGTTGCAGTCAATTCAGGCGCCTATGGAGCTGCGTTGAGTGGTTCGGGGCCTTCTTTGATAGCCTTTTGCCCTAAAGGAAAAGAATTAAACGTTGCTACAGGTATGCAACAAGTTTTAAGTAATAATAATTTAACTTCCAAACATTTGGTATTGGACATCGACCCCGACGGTGCAATTTTGACCAAGTATTAAAGATAGTGCTGTTGGAAACCAGATATTGATTATCCAAATCAAAATGAATAAAGAAAGACTGTCGCTAAAACCGGAAATAAGTTTCCGGAAGCCTATAATAAGCAACGGTCTTTCTTTTTTCTATTCTATAGTTGTTATTTGTAACAAGATGACAAGTCAGTTCCTATAAAGTCCCGAATAGGCATTATAAGATTTAAGTACTTTTTTTATATAATCCCTTGTTTCTTTAAAAGGAATATCTTCTATCGTATAAGATTCCAAACTCAACTCGTCTTTCAACCAATTATTTACCCTGCCACTTCCCGCGTTATAAGCAGCCAACGCCAACACGGTATTACCATTATACTCTTTAATTAGAGCAGCTAAATACCAGGTACCGTAACGAATATTATCATCTACGCTTAACAAATTAACATTGTCGTAATCTTCTCCCAACCAAGCAGCTATTTCTTTTGCCGTATCAGGCATGATCTGCATTAAACCAAGGGCTCCTTTCGGCGAACTGGATTTCGGATAAAAGTGGCTTTCTTCTCTAATTACCGCCAATACAAGTAAAGGATCCACGCCATAAGAATAAGAATACTTTTCTACAGTACTTTTATACATATATGGATAGGCAGCTTTTCCAAATAGGTCAAATTTGAATACAATTGAAATCAATAATAAGAATATCAATAAAAAAGCAAAACAATTCTTTTTTCTTCTAAATATCAAATCCCTCAACCCTCTGGTATTTTATCTTTCTATACTCATATGCCGTAGTTACATTTTCTAGTAGTCAACCTGTAATCCCAATTCTTTAGCAATTCTTACCAATTGCTTTTCCGTATCACTCCATGTACCGGAGTTATTTATTACTACATCAGCTCTGCGGATTTTTTCTTCAATTGGAATTTGAGAAGAAATCCTCAACTTAGCTTGTTCCTCCGAAAGCCCATTCCTCAACATCAGACGTTTTAGCTGAACCTCGGGCGTAACATACACAACCCAGACCTGATCTACAAACTTATCCCAGCCCACTTCAAACAAAAGGGGAACATCCAAAATAATTATTTTCTCTTTTTTTTCTTTGGCTTCCCGGCACTGATTGCTGATCTCGGCCAAAACCAGAGGATGGATAATTCCCTCAAGCTTTTTTCGCAAAACGATATTGGCAAATACATCTTTGGCTAACAAAGTGCGGTTTATTACTCCTTTATCATCAAAATATTTGGAGCCTAAAGCCTGTTCAATCTCGGATAAAACATCAGGATTATGATACTGTTTATGAACAAATAGGTCTGCATCAAATACCCGGATACCTCTCTCTTGAAACCATTTGGCAACAGTGCTTTTTCCGCTGGCTATCCCACCAGTAAGTCCGACTTTTAACATAAACACCTCAGATTGTACTTAGATTATTTTTAGTAAACCAATAATTATAAGCAGTAATCCCGGCACAACTTTAAGTTTATCTAAAACCGCAACAGGTAATTTCCCGGTCAAGACTTGTCCTGCCCTGATCATTAATATTTGCAGAACTGCAACAAAAACTATCACATAAAAAGTAATTCCTGCCATACTGGCGGCTATCCCGGCTGCAAAGCTGTCCAGAGCCAAAGCAATACCCAACAATATGCTTTCTTTAAGGTTGATTGTACCGGATCTGTCTAGGTCTGCAGTATCCGGAGTTTTAAGTACCTGAATTACTAAGCCAAAAATGCTTAGGTTAATGCTAAAGAGAGTTTTATAAGCATTAATTCCGTAAGCATTCGGAGAAGAACAAGAAGCCATAGCAGGAACGGTTTTTGCCGTTCTTCCATTGCGAAAAACCGATATTAAATGATAAATACCTAGAGCAAGCAAAATACTAGCGCCTAAAGAACCGGCTGAGATTATTGAAACTTGTGACAACAAAAGATGACCAAATAACATAGAGACGGTCATAGCCAGGGCGGTACATAAGCCAATGATGCTCATAGGTCCAAAAGGTATCCTAATCCTTTTTAAGCCGTAAGCCATACCGACCCCTAATCCGTCAAAACTTAAGGCCAAGGCAGTAAATAGTGCTAATCCCATATCCTTACCCCTTATGCATTTTACTCTCAGGTTAATATATGGGATCAGCAAGCTATTGGTGAGTTAATCGGCTAGCTCTAGCCATTCTTGTAACAAATCATCGTATTTTATTTTTAACTCATTGTATTTGTCATTTAGAATCAAGACCTGTTCGTAATTACCGTAGATTGATCCTAATTCTGTTTCCAATTCCCTTAACGCTGTTTCCACTTGAGCAATCTCTTGTTCTAAATTCTTTAATTTCTTTTCCTTCCGCCTACTAGCCTTTGATTTTTCCTGATAGATTCTCGCAAATGTTTCATCTTTATTTTGTTTATCTTCCAGTTGGCCATTAACATTTTTTTGTTCTTTGAATTCAAGATAATCTGTATAATCGCCTTCAAATATTTCCACAGCATTAGCTGTTAGTATTGCTACTTTGTTAATAATTTTGTTTAAAAAGTAACGATCATGAGAAACAACAAGAACTGTCCCTTCGTAATCCAGTAAAGCTTCTTCTAACATATCCCTGGTTTTTATATCAAGATGGTAAGTTGGTTCGTCGAGCAATAAAAGATTACCATTGGTTAAAAATAGCTTACAAAGTGCTAATCTACTTTTTTCACCGCCACTCAAAGTTTTTAAATTCTTGAAAACATCGTCTCCTCGAAAACCATATCTCGCTAATAATTTACGTATTTGCTGCTCATCCAGTTTCGAAGAATACCTAATCTCGTCTATTACCGTATCTTTTATGCCTATATCCTCATGTTCCTGAGAATAATAGCCCACCGAAACATTTGCCCCTAAAACGATAGTCCCGCTATAAGGAATCTTTCCAATTATAGCTTTAAGCAAACTGGTCTTACCGACTCCGTTATGTCCAAGCAAAGCGATACGCTCGCCCCGTCTGATGGAAAAATTGATATTTTTAAAAATTACTTTTTTCCCATAGGTAACTGATACATTCCGGACATCAAGAACCAAATTCCCACTTCTATTTACCGTACCGAAGTTTAGATTTAAAGTCTTGAAAGCTTTAGGTACAGGAACAGGCTTTATTTTTTGAAGTTGTTTTTCTCTGCCTTTAGCCTGTTTTGCTTTGATACCAGCTCCATGTCTTCTTATATATTCTTCCAATAAAGCTATTTTCGTATTGATTTTTTGAGCTTCTCTAAGCAGAGATTTTTCCTCCAAAGCTCGTTGAAGTTCGTAAGCCGAATAATTACCAGCATATTGTTTTATGTTTCCATCTTGAATAAACAGTATTTTATTCACAACTCGGTCCAAAAAATATCTGTCATGAGACACTACTATTAAAGAGCCCGGATAACTTTGCAAAAACTTTTCAAGCCACTCCAACGCATCAATGTCCAAATGGTTGGTCGGTTCATCCAAAATTAATAATTCTGGCTGTATAAGCAAAAGTTTACTCAAAGCTAAACGAGTTTTTTGGCCGCCGCTTAATTCGGAGACTTTTTTAGTATAATCTTCTCCCAGACCAAGACCCGATAGAATCCTTCTTATTTGCGCTTCTAATGCATATCCCCCTGAACGTTCATATCTTTCTATTAAATTACCATATTGTTCCAGTATTTTCTCATTAGTACTTTCTGCCATCAGAACTTCCAGACGACTTATAGCGTCTCTCATTTCAAGAATCTCTTTTTTCTCTGAAAGCATCACATCAAATACGGTACCAGTAGCATAATCATCAGCAGGAGTTTGAGGAAGGTAGCCAATAGTTGAGGCCCTATCTAAACTTCCCTTTGCCAAAGGCAGTTCACCGACAATTGCTTTCAATAATGTAGTCTTCCCTGCCCCATTTTCTCCAATTAGCCCTATTTTTTCACCACGCTCAACCCGAAATGATACATTTTGTAAAAGTAAAGTTCCTCCCACTTCAATGTCTAAACTATTGCAAATAAGAATACTCATTTAAATCTTAAGCTCCTCAAAAATATTATGTCTCAAACTATTAGAGCTACTTTTGACAACCTGGGCAATACACAGTGGTTCTTCCCGCAACCTTCACTTTTGAAAGCTTCTGGCCACAAATTTTGCAGTCTTGCCCAGCTCTTCCGTAAACCATCAAGCTTTCCTGAAATAAACCTTTATTGCCGTCTGCGTCTCTATAGTCTCGAAAAGATGTTCCTCCGGCTTTTATTCCCTCTTTTAAAACCTCACATATGGAATCGTACAATAATATTATTTCCGATACTTTAAGGGACTCAACATTCCGCTGAGGTAATATTCCGGCTTTAAACAAAGCTTCATCCGTATAAATATTGCCCAAGCCTGCAAGCACTGTTTGATCGAGCAATGCTGCCTTAATATTACCTCTTTTTTTGGCCAACTGCTGTCCTAAAACAATGAAATTGAATGTTTCATCTAAAGGCTCAGGGCCAAGTTTGGCCAAAAAAGGTACGGCATGAATATTTGGGGTTGAAACAACTTGGATTCTGCCAAATTTTCTAATGTCGGAATAATGTAATTCCCCTTGTTCCAGATAAAACACTACATGTGTATGCTTATCAACCGCACCTTTTTCTTTATAATAGATTAAACGCCCAGTCATTCTGAAATGCACTATTAAGGAATAATTATTGTCTAAGTGTAGTAAAAGATATTTCCCGCGTCTGCCTAAATCCTCTATTGTCCTATTTTTTATTAATTCAATAAAATTTTTACCCGGAACGGATATTACGGCAGAAGGCCAAATTACTTTGGCATCCGCTATCCTTTTACCTAAAACATTTTTGGCAAGGGTCCTTTTTATGCTCTCGACTTCTGGTAATTCCGGCATAGGCTTTAACTCCTTTTTTTATTGTACGGAAAGCAACTCTTCTATCTATTGATTTTATAAGGCTCCATTTCATACCAGTTTTTGCCCACTTTACAGTCTACAATCAAAGGAACCGAAAGGGAATACGCATTTTCCATGGAATCTACCACTATTTGAGCCACCCTATCCAAACTGTCCGGAGCGACTTGAAGCAGCAACTCGTCATGAACCTGTAGCAAAATATCGGCTTCCTCATTTTTTAAATTAGTGGCAACCTTAAGCATTGCTATTTTCATAATATCGGCAGCGGTCCCCTGAATCGGTGTATTTTTGGCTACTCTCTCTCCGAACTGCCGGATACTCCTATTGGAATGGTTCAATTCAGGAATTCTTCTAAGGCGGTTTAATAAGGTTCTTACCTCACCTGTCTCTTTGGCCTTTTGAACAGCTTCTTCCAAATAGCGTTGAACTCCACTATATCTTTCAAAATACTTTGTGATATAATATTTTGCTTCTTTGCGAGAAATAGATAAGTCACGTCCAAGACCATAATCCGTTAAACCATAAATAAGTCCAAAATTAACCGCTTTAGCTTTTCTTCTCATCTCCGGAGTCACTTGTTCCATTGGAACTCCAAATACTTCTGACGCTGTCCGTCTATGCACATCTTCGCCTCGTAAGAAAGATTCGCAAAGAAGCGGATCCCGCGAGTAATGAGCCAAAATCCGCAATTCAATTTGAGAATAATCGGCGGCAAGTAATAGCCAACCTTCTTTGGTAGGTTTAAAGATCTTTCGTAGTTTTCTGCCTTCTTCCATCCTAATAGGTATATTTTGCAGATTGGGCTCTACACTGGAAAGCCTTCCGGTAGCTGTTACAGTCTGTTGATAAGTAGTATGGATCTTACCTTCGACTAATTGACTCAGAATTCCTTTAACATATGTCGAATTTAGTTTAACAAGTAGCCGATATTCTAATATTTTTTCTATAATCGGGTGTTCAGAATGCAGTTCCTCCAGGGTTTCAGCGTCAGTGGAATAGCCGGTCTTAGTTTTTTTCAAAGGCGGTAGCCCAAGATCCTCAAATAGCACTTTTCCAAGTTGCTGAGGAGAATTAATATTAAACTTAGAACCGGCAAGTTCGTAAATCTCCTTTTCCAGTTGGAGGATTTTGTTTTCAAGCTCTTGCTCATATTCAACCAACAATGTTTGATCCACTGCTATGCCTGTTTTTTCCATTTCAGCCAATACCAGACTGAGAGGCTGCTCAATTCGATACAATAGATGCTCAAGATTTTGCTCTGCCAAGTTTTCTGCGTATTTTTCCGCAAGTTCTTTAAGCAAATATGCTTCTTGGGCTACAGTAAGGTTAAGGGGATCATTTACATATTCCTTGAGAAGTTCCATGGAACCATAGCTTGAGCGGCCAGGATTTAATAAATATGCCGCTAAGCTTAAATCCAGGTCAACACCGGCCAAGGACTTGTTTTCATTCAATAATAAAGTATGGAGCGTTTTACTGTCAGCCACTATTTTTAAAATGCTGTCATCCGCCAACAATTCACTCCACTTTTCCAGCACAACCAAAGCTTGAGAATCCCGGTTTAAAGAATAAACATACTTTCCGTCATAAATCCCCATTTTGGTCCATTTAGCCCAGTGTACATTTGACCCTTCATATCTATAACTTATCGCTAAGCCGGTTTTGTTATCTTGCCAGCTATTCATCTGCTCTATCCAAGAAGCTCCATCCAGTTCTTTTTCTATTACGGAAAAATCCGTTTCCATTGTTAATTGACCTTGATCTTGCCTGGCAGGCTCACTGTTAATGCTTTGCTCCGCTAAACTTTTTTCAAAAAGTCTGGCAACAGTATGTAGACTATAACGGTTTAAAACCTCAAAGGTTCGTGCCAAATCAGGTTCCCGCCATTTCAATTCTTCGAGGGTAAAGTCAATTGGAACATTGTGAATCATAGTTGCCAATTGTTTGCTTAATATGGCCTGTTCGGCATATTCCTGAAGCAGGTTCCGGATTTTGTTCCCTTTAATGTTACTCTTGTTCGCAAGGACATTTTCTACCGTACCATATTCGTGCAAAAGCTTCAGCGCAGTTTTTTCCCCAATTCCGGGAATCCCCGGAATATTATCCGAAGCATCGCCCATTAAGCCTTTTAAATCTATTATTTGGTAAGGCTTAAGTCCATAACGTTCAAATACCTTATTTTCATCATAACACTGAACTTCGGTAATACCTTTGACCGTTAAGTAAACATTGGTGTTTGAAGAAACAAGCTGTAAAGCATCACGGTCCCCGGTAAAAATACTTACTTCTAAGCCATTCTGAACGGCTATATCGTTTACCGTGGCTATTATATCGTCCGCTTCATATCCTTCCAGTTCCAAGACGGGAACGGACATGGCTTTAAGTATTTCCTTGAGGTAAGAAAACTGAGGTTTTAAAGTATCGGGAGTTTCTTTCCTTTGAGCTTTATATTCGCTAAATCTTTCTATTCTTACCGTAGGCTTTGACTTATCAAAAATAACAGCCCAATAATCCGGCTTCATGTTCTTTTGCAGTCTGATAAGCATTGTTAAAAAACCGTGTACTGCATTTGTCGGCAAGCCGTCAGCCGAGGTAAGCGGTGGCAGAGCGTAAAAGGCTCTGAACACAAGGCTATTGCCATCAACAAGCATTATCTTAGCCATTAAATTGCTCCTTTCACATTTATCCCGAAAAACTTTTAATTTTTATTTAATATTAACATATTTAACATACTTATTATAACATTTACTCTAGCTCCAGCATTAGCATCCAGGCTTTTGTACTCTGGTAAAGTAAAATAGGTTCTATAATAAATGTTGGGGTAAGCAGCAGGAAAAAAATAGAGCATA
>ENA-UPSB01003431-UPSB01003431.1-bioreactor-metagenome-genome-assembly--contig:-NODE-3431-length-12340-cov-5.308995_pt1 | contig 12340 bp, 9 predicted proteins | sample MGYA00238182_ERZ773286 | MGnify/ENA primary metagenome ERZ773286 (study PRJEB29026, sample SAMN07631240) | bioreactor metagenome | isolation source: Switchgrass digestor | place: USA: Dartmouth... | reverse complement strand
CCGGCTGCGAACTGCGCCAGGTCGACGAAGTTGGGGATGAACCGGAAGCGGTCTTCCAGCTCCGGCCAGGTGGCCCGCACCCAGTTGATGACGTTGGTGTCGTTGGCGACGACCACCGACAGCGCCTGCAGCGCCTGCCGCAGCCGGGGCGTGAAGTGGGGGACGGGGCGCCGCACCACGGCGCCGTCGTCCCACCAGAGCGAGTGCGAAACCCCCACGCTGCCCGGCGGCGCCTCGGGGTACGCCATGGACCACAGGTGGAACAGGTGGTGGTCGAAGCCGCGTGCGGCCTCCCGGAAGCGCCGGTTGGTGACCGGCCAGGCGCCGCCCTGCACGACGGTCGGCGCCAGCCCCTGGACCACCCTTCCCTCGTGAACGACCCGGAAGTCGCAGTCGGCTGCCTGGAAGAGCGTGACCGCGCAGCCCCGGTCCTCCAGCAGCCTGCAGAGTTCGGTCAGGTAACGCTCCGCTCCGCCCTGCACGGGCGGCTCGCCGCGGGGGCCCAGAAAGGCCGGTGCCAGGATCGCCACCCGCTTCACGGCTCTCTGTCCTCCTCCGGAAACCCGGCTTCCGCCCTGGCCCGCCAGTACACCAGCAGCCGCTCCAGCGACCGGGTGAGCGGCACCTCGGGGGTCCAGCCCGTGGCGGCGCGGATCCGCCGCGGGTCGCCCACCAGGCGGTCGGTGCGGAGCCGGGGCGCGTCCGCCGGCACGCTAAGGGCCGCCGGGGCGGGTGCCGTTGAATCCACCGCGGCGGGTGCCGCAGGAGCCGGAGGTGCCGGCGCAGCACCCGCCGCCGAGAATGCCGCATCGCCCAGGCCGCTCAGCCGCCAGAGCTCACGCGCCACCCATTCCAGGCGCACCCCACGCCCGGAGCACACGTTGTAGACCGGGTCGGGGCCGGTCAGTTCGCCCAGCAGGGCGAGGGCCCGGGCGGCGTCCCGTGCGTCCAGGTAGTCCCGCACGGCCTGCAGGTTGCCGGTCCTGAGGGGGCGCGGGCCGCCCTCGGCCATCATCGCGGCCAACTGCCGGGCGAAGCCGGCCGGGGCGCTGTCGCTCCGCGGGCTCACGCCGATGAGGTTGAACAGTCGGGCGATGACCACGCCCAGGTTGTGAGCGGTAGCCGCGCTCCGGGCGGCCAGCTCCATCGCGGCCTTGCTGGCGGCGTACGGGGATGCCGGGCGCAGGGGCGACTCCTCCCGCCACCGCCCGCGCGGGCCAGGGTTGGGTCCGTAGACGGCGCCGGTGCTGGCGATGACGACCCGCGCCCCCGGCGCCGCCTCCGCCACGGCCGTGAGCAGCCGCAGGGTGCCGCCCACGTTCACCTCGAAAAGCCGGTCCGCCGATGGGCTGCGGAGCGCGCTGGCCTGGGCCGCGGCCAGGTGGAACACGACCTCCGGCCGGCTGAGGCGCACGGCCCGCTGCACGGCGGCCTCATCCGCCAGGTCGCAGACGATGGGCAGCCACGCCAGCCCGTCCTCCCACCGGTCCAGCGGCCAGCGGGCGGCGCCGTACACCGCGTACCCCCGGCGCCCCAGGCAGAGCGCCAGCTCCCGCCCCAGCATGCCGGTCACGCCCGTGATCAAGGCCCGGCGAGTCATCCCGTGTCCCCCCGCTGCGCACTTCCCCGAATCTGGCTCTCCAGCTCGGGCCACCGCTCCAGCACGGCGGCGTACTGCTCGGGGGAGCCCAGATCGAACCAGGGCGCGTCGGTCTCGTACTGCAGCACGGGCCGGCCGTCCGCCAGCAGCCGGGCGATCCACTGCGGCATGTCCACCGGCCCGGTCCCCGCGAGGCAGGCCAGGGCCCGGGGGTCCACGGCGTAGATGCCCAGCCCCAGCCGCTCCACCCGCTCGGGCTTCTCGTGGTAGGCCACCACCCGCTCCCCGTCCGCCTCCAGCACGCCGAGGCTGAGCCGCTCCCGGCGCAGCTGGGTCGCCACCGTCAGCCAGCCGCCCCGGCTCCGGTGGAAGGCGATGAAGTCCCGGAAGTCCAGCCCGGTGACGATGTCGGCGTTGACCACCAGGAACGGCTCATCCAGGTCAGGGATGAGCCGGAGGGGGCCCGCCGTCCCCAGGGGCTCGGTCTCCTCCACGTACCGCACCGGCACCCCCACGCGTTCGCCGTTCCCGAAGTAGCTGCGGAAGACGTAGCCCATGTAGCGCACGGCCAGCGTGACCTCGGTCACGCCCCCGGCCACCAGCCGATCCAGCAGCCAGGCCAGGATCGGCCGGTGGCCAAGAGGAAGCATGGGCTTCGGCAGGATGCGGGTGTAGGGGCGCAGCCGCAGGCCTTCCCCACCCGCCATGATCACAGCCCGCATGCGCACTCCCCCGTCCGCTGCAATATGGTCCGGCGCACGCACGGCTCAAGGCTGCGCCGTGCGCCCGTGCACCGGTTCCGGCTACAGAATCGTCTGCTTCAGGATCTCCGGCGTGAACCTGCGCTCGATGAACGCCAGCGTCCGGCGCAGCCCCTCCTCCAGCGGAACCTCGGGCTCCCAGCCCAGCCGCTGCCCGGCGAGCGTGCGATCGCAGAGCAGACGCGCCACCTCGCTGGCCCGGGGCCGCACCCGCTCGGCCACCTCCACCACCGGCACCCGGCGGCCCGTCAGCTGCATGGCCATCGCGGCCAGCTCGCCCACCGAGATGTCCGCGCCGCAGCCGGCGTTGAGCACCATCCCCTCGATCCCCGGCGCGCTGCCCGCCTTCAGGAAGGCCCGGGCCGTGTCGGTCACGTAAGTGTAGTCCCGCCGGGGCCAGAGGCTGCCCAGCCGGATCTCCGGGGCCCAGAGGGCCTGGGTGAGGATCGTCGGGATGAGGGCGCGGGTGGACTGGCGCGGCCCATAGGCGTTGAAGGGGCGCAGCGTCACCACCGGCAGGTTGTAGGAACAGTAGAAGCTCTCGACCAGCTTGTCGGCGCCGATCTTGCTCGCGGAGTAGGGCGACTGGCCCCGGAGCGGATGCGTCTCCGCGATGGGCACGGTATCCGGTGTGCCGTAGACCTCGCTGGTAGAGGTGTGCACCAGCCGCTCCACGCCGGCGTCGCGGCAGGCCACGAGCACGTTCAGGGTGCCGGTGACGTTCACGTCCACGTAGCTCCGGGGGTCCTGGTAGGAGTACGGGATGGAGATCAGCGCGCCCAGGTGCAGCACGCGCTCCATGCCCTTCACCGCCCGGCGCACCGAGTCGGCGTCCCGCAGGTCGCCCCAGACCACCTCCACCTCGGCCCGCTCCGGGGACGGAAGCTCTCCCAGGTTGCCCAGGTGGCCGCCGCCGTTGTAGTGCGCGAGCACCCGTACGCGGGCGCCCTCCGCCAGCAGGGCCTGCACCACGTGGCTGCCGATGAAGCCCGTGCCGCCGGTCACCAGGACCTTCTTGCTCTGCCACTCCCCCACGGCCGCACCCCCTCAGAGCCCGTACTCCTGCCGCAGCCACGCGATGGTGGGCGGGAGGCCTTCCTCCAGGGTCACGCCGGGGTTGTGGTCCAGGTCCCGCATGGCCTTCCGGATGTCGGGCCGCTTGCTCACGGTGTTGTGCTTATCCTCGGGCAGGTAGATGACCAGGCCGGGGTCGGCGCCGGTGAGCTTCAGGACGAGGTCGCTGAGCTCGCGGACGCTGCGGTAGTCGGTCCCGCCGATGTTGTACACCTCGCCGGGCTTGAACCGGTCGGCCACCCGGGCCAGCGTCGGGATGAAGTCGTCGATATACATGAACGTGCGGTGGTAGCCCTCGTACACCGTCCAGGGCCGGCCGGTGAGCGCCCGGTAGGCCATCAGGCACACCACGCTGCGGTAGTTGTGGTAGCGCTCGCCCGGGCCGTAGGCGTTGAAGAAGCGCAGCCGCACCACCGGCACCTCGTACCGCCGCTCGAAGTTCATGATCTGAACCTCGTTCACCCACTTGGTGAGGGCGTAGTCGTTGTGCGGAATGATCGGCTGGCGCAGGGGCAGGTCCTCGTCCAGCACCTCCGCCTGCGTCTCGCCGTAGATCTCGGAGGAGCTGGCGAAGATCAGCCGGAAGCCCTTGCGCCGCTGCAGCTCCAGGATGTTCCGGGTGCCGATCACGTTGGTCTGCCAGAGCGTGTCGTAGTACTCCTCGCCGTTCACCCGCCCGAACTCGGCGGCCAGATGGTACACGTAGTCGTACGGCTGCTCGAAGACCCGCTCCAGCTGCCGGTAGTTGGCTACGTCCGCGCGGAAGTAGCGGTCGTCGGCCTGGTGGTGGGTATCCACCTGCCAGACCTCGTGGCCGTTCCTCTCCAGCTCTGCCACCAGCCGGCTCCCCAGGGTGCCCTTACTGCCCGTCACCAGTATCCTGGCCACGTCGGTCGTCCTCCTCCGTGATGCGAATCGCCAGGGGGCGCTCGTAGACGAGGTCGTACGCCCCGTCGGGCTCCCCCCAGCGGAAGCCCAGCTTTTCCACCTGCTCCGGTCCCAGGGCCGGGTCGTACACGTAGACCGCCTTGCCGCCGGCCGCCAGGTCGCGGGCCAGTTCCAGCGCCCGGCTGAACCGGACGTCCGGGTACCCGGGCTTGAAGGTCAGCCCCTTCAGCAGGATCCGCAGGTGGGGCCCCGCCAGCCGGCGCAGCCGCTCCCGGTGCGCCTCGTCCGCGGCGATGGCCGCGGCCAGCAGGGGCGACTGCATGGCCTCCTGGAGGAAGCCCACGTCCTTCGGGAGGCACTCGCCGCCAATGCCGAAGTCCACATTCAGCAGTTCCACGTTGGGCTTGGTGTTGACCGCCCCGTGGAGCTGTGCCCAGTCCAGCCCCTGCTCCAGGCAGTAGCCGAAGAGCGCCTCGGCGAACGCGACGTTGAGGTAGCGCAGACCGTTCTCCACGATCTTGGACAGCTCGGCCACGCGCACATCGTCCACCGGGTAGAGCTGCGGGACCAGCGGCCCGTAGAACGCCAGAGCGGCGTCCCGGCACGCCGGGGTCACCCCGGCCACCACCCGGGGCGCATCGAATACACTCTCCTCCACGCCGAACAGGATGCGGTGGGGCACGTGCGCCAGATGGAACCCTTCTCCGGGCGCGAAGCCCCGCTCCCGGAACGCCTCGGCCAGCCGGGCCGTCCCCCCCACCGGCAGCGTCGACTCGATCGACACCAGGGACCCCGGCTTCGGGGAGATGGCCCGCACCGCACTCAGGATGTGGCTCAGTTCCGGCCCCGTGGAGGTGGTGATGATCCACACGTCCACCTCGCCGGCCTCGTCCGGGCCGGCGAAGACGCCGTCCACCCCGGCGGCCGCCAGCGCGGCGCGCCGGTCCGGGTTGATCTCAACGCCGACCGCCCGCACGCCCCGCCGGCGCAGGGAGGTAAGCAGATTGAATCCGATGTTGCCCACGCCCACGACACAGACCTGCACAGCCATCGGTCACCCCCTGGCGTTTCGGTCTGGATCAGGGTATGTAGGGCTACATAATAAGGTGACCGGTCGACACCACCTGCCCCGGCCCTCCATACACTGGGAGCAGTGCAGTCACAGCAGAGGCGGGCGCGGCGCAGACCGAAGCAGCCCGGCACATGGAGGGGTCTGGTGTGCGGATCGTGATTCCGGTGCTCAGCCTCCACCGCGGGGGCGGCCCGCGGGTCGTGGCGGAGTCAGCCAACCAGCTGGTCGAGCGCGGGCACGATGTCACCGTGGTCATGCTCGAGGGCCAGCCCATCGCCTACCCGCTGAAGTGCCCGGTCAGGCGGGTGAAGCAGATCACCCCGGCGGACATCCCGGAGGCCGACGTGATCATGCCCAACTTCTGGCCCACGGTGAAGCCCGCGGCCGAGAGCGGCAAGGGCCGCGTCGTCCGCTTCAGCACCGGGTTCGAACCCCTCTGGGTCGCCAGAAAGGAAGAGGCGCTGGCGACCTACCTGCAGGGGTTTCCGGTGATCACCCTGGGATCGCACCACCGCCAGATCATCCGGGAAGCGACGGGGCAGGACTGCTTCGTCGCTCAGCCCGGCGTCGACGGGAGCGTCTTCCGTCCGCTGGACCGGCCGCCGGGCCAGAACCGTACGGTCTTCTTCATCTACCGGTCCGAAAGGCACGGGTACTTCTACAAGGGAAACCGCGACTTCAGCGCGGCGATGCAACTCGTGCGCCGCCACATGCCGGACGTGACCGTGCAGGTGGCCGTGACCGAAAGCGGGGCGTACGGGGCGGAGTCCCCGAGTTTTCCGTTCCCCTTCACCCCCCTCGTGCTCGAAGACGACCGGGCGATGGCGGCGGCGTACAACAGCGCCGGGGTCTACGTGCTCGCCTCCTGGTTCGAGGCGCTCTCGCTGCCCCCGCTGGAGGCCATGGCCTGCGGCACGCCGGCGGTGGTGACCGACTGCGGCGGCGTGCGGGATTACGTGCGCCACGGCGAGAACTGCCTGCTCTGCCCGCCGAAGCGCCCCGACCTGCTGGCCGGGTACATCCTGAGCGCGCTCAGGGACTCCCAGGTCCGCTCGCGGCTGATCGAGGGCGGCCTGCGCACCGCAGCCACCTGGACCTGGGAGCGCTTCGGCGACCAGCTGCAGGACGCGCTGGATCAGATCATGCAGGGCAGGATTGAACCGGCCGGGGACACAGACCCGTGAAGGCCGCAGAAAAAGCCCAGGGGGCAGAGGCCCCCTGGGCAGCGAAACGATGGTCGTACGGCGCCGCTACCGGCTTCCGGCCGTTGCCGCCGGAGCCGCGGCCGGCGCAGGCGGCGGCGCGATCTCGCCCTTGCGGCCGTCCACCCCGAGCCGGCCGACGACGAAGGCGCCCCACTTCCAGCGGTTGAGCGCGAAGGTCACCAGGGTCGAGGCGGTGGCGGCCATAAGGAACAGCAGCAGGATCCCGGCCACCTTCGGCAGGCCCGGAATCCGGACAACCCACCGCCGGAACAGTTCCAGGAAGAACCAGTGGAGCAGGTAGATCCCGAACGACGCCCGGTTGACGTGGTTCAGCAACGCCGGGATGCGGCGGACCCGCCCCGCCAGCGGGAAGGCGAGCAGGATGATCCCCGCCGCATACGGCACCACGTCGAACCGCTGGGAGGTCACGTCCGGCATGAAGCCGCCCAGGGCGTTCCGAAGAAGCAGTGCCCCGCCCCCGGCCAGGAGTGCGGCGGAGAGCGGCCAGTACCGGCGCAGGGCCACCTGGAACTGATTGCGGTCCCGGCCGGAGTAGTAGCCCAGCACATAGTAGAAGAACCAGGCGGGCAGCAGGCGGTACGCGTTGAAACCGAGGTAGGGGATGGAAAACCACCCCAGGTTCAGGGCCGCCAGGTAGGCGATGTTCACCAGGCCCGCGGCCGTCACGCCCGCCCACGCAGGCACGCGCTCCAGGATGGGCCTGAACAGCGGGTGGAACAGGTAGAACTGGAACACGACCAGCACGAAGTACCCGTGGTAGCCGCCCAGCACGTTATACCGGATGCGGTCCAGCAGCGGCGCGCCCCACTGGTAGTGCTGCCAGGCGGCGTACCCGACGGCGAAGAACAGGTAGGGCAGAAGCAGGTACTTCACCCGCAGCCAGATCGTCTCGCCGTAGGATCGGCCCGACTTGGAATAGCCGATCAGAAACGCCGACATGTAAGCGAACGTGGGCGTGGCGAAAAGGAGCAGCAGCCGGGCCGTGTTGAGGCCGCGGTTCACCTCCGGGTCCCCGATCAGCATCGTGATCGAGTGCATCATGACCACGGCGAGGCATGACAGCGCCCGGATGATGATCAACTCAGGGACGATGACTTTCTGTTTCACGCCGTCCTCCCGAATGGCTCCCGTGTTTCCGGCGCAGTTCACGGCACCCCCGGCAGCGCTGGCCTGCAGCCTGCCAGGGGTGCCATAGTGCGATTCGACCTCGGGTTCACGGGCTCCTGCCAGTGCAGGCAGAACCGCCGCGTTTCCGCCGCAGCTTACCAATCGGGGCGGGTCCCGCTCACCAGGGCGAAGGTGAAGTCCACCAGCACGTCGTCCTCCGTCACCGTGGTGCGGTAGGCCCGCTTCACTTCCGGCGGCGTCGACCGGTGCATCTCCAGGAGTCTGGCCTTCAGCGCGTCCGAGAGGTCAGACCGCTCCAGCCAGCCCCGCACGCTCACCTGCGGCATCACGTACCGCCGGAAGCGGATGTCGACGAACCCAGCGCCCTCCAGCAGCCGCACCAGGTGCTCCGGCAGGAGCACCAGCCGCTCCTCCTTCAGGGAGAAGACCTCGGTGAAGTGGGCCACCGACTCCGGAGAAGGCGGAATGCCCTCGCCGATCACCAGCCGGCCACCGGGCCGCAGCACGCGGTGGAGCTCGCGCATCACCTGGTCCAGGCCGTGGGTGACGTGGTGCAGCACCGAGCGGGCCAGCACCCGGTCGAACGACCGGGCCGGCAGGGGAACGTCCCGGAGGTCCGCATGCAGAAGCTCCACACCCGGCACCTTCCGCCGCGCCTGGGCCAGCATCTCCTCGGAGTTGTCGACGCCGACGTAGCGCGACACCCGGGGCGCGCCGGCGGCGGCCACCTGGCCCGTGCCGACGCCGGCCTCGAGCACATGGTGCTCCGGCCGCAGCTCCGCAAAGGCCAGGAAGGCGGAGAGGTAGTCGGGGTTGGCTGCCCACTGCTGCTGGTCGTACTCGGCCGCCCGCCGTTGCGAGAACTCGTTGAAGACCGGCGGCGTGCGCCCTGCCTTCCCCGTGGGCGCGGGCAGCCCGGCGGCACGGGCGATCAGCCGGAAGCCGTCGTGGAAGTGGATGTCGCACCGCTGCCCCCGGTAGACCCCGGGTCCCCGCAGGGCGTACACGCCCTGAGGACTGGGCGCGCCGCTGTACAGGACCCCGTCCGGCCCCTCCACCACCGCGACATCCGGCGAGAGCAGCCGGTGGCTGCGCTGGCTCCACTCCCGGACCGTCTCCGCCATCACCGGGCTGGACCAGTCCCGGGTGAGCAGCCGGGCGGCCGGCACCATGCCGTGATCGGAGAGGAACAGGACGCTCTGCGGCCGCAGCCGCTCGGTCAGCCGGGCGAACACGCGGTCCAGCTCCGCGTAGACTTGCACCAGGCTCCGCGGCGGCTGTTCATGCATCAGGAAATGGCCGGCGATGCGCGCCTCCGGGAAGTGGACCCAGAGCACGTCGACGGGCCGCCGCTCGTACAGGCGGAGGACCCGGTCGGCGTACTGCCCGAGGCGGGGCCGGAGAAGCTCGGGCGGGTTGCCGAACCGCCCGCCTGACAGGATCTGCTTCAGCTCCTGGTCCGACAGGTCCGCCACGGGCCTGCTGACGCCCAGGTCTTTGAGGGCCGGCGGCTTCGGCAGGGCGGTCGTGTACTCCTCGTCGACGAGGCTCGCCATCTCCGGCGGGTGCACCGCCCGGTCGGTTCGGCCCGGGGACGGGCGGGGCGGGCCGGCCACAAAGAACCCGTTCACCTCGGGGGCCGGGTAGGTGTACGGCGGCTCCACGAAGCCGGCGCTCAGCCCCCAGCGGCCCAGCCAGTCCCAGAGGCACAGGCCGGGACTCTCCCGGGTCCGGCCGGCGGCCTCCGCGGACGGCGGCGTCCGGCCGGCCTGCGCCCCATGCGGATGGGGCGGCAGGCCCGTGTAATAGGTGGTCCAGACGTCGGCGGAGCGGGGGAGCGAATCGATGATGCCGTAGCTGCCCTCGCGGCACAGTGCGTCCAGCAGGGGCAGGTGCTGCCGGTTGTCCAGGATGACGTGGGGGTCGGCCCCGTCGCAGGCCAGCACCAGAAGGCGCGGCGCCCTCACGGTTTCACCCCCCTGCGCCACTCCGCGCAGGCCGCCTGCACGGCGGCCACGACGGCGTCGACGAACGCGTCCCAGGTCCGGTTCCGCGCCATCTGCAGCGCGGCGTCCGCGAAGCCTCTTGCCCGGTCCCGGTCCCGCAGGGCCGCCAGCACCAGGTTGCCGAGCATCTGTGCGTCGCCCGGCAGGCCCATGAAGCAGTTGACGCCCGGAGTGGCGTAGTCCCGGATTCCGACTGCGTCCGTGGCCACCACCGGCGTCCCGCAGGCCATGGCCTCCAGCACCCCGAGCTGCGCACCGTCGCTGACGGAGGCCGTGACGAACACGTCCAGGCTGCGGTAGAAAGCGGCGATCTCCTCGTCGCTGTTCGCCGTCACCACCTCCACCGGGATCGGTGCGTCCACCGGCAGCCCGTCGGGGTTCAGCACACGCACCTCCACGTCCCGCTCGGCGTGCAGCACCCGCTGTATGGCGGCGAAAAAGGTGTCCGCGCCCTTGAAGCCGTACCCCAGGGCCGGGTGGCGGTAGATGAACCCGATCCGCCGGCGATCGCCGCCGGGGCGGGGCCCCGGCTGGAAGACCGACGTGTCGACCCCCGGCGGAACCGGGTGGCAGGGCTTTCCGCTGTGCTGCTGCACGCGGGCCGCCACGGGCCGGGCGGTGGCCATGGAGCGGTAGGGCAGGCTGGTCACGTGGAGGGCGGTGCGGACGTCGTAGGCCACGTCCGGCTCAAAGCGGAAGTGCAGCGGGACGGTGACCGCGTCGGGCCGGGCCAGGGCCTTCGGGATCAGCCCCAGGGACGCAGGAATCAGCACATCCGCAGGGGGATACCGCTGCGGCTCGAAGAAGGGCACGCGGTGGACGGGCACGCTGACGGGGTAGGCCAACGGCTGCCCGTCCAGCATGATCAGGAAAGCCTCCAGCCCCCGCCGGGCCAGCCCGTCGGCCAGACGGGCGACCGTGCGCCCGCGCCCGCCCTGGTGGATGCCGTAGATCAGGATCCCGATGCGCAAGGGCGGCACCCCCTGGTCTTGGTGTCGTGGTGGGGAAAACCGGCCCGCTGCAGGGGCAGGTCCCGTGCCTGCACGTGCGGCCGGGGGCGTGGCTGCTGCCGCCCCGGCGGAAGGCCGGGCCGCTCCGGCAGCGGGGAACAGCGGCCCCTGATACGGCCTGCGCCCGGCGGGAACGGGCAGGCCCAGGACGCGCAGCAGCAGGCCGAACACGTCGTGGAAGTGGATGTCGGCCCTGACGCCGGCCGGCACGTGCGGGCTCCGCAGTGCGTAGAAGGCCCTGTCCCGGTGCGTGCCGGTGCTGAGGCCGCTATTGTAGCCCTGCACCACCGCCAGGTCGGGGCGGAGCAGCCGCGTACCGGCGACGCGGTACTCGATGGACAGCATCTTCATCAGCCGGGTGGACTGCGGCTCGGTGAACAGGGAGGCGATCGGGGCCATGCCGTGGTCGGAAACCACCATCACCGCCTCCGGCTGGAGCCGCTGGGCCAGCCGGGCAAACGCGCGGTCCATCTCCGCGTAGACCTGAATCAACGTCTCCGGCGGACTGGCGTTCCACGTGAAGTGGCCCAGCACGTCGGCCTCCATGAAGTACACCCAGAGCACATCGCAGGGGCTTCGCGCCCACAGGCGTTCGATCAGGCCCAGGTACCACTCCATGTGCGACCGGAGGCGGACCGGCGCGTCGGCGAAGTACCCGTCCAGCAGCTTCAGCAGCTCGGGGTCCGTCAGCTCCGTGAAGGGACGGGTCACCCCCAGGTCCTGCAGCCTGGGCGGGCGCGGGATGCTGGGCATATACTCCCGGTCGATGAGCGCCTTCAGCGCGGGCGGGTACACCGCCCGGTCCGTCTGCGACAGGGCGGGCCGCGGCATGCCCGAGACGAAGAAGCCCTCCACCTTCGGGGCGGGGAAGGCGTGCAGGGGCTCGACGAAGCCGACCGTGAGACCGTTCCGGTTCAGCCAGTCCCACAGGAAGAGGTCGGTCTTCACGGCGCTGAGGTCGGCGGGCTTGTTGGCCAGGCCGAGCCGGCTCAGCTGCACGCCGTGCTCCTCCGGGGTGAGGCCGGTGTAGTAGGTGGTCCAGATGTCGCACGAGTGCACGGCCGACTCGACCATGCCGTAGCCGCCCGCCTGGCAGAGGCTGCGCAGGAAGGGAAAACGGTGCAGGTAGCCCAGCACCAGATACGGATCGAGCCCGTCGCAGGCCAGGACCAGGAGGCGCGGACGGGACCGCTGCGTCATGTTCTGCCGCCTCCCTCAGTGGGCACACGCTGCCCGAGATACGCCCGCGCCTTTTCCAGCACGCGCTCGTTGTAGGCCAGCGCGTCGGGGCGGGCGCTCATGTTTTCGCCGTGCCAGCGGTAGCGGAGCAGCGGCTCGGCCACGTGGCCGAAGCGGTAGTCACGGGCGAGCCGCAGCCACATGTCCCAGTCGTGGGCCTGGGGCAGGGACTCGTCGAAGAGGCCCGTCCGCAGGTAGACCTCTCTGCGCACCAGCGTGGTGGAGCCGTTGATCACGCAGCCCCGGAGCAGGGCCGAGATCTGCTGGTCCCGGGTTCGGAAGGCGGGCGAGGCGATGTGCGAGACCGTCCGCCCCCGGGCGTCCACCACGAACCAG
>ENA-UPSB01003428-UPSB01003428.1-bioreactor-metagenome-genome-assembly--contig:-NODE-3428-length-12350-cov-287.137373_pt1 | contig 12350 bp, 6 predicted proteins | sample MGYA00238182_ERZ773286 | MGnify/ENA primary metagenome ERZ773286 (study PRJEB29026, sample SAMN07631240) | bioreactor metagenome | isolation source: Switchgrass digestor | place: USA: Dartmouth... | reverse complement strand
AATTTTGGAAAAAGAAAGAAAAAAATCTTTTGATTTTTTGAGTGAAGCTATGAAAGTAAATCGTAAATAATTTGCAAGTTTATAAGTATTCATATACTAAAAATTAGTAATAAGAAGGGATGTATATGATTGAAATTATAGACAAAAGTAAATGTTCAGGATGTAAAGCTTGTTACAATATATGTCCTGTTAATTGTATAGACATGGTTGTAGATGAAGAAGGTTTTTGGTATCCGAAAGTCGATGAAGATAAATGCATTCAATGTGGTTTATGTGAAAAAGTTTGTCCTGAATTAAATATATACGAGGACGATAAACATTTTGTTACACCCCATACGTTTGCCGCGTGGAATAAAAATGATAAGATTAGAAGAGTAAGTTCATCTGGTGGAATTTTTACAATTATTGCAGAATGGATCATATCAAACGAAGGAGTTGTGTTTGGTGCCGGATATGATGAAAATTTCAATGTAGTTCACAAGGAAATCATAACTGAAAATGATTTAGAAGAATTAAGAGGCTCAAAATATGTTCAAAGTGATATAGGAGAATCTTATAGAAGGGCTAAGTTACACTTGAAAAATAACAGGTTAGTATTATTCACCGGAAATCCTTGCCAAATTGCAGGACTGTATAATTATCTCGACAAAGATTACCCTAATCTATATACGAGTGACTTAGTTTGTCATGGTGTACCGTCCCCTAAAGTATTTGATAAGTACAAAGAATACCTAGAAGATAAATATGGTTCTAAAATAAAAACAATATCTTTTAGAGATAAAAAACATGGATGGAAAACATATTCTCTTTCAACAAAGTTTTCAAATGGTAAAGAATACAGTAAAAATTTAAAAGAAGATCCTTTCCTGTTAGGTTTTTTAAGAAATTATTATTTAAGACCTTCCTGTTATGCTTGCCTTTATTCAAAAATACCTCGTTCAGCAGATATCACACTTGGAGATTATTGGGGTGTAGAAAGTAGATACCCTGAGCTTGACAATAATATGGGAGTTTCTCTTTTATTAGTCAATTCAGAAAAAGGAATTTTTCTTTTGGAGAGTATTAAAGAAGGACTAGAGATCTATGAAAGTGATTTAGAACATGCTATAAAGCATAATCCTTGTATTATAAAACCCGTAAACAAACCAAAAGATAGAGATAAATTTTTTGAGGATTTTAACAATAAGGAATTTACCAATGTTATTAAAAAATACATGAGTCCTCCCTCGTTCTTTGAAAAACAGATTATATTCGCTAAGCGAGGAATAAATTTTGCAAGGAAAAAAGCAAAAAATATTTTATCACGTGATGATAAATCATAAAATTATTTTTTGAGTGTTATTATTTAAAATTTAGAGATACAATAAGTAATTTTATATATATTCGATGAAATTAAAAATCTATTTTAAAACAAATATAAAAGGTGAAAATAATTGAATCAGTATAAATCGTTAATTAAAAATTCTGTGTTATTTGCAATAGGGAGTATAGGTTCTAAAGCTATACAATTTTTCATGCTTCCATTATACACAAGAATGCTAACTACGAGTGATTATGGACAACTTGATGTATTACAAACTACCATTTCCTTGTTAATTCCTTTGATTACATTTCAAGCAGTTGAAGCAGTTTTTAGATATTCTGTAGATATGAGAGAAAACAAATCTGCATCAAGCGTTTTAATGAATGGCATTCTTCTTTGTTTATTTGGTATGCTAATCTCTTTACTTCTTTTTCCTGTTTTTACAAGGATCGAACCTTTTTCTTCATATCTTTTATTTTTTTATTTAATATTATTTTTTTCTATGATGAATGGTATTTTGAGACAGTTTGTTAGAGGACTTGGGACAATAAAAGCTTTTGTTGCTTCTGATTTGGCTTATGCAGCCTCTTTTGTTACTTTTAATATAATTTTTCTAGTTTATTTAAAAATGGGTTTAAGGGGTTACTTCCTTTCTATGGTTTTAGCCCATCTTATTAATACTTTTATTTTATTAGTATTTGGGAATGTTTTTAAATATTTGAACTTTAAATCTTTTGACAAATCGTTTATGAAAACAATGCTCATTTATTCAATACCCTTGATTCCCAATGGTTTGATGTGGTGGGTTATGAGTGTTTCAGATAGATATATATTGACATATTACATGGGGTTTGATGCAACTGGTATTTATTCAGTTTCATATAAATTCCCTTCTTTAATAACCCTTGTAAACGGTATATTTTTTATGGCATGGCAGTTATCTGCAATGCAAGAGTATGGAAAAGAAGGGTACGAAGATTTTTACAAAAATATTTTTGGAGTCTTATCCTCACTTTTGTTTCTTGTAACAGGGTTAATTTTGTTGATTCTTAAACCGTTAATGAGCGTATTTGTTGCGGATGCTTTTTATGAATCGTGGAAATACGTTCCTATGTTGTTGTTGGGGACTGTCTTTCAAGCGTTTTCAAGTTTTTTTGGAACGAATTATACAGCATCAAAAAAGACAAAGGGTGCTTTTACAACCTCTGTAGTAGGAGCTGCAGTTAATATTGGGCTTGATTTTCTTTTGATACCATTTTGGGGGATACAAGCTGCTGCATTTTCTACCCTTTTAGGGTATTTAGCAATGTGGCTAATGAGAGTTTTTGATACAAAGAAATTTGTCGATACTAAAATAGATTGGAAAAGCATCAGTTCTTCTGTTCTTATCATAGGTCTTCAAATAGTGGGTTTGTATTTTATTGAAAATGCTATAATATTTTTTACTGTTGAAACATTGTTGATAGTGTTGTTGTTAATTATACAAAGAAAGTATATAAAACAAGTATTTAATTTTGGTAGGAAGTTAATAGTTGAATTAAGGACTAAAGAAAGTTAATGAGTGAGTTTAGATAAAACCTTTATAATCAACATAGCTTTAAAACATATTAATAATGTTTCAATTAGTAAAGCGGCTGGGAGATTTTCCAAATACGATATATTTTCTTTCTTTTGATAATGAAGTGGTTATAAAAGCTAATGAGATTTAATATTATTAGATGGGCGATTAAGAAAGCTGAAAGGATCATATACACAATCGCGCATTTAGTTGAAAATATATCAGAAGAATCTTCTTTTAAACCCTTTCTAATCCTTATTAATTCACAATTGTGGAGACATGCAACCTGCATGTCTTTTTTTGAATTATAAATGAATTGATTGTTGAAACCTGGAGACGCCCATATAGGTCGTCTCTACAGTCGATTAAAAGGGTGTTTTAACAAATTGTTATGTTTTAATCTTTTAATAAATGGTATACAATTGTCATCTTGGGGAAGATTTTCTGAGGATTTTGATGAGGAAACGTGGTAAAAATAGAAAAGAAAAACTGTTATGTTTGAGTGACAATCAGTGTTTTAAAGAATATTTATTTATTTTTTAGTTATAATTATGAGGTTTTTGGTGAGTGTATAACTACGTATACCTTTTTAGAAGATTGTTGATTTTTTATGGTTGTTTGAGGTCATAGCCCCTATTAATTCATAGTTATGGATCGTTTCTAGGAATTAAAATCAGAATTTGTAAATTTATTATAAACTACGTTGATTAATAATTGTAGAGACGCTCTATAAGAGCGTCTTTTTTAAAGATATTGATTTTGAAACCATGAGACGCCCGTATAGGTCGTCTCTACAGTTGTTTGAATTGAGGTTTGAAACAATATTAAATGTATTGATTTTTGGAATGTGTTTAAAAGCAGGAGACGCCCATATAGGTCGTCTCTACAGTCGATTAAAAGGGTGTTTTAACAAATTGTTATGTTTTAATCTTTTGATAAACGGTATACATATGTCATCTTGGATAAGATTTTTTAGGAATTTTGATGAGGAAACATTGTAAAAATCATAAGAGTAAAACTGTTATGTTTAAGTGATAATCGTTGTTTTAAAGGATATTTATTTATTTTTTGGTTATAATTATGAGGTTTTTGGTGATTGTATAACTACGTATACCTTTTTTGAAAGAATTGATTTTTTATATGGTAATTCAATGTTTTAAAGGATTTAAAAAAGAAGTCTAGTTTTTTTATGTAAATGGTAAAATAAAAATGTAGGAAAAGTTGCAAATAATAATTAAATAAATTGTACATAATATGGTATTATTCTTTTGATAAGAATCTGAAAGATGGGGTGTATACCATATGGAAGATTTAATTAAGCAGATAGAAATAATAAAAGAGGCAGGAATCAAACCAAACTATTCAGAATTATCAAGGATGTACGGAGTTGATAGAAGAACTGTTAAGAAGTATTTTGAAGGGTATGAGGGCAGACCAACGAAAAGAAGCAAACCAAGCAAATTAGATAAATATTACTATGAAATCAAGGCAATGCTTTTAAGAGAAGGGATTACGATAAGAGCTGTATATGAAAAGTTGAAAGATGACGGATTAGACGTAGGGACATATTCTAATTTTAGTAAGTACGTTAAAAGAAAGGGATTGTCTCTGTGAAAGGTAAAACGTAGAAGAAAAAATATTAAAAATTTTGTTCAAAATTTTTGGTACAGTAACAATATCTTGATAGTTGTAGAGAAGCTCTATACGAGCGTCTATTTTTGAAGTTATTGATTTTAAAACCATGAGACGCGCATGTAGCACGTCTCTACAAAAAGATAAATTTATAATTTTTGCTACGATTGAACCTAGTAGACGCGCATGTAGCACGTCTCTACAGTCAATTAAATGATTGTTTGAACAATTTGTTATGTTTTATTCTTTTGATATATGGTATACATACGTCATCTTAGGTAAGGTTTTTTGAGGATTTTGATGAAGAAACGTTGTAAAAAACATAAGAGTGAAACTGTTATGTTTGAGAGATAATCGTTGTTTTAAAGGAATTTTATTTATTTTTTAGTTATAATTATGAGGTTTTTGGTGAGTGTATAACTACGTATACCTTTTTTGAAAGAATTTATATTTTATATGGTAATTCAATGTTTTTAAGGATTTAAAAAAGAAGTCTAGTTTTTTTATGTAAATGGTAAAATAAAAATGTAGGAAAAGTTGCAAATAATAATTAAATAAATTGTACATAATATGGTATTATTCTTTTGATAAGAATCTGAAAGATGGGGTGTATACCATATGGAAGATTTAATTAAGCAGATAGAAATAATAAAAGAGGCAGGAATCAAACCAAACTATTCAGAATTATCAAGGATGTACGGAGTTGATAGAAGAACTGTTAAGAAGTATTTTGAAGGGTATGAGGGCAGACCAACGAAAAGAAGCAAACCAAGCAAATTAGATAAATATTACTATGAAATCAAGGCAATGCTTTTAAGAGAAGGGATTACGATAAGAGCTGTATATGAAAAGTTGAAAGATGACGGATTAGACGTAGGGACATATTCTAATTTTAGTAAGTACGTTAAAAGAAAGGGATTGTATCTGTGAATGGTAAAACGTAAAAAAAATATTAAAAATTTTGTTCAAAATTTTTGTACAGTGAGAATATCCTTATAGTTGTAGAGACGCTCTATACGAGCGTCTATTTTAAGGATGTTGATTTTAAAACCAGGAGACGCCTATATAGGTCGTCTCTACAACCATAAATTAGTGTGAATTGTAATAAATATACAAAATCAAACAATAAAACATTAATTTAATAATAATCTATATAACAGCAAATCCACCGACTAATATAGTATTTACCATATCTTCCATGGTGCTTCTCCTTTACTCCATAGTTCTTCTAATTCTTTTTTATCTCTTAAAGTATCCATTGGTTTCCAAAAACCTTCATGTTTGTAGGCAAATAATTGATTGCCCTTTGCTAAATTTTCCAGGGGTTTTCTTTCCCAAATTGTAGTATCATCTTGTATATAATTTATCACATCTGGTTCTAAAACGAAGAAGCCTCCATTTATCCAAGCTCCATCTCCAGCTGGTTTTTCTATAAAACTTTGAACTTTATAGGTTTCTATTATTTCTAATGCACCAAATCTTCCTGAGGGTTGTACAGCAGTCAATGTAGCTAATTTACCATGAGATTTATGAAAATTTACTAATTCTTTTATATTTATATCTCCAACACCATCTCCATATGTCATCATAAATGTTTCATTGTTTAAGTATTTTTTAATTCTTTTTATTCTTCCTCCTGTCATGGTATTTAATCCTGTATCAACCAAAGTTACTTTCCAATTTTCAGCGTGAGAATTATGCACTTCTATTTCACCATTAGCTAAATCAACAGAAATATCGCTCATGTGCATAAAATAGTTTGTAAAGTATTCTTTTATTATATAACCTTTGTAACCTAAACAAATAATAAACTCATTATACCCATAATATGAGTATATTTTCATAATGTGCCAAAGTATCGGTTTTCCTCCTATTTCTACCATAGGTTTTGGTATATTTATAGTTTCTTCACTCAAACGGGTACCAAAACCACCAGCTAAAATTACTACTTTAATTTCCCGGATATCTCCAGTAATATTCGAAATTAAATTGTGTTAAAATGTTATACTTGTTAAATATTTTATAGGAATAGGGATTTTATTCTCATGCTACAATTTTTATTGTTTTCCTATCTTATCTCTCATTTTTCAAGGTTGGTTTTCTATTTTTTCTAATTCTTTTAGTAACTCTGCCTCTATTTGTTTTGGAAGATATTTATAATTTTTGAGCACAAATTCAATCATCTTTTTTCTTTCTTTCAAGTTTGCAGCGTTTTTGATCGAATTAGTGGTACGCCACAAAAGAAAAGAATATGACTGCTTTTTTTCTTCCTCATTCAAAAGATATTTAAATTTTAAAAAAGTATTTAATAAGTTTATGATTTCTTTAAGTGTTCCAATATAACTTGAAGTAATGTTACTGTCGTTTTCATATCTGTAAGACAAATCTTTAAAAATAATTAATGGTTTTCCAATATATAGTAAATTAAGAAGGATATAAAAATCATAGACTTCAGAATTATAAAGTTGATCCTTTGTTATATTTATATATTCATTACCTTCTTGCGAAAAACCAATTTTTTGAAGACATTCTTTGTTGAATAAAACATTAGAAGGGGTCCCTAGGTAATTTCCTACAATTGCTAATAATTTTTGTAAATCTTCTTTACTTAGATGATTAGGATTAATTTTAAGGGATTCCCATCTTTTCTTCAAATAATTTTCAATAATAAAATTTTTTGTTGTATCAATATGTGAATAGTCATTTACTATAAAAGCATATTTTTCAATATCATTTATTTTATAAATTTCTGTTGAATAGTTTAAATTTAGTTCGTCATCTGCGTGTACAATTTTTACAAAATTACCTTTAGCTTTACTTAATAGCTGAAAATGACTCATTGGAGCTCCTAAATTTTTTTCATTTCTGAAAAGTGTGATTGTTTCGTACTTGCGGGAATAATGTTTCAGTATATTATAACTGTTGTCTACAGAAGCATCATCTATTATAATTATTTCGTATGGTTTTATTTGCTGATTTAATATTGATTCTAAAGATTTTTTTATAAACTTTTCACTATTGTATACAGGAATACAATAACTTATTTTTATTTTTTCAATAATATTATTTACATTTATATTATTCAAAGCTAAAATTTTTTTTTCGTTCATAATTTGTTCTATGCTATCAATCTGCTTTTCCAAAGAGTAATTATCTTCGATAAATCTTCTGTAGTTTTCTGAATCATAGGTTTGTTCGGTTATTTTTTCTATTGCTTCATCGATTGTGTTATATATAAGTTCGTTGGGCCATTGCTCTTTCGCTCCACTGTAGTTGAGAATGACAGGTTTTATCCCTCTTGCCATAGCTTCTGCTATGTTGTAACCAAAACTTTCATGGATACTCGTTGATAGTGTATAATCTTTATCTTCTAAAAATTTATCTACTTCATTTATCCATCCGTGGAGGATAAAGTTGTTTTCTAATTTCATTTCTTTTTTTATATAGTCAAAATATATTTTGTATCGAGGATCTTGAAAATCCCCGCCAACATGCATTTTGTATCTGTTATCAATTTCTATTAATTTATTGATTATTTGAATCCAAGCCGATGGATCCTTTTTGTAATTGATATGAGCCAATACAGATAAATTATATCCTGGTTTATGAACTAAGAATTTGAATTTATCCAAATCAACGCCATTGGATACGATTATTTCTTTATCTGGATTAATATTTAAATTTGGATGTAACTCATGCAATATTCTTTTGATATGATCTCCAACAAAAATTAATTGATCTATGTTTGTCCAATTGATTTTATCTGGAAATTGAGTGAATATCTCGTAACTATGTAACCGACATACAACTTTTTTGTTTTGTATTTCAGGGATTTGGTTTGTTGCAAATACTGTCATTTCATTTGCCCATTCAAGCCATACTATATCTGCCCATTTGATTGCTTCTGCTATTTGATTTCCATCAGTTGTAACTACTAACTTGACATCGTATCCAAGTGAGAAGGTTTCTACTATGTCTTTTAGGAAGTTATCTAATCCAGGTAAGCAGAGAAAAGCGATTTTGGTGTCTTGTTTTACAATGTTTCTCATGTCTATGAATTTCTTTTTCATTTCATTAGGACTATTAGGTAATTCTGCAGCTTTTTTGTAGAATCTTAATGAAGCAAGTTTACTTCTGTTTTTGTATTCTATGTCTCCTAGGAGATCGTATGTTGCCCAGTCTTTGTTGTGGATTCTCATTAAGTATCTCCATGCTTCTTTCTCTTGATTTATATTTTTTAATAGGTATCCGTAATTGAATAGCAGGTCAGAGTCAACTGGGTTTATTTTTAGTCCTTTTTCGAATTCTTCTTTAGCTTTATCAAATTCTTTTTTCTGATAGTATATTAGTCCACTAATGTTGTATCGTTTTGGATCATTTTCTGGGGTGTTTTCTAACTGTTCTTGAGCTTTGTTTAGTTCTCCGTTTTGAATTAATTCGAAGATTTCGTCGTACATTTTTCTAAGCTCCTTTTTCGTTTATCTTTGTATTCATTTATCCCTAATACTTTCGAGCCTAATCAAGCTCCAGAGAATATATAATCTCAGAGGAAAATATCATATTTTATAGTTTTTTATTTAAGCTTGAAAAGAAGAATACAAAATTACATAAAATTTAAAATATTTTTTATTTCAAAAGGAACATTTTCTGTTGTTAAAGATTTTATATAATATTTATTGTTGATATTTACGAATTCTTCTAGATCTATTTTTTTATTAAGATAGTTACTCAACAATTTCTCATATTCCTTTCCAAAACTATAGTTAGAATTTATTAAATTGATTCGATTTGTCAAATATTTAAAAAACTCATCTCTTGATACTAGATTTTTTTCCAAACAGTAATATCCGCAAATTAACAAAGACAAAAAGTGAAGAGATAATTTTTCTTTACTAATTGTTCTAGATAATGAATTTTCAGTGATCCTTCTTATGTGTAGATAATTTTCACTTACCAACAGCTTTGATTCTTTATTACTTTTTGCAAGAAGTCTACACCAGGAAACATAATCCTCTGCAGTAGTGAAAATGTTTTCAGCTGCAGCTTGACTCATGAGTCTTTTTTGGATTATTTGTGTAGCAAAACCGGCTTTCATTTCTCCATTTAGGAGATAAACTAAGGTTTCATTTGGAGACAGACTTGCAAAAGTATTTCGATCATATTGAACCCACAATTTAGTGCTTGCCTCAAAACCTATAACAAACCTTGCCATCATACTATAGTATTTATCTCTAAAATTGGTGTATTTTCTAAAATCTTCTTGGAATTTTTTTTCATTTAGGCAAACTACGATATCATCATCGTCTAAGTTCATTAAATAATTGGTTTTTACTAAGTTTGCTCCTATGCACCTGGTTTCTGCAATTCTTTTATTTTTTTCATTATAATAAATCATTTCAATATTGTAATCTTCTTTCCTTTTTTCTAATTGTCTTATTTTTTCAATATTTTCGTTATTAGAGCAATCATCAATGATTATTTTTCTCTGATTCCCAAATTTATATCCATTTTCTAAATCTTTAATGAGTATATCTGCTCTATTATAATGAGGAATAACTACTGTAAAATCATCAATTCCTTCAAAATAATATGGTTTTGAGAGAATCAAAGCACATTCTTTTAGAATTTCATAATATTCGTTGTTAATTTTATTTTTATGTGAAGAAGAATTTTCTTTATAACTCAAATTATCAATTAATAGATGATTAAAACTATCAATCTGCTCTTCCAACGAATAGTTATCTTCAATGAATCTTCTGTAACCTTCTGAATCATAGGTTTGTTCGGTTATCTTTTCTACTGCTTCATCGATTGTGTTATATATAAGTTCGTTGGGCCACAAAGATTTTGCTCCATCAAAATTATGAATTATTGGTTTTATCCCTCTTGCCATAGCTTCTGCTATGTTGTAACCAAAGCTTTCATGGATACTCGTTGAGAGTGTATAATCTTTATCTTCTAAAAATTTATCGACTTCATTTATCCATCCGTGGAGGATAAAGTTGTTTTCTAATTTCATTTCTTTTTTTATATAGTCAAAATATATTTTGTATCGAGGATCTTGAAAATCCCCGCCAACATGCATTTTGTATCTGTTATCAATTTCTATTAATTTATTGATTATTTGAATCCAAGCCGATGGATCCTTTTTGTAATTGATATGAGCCAATACAGATAAATTATATCCTGGTTTATGAACTAAGAATTTGAATTTATCCAAATCAACGCCATTGGATACGATTATTTCTTTATCTGGATTAATATTTAAATTTGGATGTAACTCATGCAATATTCTTTTGATATGATCTCCAACAAAAATTAATTGATCTATGTTTGTCCAATTGATTTTATCTGGAAATTGAGTGAATATCTCGTAACTATGTAACCGACATACAACTTTTTTGTTTTGTATTTCAGGGATTTGGTTTGTTGCAAATACTGTCATTTCATTTGCCCATTCAAGCCATACTATATCTGCCCATTTGATTGCTTCTGCTATTTGATTTCCATCAGTTGTAACTACTAACTTGACATCGTATCCAAGTGAGAAGGTTTCTACTATGTCTTTTAGGAAGTTATCTAATCCAGGTAAGCAGAGAAAAGCGATTTTGGTGTCTTGTTTTACAATGTTTCTCATGTCTATGAATTTCTTTTTCATTTCATTAGGACTATTAGGTAATTCTGCAGCTTTTTTGTAGAATCTTAATGAAGCAAGTTTACTTCTGTTTTTGTATTCTATGTCTCCTAGGAGATCGTATGTTGCCCAGTCTTTGTTGTGGATTCTCATTAAGTATCTCCATGCTTCTTTCTCTTGATTTATATTTTTTAATAGGTATCCGTAATTGAATAGCAGGTCAGAGTCAACTGGGTTTATTTTTAGTCCTTTTTCGAATTCTTCTTTAGCTTTATCAAATTCTTTTTTCTGATAGTATATTAGTCCACTAATGTTGTATCGTTTTGGATCATTTTCTGGGGTGTTTTCTAACTGTTCTTGAGCTTTGTTTAGTTCTCCGTTTTGAATTAATTTGAAGATTTCGTCGTACATGGGGTTCCTCCTTTATACTGAAAAATTATCATTTCTAAAGTACCTATTGAATTTCTTTAACTTTTTTGGTACGTTGTACCAGGGGAGAGGGAGGGCTCCGCCCTAGACCCGTTATAAAAATTCGAAACATTTTATATTAATCTTGTCTTTTAATAGTTCTGTTAAATCAGTTGTTTATCCTATTTTTTATCGTCTAAAATTTGGGAAGCTTTAAGTAAAAATTATAATCAGTGATGATGGGTATGTAGGTCAAAAACCTAAAAAATCTTGGAGACGCGCATGTAGGACATCTCTACAAAAAGATAAATTCATAAAATGCTTTGTTGTGATTAAACCATGAGACGCGCATGTAGGACATCTCTACAAAAAGATAAATTCATAAAATGTTTTGTTATGATTAAACCATGAGACGCGCATGTAGGTTAAAAACATTTAAAACCAGGAGACGCACGTATAGCACGTCTCTACAATAAATCATAAATAATATCTAACTACGATTAAAACCAGGAGACGCGCATGTAGGTCGTCTCTACATCGTAAAATCAATGTTTGAAGGATTATTAAACGAAATCATTTAGAAAACCGTTTAAAAACCTTGGAGACGCGCGTGTAGCACGTCTCTACAAAAAGATAAATTAATATTTTTGTTATGATTAAACCATGAGACGCGCATATAGCACGTCTCTACAGAAAATCAATTTATATTTTTGTTACGATTGAATCATGAGACGCAGTGTGTAGGTCGTGAAAACAGTACTTTGTTAAAATTTAGCTTTGGAGTGGTTGCCATATTTTTTCTTTTTCTTCTCGTT
>ENA-UPSB01003426-UPSB01003426.1-bioreactor-metagenome-genome-assembly--contig:-NODE-3426-length-12357-cov-4.526500_pt1 | contig 12357 bp, 12 predicted proteins | sample MGYA00238182_ERZ773286 | MGnify/ENA primary metagenome ERZ773286 (study PRJEB29026, sample SAMN07631240) | bioreactor metagenome | isolation source: Switchgrass digestor | place: USA: Dartmouth... | reverse complement strand
TTGAACACCTTAAATAGGAGTGACTGTGATGATTCAGGCATTTTATAGCGGAACTGCCGGGCTTTCGGCGCACCAGAATTCTCTTGATGTAATCTCCAACAATGTGGCGAATGTAAATACAAATGGATATAAAACAAAAAAGCAGGATTTCGGCAGCCTTTTATATGCGTCTGAGGTAAGGCCAGAAACGCGTAATTCTGATAATCTGCTTGCGGGCGCAGGCGCGAGTTTAAACAGTGTAAAAACAGATATGTCCCATGGCAATATTGATATAACCGAGGACAATACTGATTTTTACATAGAGGGCGATGGATTTTTCGCTGTCCGCGATAATGCCGGCAATACTTATTATACTAAGGACGGCGGTTTTCAAGCCGTCAATACCGGCAACGGAATGATTCTTGGAACACAGGATGGTCTTGCGGTTCTTGACAGATACGGGAATACCATCCCTGTCACTGAAGAAGGGCCTCAGGCGATGCCGGGTGTCTATGCATTTACAAATGCTCCAGGACTTCTTTCCGCAGGGCAAAACCTGTTTATAGCGAACAACGTATCGGGTCCGGCTGTGGCAACTGATGAATTGCCAAGGCAGGGCATTGTGGAGCGTTCAAATGTCAACTTGGCGAATGAGATGGTGAATTTGATAGTATCCCAAAGGGGATATCAGTTAAATGCCAACGTTGTTACAACAGCCGATCAAATTGAACAGATGATAAATGACCTTAACGCATAATAGTTTATAAGGCCGCAGGCTTGTTTGCCGGCGGCCGGAATTGATAGGAATGTTTCAGTGAAAGGCAATATGTGCTTATCTTTAAATTTGATGGCGTCGTTGCCTTTCATTTTTTTATAATCAAAGAACAATTTTTAGTTCAGCACTAAATAAATCTCCATAGCTGACGATATAATTATTGAAATTTTATGCGATGAAAGCGGTGGCAAAATGAAAATAAACGGACTGCAGCCGCAGGAAGTATATAAAACATATGTGAACAATATTTACAAAAGCGGCGCTGAAATAAAAAAGGCAGTTATTTCGGATACCGATAGCCTTACTATATCTCAGCAGAGCTCTGACCTTTACGAAGCACGCAGGCTTGCTGATGAGTCTGGAATTCTCGATGTAAATGAAGAAGGCAGAGAAGAAAGAATTGAAGAGCTGAAAAGCCTTATTGACTCAGGACAGTATAATGTTTCGGCTGAGGACGTGGCAAAAAGCATAGTAAGCGGAAAGATATTCGATAACAGAGCATAAAGGAGGTCTCGCTTTTGGCAGCATGGGAAGGCCAGTTGGCACAGATAATTGAAAAGGAAATTTCGCTGCTTGACGAGATTTATGAGTGCTCAAGAGAAAAGACCAGCATGTTGGCGAAGGGCGATGTTGAAGGAATCAGCAAGATTGTTGACAGAGAACAGACATTGTCTCTTTTAATGCAGACTGCCGAGAAAAAAAGGCTTGCACTGTTGAGAGAAAATAGGGCGGCTGGCAAAACCCTGAGACAAATCTGCAGCGAGGCCGACGGCGAATATAAAGACGTGCTGGAGTCACAGCTTGAAACGCTTACAAAGGCTGTCGAACAGCTTAAGAAATCAAATGATTTAAATAATGAACTAACAAAATCAAGACTTGAGTTTTATGGGAAACTGCGTAGCTTGTATTCACAGTCCGCATACGGCTACACCAAAGAAATAGAGAAAAATTCACCGGAAGGTTCCGGGATAATTGATAGATCTGTATAAAATGCAGCTGATGCTTATCCTATAAATCTTTGACTCAAATATTATAACTTTTGAAATTGGATAAGTATTAGTATTTGGAGGATTTACGATGGCATCAACTTTTGGAGTACTTGAATCTGCACGTTCAGGATTAAACACAGCACAGCTTGGGTTGAATGTGACAAGCCAGAATATAGCGAATGCTGACACAGAAGGGTATACCCGGCAGGCGCTTAATATATCGGCAAAATCGCCTGATACCGGTTCTTACAGATATGCTAACCCCAACAGAGTCGGACAGGGTGTCTCTGTTGACAGCGTATATCAGATCCGCAACAATTTTCTTGATGTCCGCTACCGTTATGAAAACTCAGTATACAACCTGTATGAAACAATGAAATCCCTTATGTCACCGATTGAACAGAAATTCAACGAAATTGGTGATTCCACTACGACGACAAACAAGCTTATCGGACTTTCCGGTATGATTGATAATATCATTACATCGCTGCAAAAAGGGCAGACTTCGCCAACCGATCCTAATATCAGCCAAGACATAATGACTCAGGTAGATCTCCTTGCAAGTACCATTCGCGATGATGCCAATTCGCTGAAAGACGCACTGGAAAGTGCAATGAGAGAATTGTCAATTTATGTCTATGGCGGAATAGGTGACACATCAAAAGGTGACATTACTTCCGGCGGTGTAAACGGGATTATCCTTGATATTCAGACACTGAATCACGAAATAGTAAGCTATGAGGTCACCGGCCAGAAGGCGAACGACCTGCGCGACAAGCGCAATTTATTGCTTGATAAGCTGTCGTCTTATATAAATATAGATACTGTGGAGCTTGAAAACGGTATGGTGACTATCAAGCTTCAGAACGATAGCTCAGGTTATAGTATTATTGATGCAGACAATAACGCGACAACTTTTAATATAGCGACTGATGCAACATCTAATCAACTGGTTTTGCAGTGGGGCGATACTGTAGACGGCGATGGCAATGTTATAGCTTCGTCTCCAGAGGTAACTGCTGTAATTAGTAGCGGAATAGTCAAGGCATATCTAAATGTAATTAATGGTGACGGCACGGGAATCGACGATCTGGCTACAGGAAAATGCGGAAATATAGGAATACCATATTTAATGAAAAAGCTCAATGAATTTGCAGTTGCTTTCCTCAATATTATGAATAACGCGGATAACGTGGTTAATTCCACAGATGTAGCGGGGTATCAGTTCCTGACTTATTCAGGTTATTCGGCAGGCAAGACAACTGCAGATATGCTGAATGACGATGTTGCCTCCACAATTGGCATTTCGGATGAATGGAGAATGGACGGGGAGCTGTTCCTTAAAAACTACACCGGTGCCTCTCCCGCAACATATTATTCAAATTATGAGATTGCATTAAAGAAAACTACAAACACTGTGCCCATACCGGATAGCACAGATCCCACAAAGACATATTCTAATTCGTTCCGTGACTTTGCCGATTCGTTTACCAGCGAAATTGCTGGGTCAGTCAATTCATACAATCTTAAAGCTGAGTCGGCAAAGGTAAACGCTGATAATCTTAATGATCAAAGATTGTCAATCACAAGTGTGTCGATAAATGACGAAGGCGTAAACATTATTAAATACCAGCAGGCATACAGCGCGAATGCGCGTGTAATAACGGTAATCGACGAAATGCTTGATAAGCTGATTAACAGTACCGGCGTAATAGGTCGTTGATTTTGGCACCAAATTTAATTTGTAAACGGGTGGGGTATAAATGCGTATATCTACTTCAATGATGATGAAAAAATATGCGGAAGTCCTCAATAATAAATATGGCGATATAAATAAATATGCTAATCAGATTTCCACCACCAGAGCCTTCAGTACCGCATCTGAGAACCCAGTTGCCGCTATGCAGACAATAAAGTCCTGCCATGAATATACCGAGAATCAGCAGTATCAAAACAATGTTTCTCAGGCCAAATCATGGATTCAGGCTACCGAGACTACCGTTACTGAGATTAATGATATCTTAAAGGCGGCAAAGGAAAAGGCAACTGAAATGCTGAACGGCACAAACAGCGCCGACGACTATAGAAACTATGCGGTTGCAATGATGAGCTATCGTGATGAGATAGTTTCAACGCTCAATACCTCATTTGGAGGACAGTATATATTCGGTGGCAGCACAAAAGGTCCTGCTCCGTTTAAACTCGACGATGACGGAAACCTTATGTATTATGACTACAATGCACCAACGCCGGGTTATGTCAATATCAATACGCTGACCAAGACTGATGTGGAAAATATGAAGGTAACTTCGCCGATTGACATTGGAATCGGCTTGACCAAAACCGGTAGCACCCTCGATAAAAATTCTTATTTTGAGAGGGCTACCTCAGGCCTTAGCGTTATAATATCTGATTATTCAGGAGCAGGCGAAACCGCCGGAAATATTGTCGACAACCTGACTGCAATCATTAATGCTCTCAACAGCAATAATCCAGACCAGTTAAATAATGCTCTTTCTAATATACAAAATGCTCAGGATGCTGTTTTAAAGGTAAAGGTTGAGCTTGGCGAAAAGACAAATATGCTTAAAGCAGTAGAATCAAGGCTTACCGACAATGAATCAAATATTATTAACAGTCTTGCAAATTCAATGGAAGTTGATGCTGTTGAGGCGATACTCAATTTAAATATCAGCCAGGTAATTTACAAGGAATCAATGTCTGTGGCGTCTTCAATTTTGCAGCAGTCTCTTATTGATTTCCTCGATTAACGAGGTGAAAATTTCATGCTCGTCAATTTGATTAGGATACATTCCATACCTGCAAAAATTGATATATCTTCCGTTTCAGCGAGAATTGGTGCACATTCTGTCCCATCGAAGCTTGATATAGAAAAAATACCTTCTAAGCTTGAAATTCATCAAAAAAATATTCAGGTTCAGATTGACAGCACCGAGTGCTTTGCAGAGGAAGGGCATAAAACGATATCTATGCTCATCAAGGAAAATGCAGAGGAAGGAATGCAAGCTTTAAGAGACTACGCGCATGAATTTTCCGTTGAAGCGTACATGTATAACCAGGCCGGGAAAGGCGAAGACGTACTTAAAGAGCTTGCGAAGAAATATGTTTCGGGTGAAATCCCCAATGTTGGAATTAAATTTATTCCATCACAAAGGCCAAAAATAAGTTGGATTGAAAACAGTGTTCAAACCTACTGGCAGCCGGCAAAATATATCTGTAATTGGACTATTTCACCTTGGCCTGAAGTATACATGGAAAGGCTCGGAAGCGTTACTATTACAGAGGTTCAGAAGCCGGAGCTTCATATAGAATATTTGGGCAGCCCGGAAGGATATCATATTCTTGACAAACTAGTTTAAGATATCGGCGGCATTTTTAAGGTGCCGCTAAATTTGTATCTGATTGTTTTTATAAGGCAGGTGTACCTTTGTGATTATAAAAACAAAGGATTTCGGCAATGTTGAAATATGTGAGGAAGATATTGTAAAGTTCCCGCACGGATTGTATGGTTTTGAAGACAGCAAGGAGTTTGTTGTTCTCTCCGATAACAAAGAAGATAATCCGTTTATGTGGCTGCAAAGCGTAAGAAATATAGAACCGCGATTTGTAGTGATAGACCCTATGAAAATTTTCAAAAATTATTATGTTCCGCCCGAGGCTGCGCGGCCTCTTATTCCCATTGATGACGAAAGAGACTTGCGCTTTCTTGCAATAACGACCGTAACCTCTGGGGCTAAAGAAGTTTATGTTAATCTGAAATGCCCTATAGTTATAAACGCAAGGAAAAATATAGCCGCGCAGGTTATACTGGATATTGATGATTACCCTTTCAGATACTATTTGGTAAAGAGGGAGGGGTAATCAGTGCTTGTTCTAACAAGGCACAGCGGAGAATCATTGATAATAGGAGACAACATAAAGATAACGGTCATTGAAGTGCAGGGTGACAAGGTTAAATTAGGTATAAACGCGCCGAAAGAGATTCCCGTAGTGAGAAAGGAACTGCTTGAGGCTGCCCAGTCCGCAAACGAGGAAGCAGCATCCCCGAATGTCGAGTTGAAGCTTCTAAAAGGTGTATTGAAAGAAAAAAATCCCGAAAAATCGTAAAATTCTTTTTATTTTTATATAAAAACGCTAAAGTATATCGGCATTGAGCCGATAATCATACTGAAAAAAATAAAAAATTGCCTAAAATTCAGGCGGGCGGGGAAAGGATTCTCCGTCAAATATCAAGGAGGAAAAAAGCAATGCGTATTAATCACAACATCAGCGCCCTTAATACTTTGAACAAGTTGGCTGCCAATACTTCGGCGACGACAAGCTCACTTGAGAAACTGTCAAGTGGTCTTCGTATCAACAAGGCTGCCGACGACGCTGCAGGTCTTGCTATTTCTGAAAAAATGAAATCACAGATCAGCGGTCTTGACACTGCTTCTGACAACGCTCAGAACGGTATCTCCCTGATCCAGACAGCTGAAGGTTCGCTCAGCGAATCACAGGCTATCCTCCAGCGTATGCGTGAGCTCGCTGTCCAGGCGAAGAACGGCACAAACAGCGACACAGATGCTGCTAAGCTTCAGGACGAGGCTGACGCTCTTGCTCGCGACCTCGATCGTATTTCAAACAACACAAACTTCAACACAAAGACTATCCTCAGCGGTACAACCGCAGGTGTAAGCCTCTTCTCAGCCAGCGGTATCACACTGCAGATCGGTGCTGACGACGGTCAGACAATGAGCATTTCGCTCAGCGGTGCTGCTTCTGGTATTTCCAACGTCACAGCAGCTGGCCTCGGCGTAGGTTCAGGTTCTGGCGAAGCTGCAAAAGCTATTGCTCTTACCGGAGCCGATTCTCTTGAAAAGATCCAGAAAGCTATCGACGCTATTTCTTCTATGCGTTCTAAGCTCGGTGCTTATCAGAACCGTCTGACTCACACAATCAACAACCTGAACACAGAGAGCGAGAACCTGACATCAGCTTCTGCTCTGATCACAGACGTCGATATGGCTGAAGAGATGACAACCTACACCAAGAACAACATCCTCATTCAGTCTGCGGAGGCAATGCTTGCTCAGGCGAATCAGCTGCCGCAGGGTGTGCTGTCACCCCTCAAGTAATCCATTGCGCATTACTACTTTGGGCGGGGCAAAATTGCTCCGCCTTTCTTTTGTTAAAATTTTTTTATTTTTGTGCGATTTATACATGCTTTAATGTAGATATTGCTAAAGTATTGTTGTATAATAATAGCATAAAATATTCCATGTCGAATCATTTTATATTTTGACTGATTGGGATTGTGGAGAGATAAATGAAGGCACATATAAAAAATCCTTATAACATAAAAATAACCGCCTGTACAATAACGAAAAACGAAGAGAAGACAATAGCGAGAAGTATAAATAGCTATAAGAAATATGTTGACGAAATTATCATTGTAGATACTGGTTCTACTGATAATACGGTTAAGATAGCGAAATCGCTTGGAGCAAAGATAATTAATTTCAAATGGTGTAATGATTTTGCGGCGGCTAAAAATGCAGGGTTAGATGCGGCCACCGGAGATTGGATAATTTTTCTCGACGCGGATGAGTATTTTGCCGATGACACATGCAAGAAGGTAAGAGCGGTAATTGCCGAAGCAATAAGGCAAAATAAAAACGCCGTGGGGTGCCGGATGGAAAACTACGATCAGGACACCGGCGTCAATCTTGTTGAGGGATTCAGCGTCAGGATTTTTGAAAAAGGGACGCGCTATAGATACCCTGTCCATGAGGAGATTTACAATCCCAAAGGCGTTAATGTTCTAACGGTAGGTAAATCATATTTTTACTTGAAACACAGCGGATATTCAAGCAAAATCATAGCGAAAAAGTGCAAACGGAACCTCGACATAATGCTGAAAGAATTAGATGAACTTTCAGATGAGCGTCGCAGGATTATATATTATTCATATATCAGCGATTCCTACTTTGGGATAAACAAATTAAATGAAGCAATAAAATATGCAAAGATGTATCTTGAGGGATCTAAAGAGAAGAATATTAGGATACTGGGCTGTGAATTAAGGCCTTATATGAATATAATCCAGGGAATGGAGACATTGAAAGAAGATCCCGAAAAGATTGTCCCATACGCGACGGAATTCCTTGAAACATTTCCGGATTCTCCCGAAGCTCATTTTGAAGCCGGGCGTAGCTATAGGCGCATGTTTATGTTCAATGCTGCCCTTGACGAATTAAATAAGGCAGTTGAGATGGCTAAAAACTACAGCGGGGTATATGTTGATACCGTTGACGCAAAGAAGGCTTCGGTTTACAATGAGTGCGGGATGTGCTGCGAGGCACTGCACAATCCTGTCAAAGCGATGGACTATTACTATAAGGCATATAACGAGGGCAATGATTATCAGTCGGCACTTTTCAACCTAATAAGGCTTGTACGCAATATGCCGGCCGAGGAAGTCGATTCCTTCATTAGATCGCTTTATGCCGGAGTCTCACAAAAAAAGCATTTAGCGGTGCTCGCTGCTTTGATGACCCATTATATGGTGCCTCAGATTATTGAATGTTACGCAGCGTACCGGATGGATAAAAAGGACGATCCCATCAATGGAGAGGTAACTGCCTTTGTTATGGCGGGCAAAGGCAATTTTAAATCTGCTGCAGAGATGTTTTTGCTAAGCTACAAGGTGTCAAAGAGTAAAAATACGCTTGCAAGATGTTTGATTTGCGCGGTGCTGTCAAATGACAGCGAAGCAATTGAAGAGATCCGTAAGGATTGCAGCAAACCACGTCTTTTTATGTTCGGCTTGGCAGATAAGAAACCGCAGCTTAAAAATAAAGATTTGTATGACATTGCAACATTGCTGGCGGAGTGCAGAAATATGGGACAGGCCGATTTCGCTATGCAAAGGCTTGAAGCAATGGCAGAGCAGCTCAGCGGTAAAGAGCTATTGAGGCTGTCCCGTTTCCTTGCCGATACATTTTTCTTTGAAGCAGCGCTCTATGCAGCAAGGTATGCCGATCTTTCAGCTAAAGCAATATTCATGCAAGGCTATTGCTTATATAATCTGCATAGGTACAACGAGGCCATTGACCTGCTGCTTTTGGCACGTCATCTGCATTTGGAGCCTTCCTATATTAATGATATTTATAACCGCATCAAAGCTATTAAGGAAAGTGCTCCTGTGGATAAGCCAAATGATTTAAGTGCACTTAAAACCCTTATCACTCAGGAGATTGAATCCGGTAACATAGAGAAAGCTGTAATGGATATTGAAGAATACAAAGAGCTTGCCGAACCGGATGCTGACATCTATGCCGCTGAGGCATCAGCTATGTATTATATATGTGAATATAAGAGGGCGGCTGTTGCCGTCCAGTGCGGGCTTTTGAAAGATGATAAAAATGTTGACCTGCTCTATAACGCAGGATGTATATTTGAGAAGCTGGGCAATAAAAAGCGGGCCACCTCTATGTATAAAAAAGCGCTTAAATATTGCACTGACGCAGAACTTACGACCGAGATTGAACAAATGATAAAAGCACTTTAATATAACATTAATATACATTATTTCATTGTTGCGATTTGATGGTTTCAAGGAGGCATAAAAATGAGTGACAATAACGGCAGAGATCAAATGCTGGATATGTTCATTTTCGAGTCAAATCAACTTATTGAGCAGCTTGAAGAGATTATGCTTGATACTGAAAAAGAAGGCGAATTGAACTCCGAAAACATCAATGAAATTTTCAGGATCATGCATACAATCAAAGGTTCATCAGCGATGATGACCTATAACAACATATCAAAGCTTGCCCACTCTGTTGAAGATCTTTTCTATTATATCAGAGAGAACCATCCCGATAATATTGATATCTCAGAAATATGTGACTTAGTGCTCGCAGCCTCCGATTTTATTAAACAGGAAGTATCAAAGGTAGACGAAGGCAAGGAGTCAGACGGAGATGAAAAGGAGATTGAAGCGAGAATTAAGCAGTACCTCGCTAAGATTTCCGGCTCTGAAGAAGTGAAGAGGGATGCCGCCCCAGCAGCCGCTGCAAAGGCCGAGGAGAAAAAGCCTGAGCCTCAGCCAGAAGAAGAGGCAAAAAATTCCGAGGTTCCACCTGATGATTTTAGATATATAGCTAAGATCTATTTTGATGAGGGCGGACAGATGGAAAACGTACGTGCGTATACAATTTCCCGGAACCTCATGGAATTCACTCACGAAATGTATACATATCCTAAGGATTTGCTGAACACTCCGCCTGAAATCGTGCTTGAAAACGGATTCATGATCTTCTTTGCCACCAATCTTGAAGAAAAACAGCTTCGCCCGATTTTTGAAGAAGCGCTTTTCTTAAAGTCATATGAAATATCAAGGGTCGAAAGCTATGAATCCGAGCTGCAAAAATATAATTTGACATCGGCTGACTCAACAAAAATCAAAGATACCGATTCGCAAAAGGCTAAAACGACGACGACTACGCCTGCAAAGGTGCCGGAAAGCAATTCTGCGAAAAATAACGCTGGCGGAAAAGATAGCTCTGTACCTAAGAACAACAAGATGAGCCTTATCAGCGTTAATGTCAATAAATTGGACAGCCTTATGAACCTTGTCGGTGAAATTGTTATTTCTGAGTCAATGGTAACGAGAAATCCAGATCTTAAAGGCTTGCAGCTTGACAACTTCAATAAGGCGGCAAGGCAGCTGCGGAAACTAACGGATGAACTTCAGGATATCGTCATGTCAATCCGTATGATACCGATAGCTGGTACTTTCCAGAAGATGCAGCGCATAGTCCGCGATATGAGTCGAAAGCTCAATAAAGATGTCGAGTTTGTCACTGTCGGTGAAGACACTGAAGTTGATAAAAATATCATCGACCATCTGTCCGATCCGCTCATGCACCTTATCCGCAATGCTATGGACCACGGCGTGGAGTCAGAAGAGGAAAGAATCAAAAAGGGCAAGGCGCCAAAAGCCCGCATTACGCTAACCGCCCACAATACCGGCGGAGATATAATGATTTCGGTATCGGATGACGGTCAGGGAATAAATAAGGAGAAAATTTTGAAGAAAGCCAGAGAACAAGGGCTTTTGACTAAGCCAGAAAATGAATACACTGAGAAGGAAATATTCAATTTGCTCCTTCTCCCTGGCTTCTCAACAAAAGACAAGGTTACCGAATATTCCGGCCGCGGCGTCGGCATGGACGTTGTAAAACAGAATATAGAGGAAGTCGGCGGTTCAATCTCCATTAAGAGTGTTGAGGGCGAAGGTACAACAATGACCATTATCATACCGCTGACCCTTGCCATAGCGGACGCAATGGAGCTTTCTGTCGGTAACAATATCTATACGCTGCCAACAGTCGCGATAAAAGAATCCTTCAGAGCTAAGGAAGAGGATATAATCTACGATAACGACGGCCACGAGATGATTATGGTAAGAGGGAATGTATACCCGATTATCAGGCTCTATGACCTCTTTAAAGTCGATACTGATATCAAAAAGCTCGAAGATGGCATTTTGATAATGATTGAGGGCGACAATAAGACCGCATGTATCTTTGCGGATAAACTAATCGGTGAGCAGCAGGTTGTTGTTAAGCCGCTGCCGAAATATCTTGCACGTTATTCCATAAAAGAATTGGGCATTGAGGGTTGCACAATTCTTGGTGACGGCAGTATCAGCTTGATTTTGAGTGCGAAAAACATAATCAACCGCATAATTTAAACCAAAGGAGTGGACTTAAATGGCTGAGGCAGTATCAAAACAGCTTGTTGTTCAGGAAGAAGACACTCAGCACGGCAAGTTTTTAACATTTCAGTTGGGCAATGAAGTATATGGTATAGAGATAAGATATGTTACCGAGATTATTGGAATCCAACAGATTACATATGTGCCGGAAGTTCCGAAATATGTTAAGGGTATTATTAATTTAAGAGGCAAGGTAATTCCGGTTATCGACGTGAGACTTAAATTCGGAAAGCCTCCGGTAGATTATGATGACCGCACATGCATAATAGTTATCGATATCAACGATACTCAGATTGGGTTGATCGTTGACTGTGTCTCAGAAGTGTTAAATATAAGCGATGATAATATAGTGCCGCCTCCAAGCTATAAGACAGGTTTTCAAAATAAGTACATCAAAGGTATCGGAAAGGTCGGCAATGCGGTTAAGCTTCTGCTCGACTGTGAAAAAATTATATCCGAAAATGATAATACCGAAGCGGTTGAAAAGCTGGATAACTAAATTGTGTTAAGTTGACCGGAATCGGGAACTGCCGTTCGGAAAAGCATAGACTTTTCTGAACGGCAGCCCTTATATGCAAAGAGCGGTTGTATAGATGACGGTAGAGAAGCAGCGTAACCGCATATTTTCAAATAAACAAATAAACAGCCCATGAAGCAAAACTTCATGGGCTGTTTTTCTTTGTAATATCAATATTGTTTTCTTTTCCGAGATATATTCAGCAAAGCGAAAGCATAGAATATTATTCCGGTTGCAATCAATACGGCAATATGCAGCCACGGCTCGGCAACCCAGTCGCCGTACTTATATGTAACACCGAGGTCCAATT
>ENA-UPSB01003416-UPSB01003416.1-bioreactor-metagenome-genome-assembly--contig:-NODE-3416-length-12386-cov-17.300706_pt1 | contig 12386 bp, 16 predicted proteins | sample MGYA00238182_ERZ773286 | MGnify/ENA primary metagenome ERZ773286 (study PRJEB29026, sample SAMN07631240) | bioreactor metagenome | isolation source: Switchgrass digestor | place: USA: Dartmouth... | reverse complement strand
GCCTGCGAGCGTCTGGGGCGCAAATGCCGGGCGGTGGAAATCTCGCCCGCGTACGTGGCGGTGGCGCTGGAGCGTTGGGCGACTATGACCGGGCAGATGCCGGTGCTGGTGAATTGATGGTGTAGATTATGGCGAACCAACAACGGGAACTAGACGCGCTGGATAAGCAGTTGCAGGCGCTCGAGCTGCGTAAGGCCGGCGTCAGGTACTCCGATATCGCCAAAAACCTGGGATACAAAAGCGCATCGGGCGCGTTTGCTGCCGTGCGCTCCGCGTTGAAAAAGACGCTCCGGGAGCCGGCGGACGAACTGCGGACGCTGGAACTGGAACGGCTGGACGCCCTCTGGTTCACTTACTACCCATTGGCGAAACGCGGCGACCGGCAGGCGATGGACCGCTGTATCAAGATCATGGAACGCCGCGCCAGGTTGCTGGGGCTGGACGCTCCGCAGCGCACCGAGCAGACCGTCGCGGGGCCTACCACCGCCGCGCCCGTATTGGCCGGGCTGCCCGCGGACGTGATCAGTCCCGCGTTCTTGGACGTCTACCGCGATATTGTCAACCACCACCATACCGAGTACCTGATCTATGGCGGACGTGGCAGCACGAAGTCGTCGTTTATCAGCCTTGTCATAATTTACCTGCTGTTAGCTAATCCAACCATCCACGCCCTCGCCGCCCGGCAGGTGGGGAACACTCTGCGCGACAGCGTATTCAGCCAGCTCAGCTGGGCCATCGATATACTGGGGTTGTCCGAGTACTTCAAGAGAACCACGTCCCCGCTCGAGATTACCTACATCCCCACGGGGCAAAAGATATTCTTCCGCGGGGCGGACGATCCCCTAAAAATAAAATCCATCAAGCCGCCGTTTGGCTATATCGGCATTTTGTGGTTGGAGGAACTCGACCAGTTTCGCGGGCCGGAGGCGGTGCGTTCCATCGAGCAATCGGCCATTCGCGGCGGCGATCTGGCCTATATCTTCAAGTCCTTCAATCCCCCTCGCACGGCGGCGAATTGGGCCAACAAATACGCGCAGATACCAAAGGCGAACCAGTACCAGCACCGCAGCGATTACCGGTCCGTCCCCGTCGAGTGGCTGGGGCGCGCGTTCCTGGACGAGGCCGAGCACCTGCGCTCGGTCAACCCCGCCGCCTACGAGCACGAATACCTGGGCATTCCCAACGGCACCGGCGGGCAGGTGTTCGAGAATGTGCGGCTGCGGCGCATCACCGACGAGGAGATAGCGCAGTTTGAGCGGCCGCTTCACGGCCTGGACTTTGGGTATTACCCCGACCCCGCCGCTTATATCCGCTGCCACTATGACGCTGCCAGGTTGACGCTCTACCTGTACTGCGAGCACCGGGCGCTAAAAGCGTCTAATCGCGAATTGTACGAGGCGATCAAGGCGAAGGGGTACACGAACGACGAGCTGCTGATTTGCGATTCGGCGGAACCCAAATCAGTGGCCGACTTCCGCGAGTACGGTGCCTCGGCCCGGGGCGCGGAGAAGGGTCCGGACAGCCTCAACTACTCCATGAAGTGGCTGCAGTCCCTGCGCGAGATCGTTATCGACCCGGAGCGCTGCCCGTATGCGGCTGAGGAATTCCTCAACTACGAGCTTGAGCAGGACAAGGACGGCGACTTTATCTCCAGTTACCCTGACCGAAACAACCACTTTATCGACGCGACGCGATATGCCACAAATCTGATCTGGCGAAGACGAGGGCAGTAATGTTTGCCAAAATCCTCCAGTTTATCAGGGAGTTGTATGCAAAAATGATCGGTCAATCTACCGTCACCCAAGCACTGAAGGTGCCTATTGCCGTTTCAAGCGAGATGGCGGCCGCGCTGCAGCTGTGGAGCGCGCTCTATGAGAACAAAGCGCCCTGGTTGAACGCGGACATCAAATCCCTCAACCTGCCCGCAGCCATCGCCGGCGAATTGGCCCGTGCCGCGACCATCGAGATGAAGGTCGAGTTCACCGGATCAGCAAGGGCGAAGTTTTTAGAGTCTCAATTTATGCGCCTGATGCCGAAGCTCAGGGCACAGGTCGAGTACGGGCTGGCAAAGGGCGGGCTGGTGATGAAGCCTTATGTGGACGGCGACAGGCTGGCCGTAGACTTCGTTCACGCCGACCAGTTCTACCCGGTCAGCTTCGACGCGGACGGCGAAATCACCGCCTGCGTGTTCGCGGACTCGCGCACCGTGGGCGAAAGATACTATACCCGGCTCGAGTTTCATCAGATGACCGAGGCGGGCTGCGAGATCCGCAACATGGCCTACCGCTCGAGCAGCAAGGACACGCTGGGGGTGCGAGTTCCCCTGGACGTGATTGACGATTGGGCCAGCCTCGAGCCTGAGGCGGTGATTACCGGCATTGACAAGCCGCTGTTTGCCTATTTCAAGTTCCCGATGGCGAACAACGTGGACGCGACCTCGCCGCTGGGCGTATCGTGCTACAGCCGCGCCGTGGACCTGATCAGGGACGCCGACATTCAGTGGTCGAATCTGCTTTGGGAGTTTGAGAGCGGCCAGCGTGCCTTATACGCCGACGTGCTGGCCTTCGGCAGGGACCGAGACGGCAATCCGGTGCTGCCTCACAAGCGGCTTTACCGGGCGCTGAACGGCGGCGGCAACATCGGCGAAGAGGGAATGTTCCACGAGTGGACGCCGTCACTCCGCGAGGAAAACATCCTGCGCGGGCTGGACGCTATCCTCAAGCGCATCGAGTACTCCTGCGGGCTGGCCTACGGCACGCTGTCCGACCCTGCCAGCGTGGAAAAAACAGCGACCGAGATCAAGGCGTCCAAACAGCGTACGTACGCCACCGTCACCGACACCCAGAAAGCGCTGCAATCGGCGCTGGAGCATTTGATCTGGGCGATGGACGTCTGGACAACTATCAGCGGGCTTGCCCCGGCCGGTACGTATGCGGTCACGTTCGATTTTGACGACAGCGTGATTGTGGACCGCGACATGCAATTCCAGCAAGATTTGCGCCTTGTGGAACAGGGCATTATTTCAAAGGCGGAGTTCCGGGTTCGCAACTTCAAAGAGAAGGAGGATGTAGCGAAGGCCAAGATTGCTGAAGTCCTGGCCGAACAGCGGCCGGAAGAGCCGATGCTTGGGGGCGAGAGGTGATGGCAGGACGCGGCCTCGGAACGGGCGCGGGCGCGCGCATTTTCGCGGGAAACAGGCTTGCAGCGGCAGCGGGAGAGAGAGCGAAGATGAGCATTGAGATGCTTAGCTTTCTGCAGTTAGTCTACTCATTCGCCAAGCAGTACATCTCCTGGTATGAAAGGACAATCAAGGCGAGAAGGTGATTGCATTGTAGAAAAGATTTGCTATAATTAATCTAGACATCGCGCCACGCCGCCGAGGTGGGACGCAACCGAAACAGTGGGACGCAAAGCGCCACGCTGTCAGGAGAAATCCTGAGAGTGCGGCGCTTTTTCGTTATGCAAACCAATCGTTATCCGGCAAACGTACACAGGGCCGGGCATCACGAGACCCCAACCTCGTAAAACGGGTAGATGCGAACAAAAGGAGAACGGGTAATGAAACGCGAAGACTTGGAAAAGATCGAAGGGCTGAGCAAAGAGGCGGTCGATAAGATCATGGCGCTGCACGGACAGGACATCGAGAAGCACAAGGCTGCAGTTGCCGCCGCGCACGCTGAAATCGACGGGCTGAAAAAGCAGCTCGAAGAGGCCAACGCCGCCATCGAAAGCTTCAAGCAGCTCGACGTCGACGCCATCAAAGCCGCCGCCGACGAATGGAAGGCGAAAGCCGAAAAAGCCGAGGCTGACCGCGTGGCGGAGGTTTCCAGGCTGAAATTTGAGCACGCCTTAGACGTGGCGTTGTCCGGCGCGAAGGCCAAGAACGTCAAAGCGGTCAAGGCGCTGCTGGAACTGGACAAGCTCAAGTTCAGCGAGGAGGACGGCACCATTCTGGGGCTGAAAGAACAGCTCGAGAAGGTCAAAGCGGAGAACGATTACCTGTTCGAAAGCAGCGAAGCGACCCCCAGGATTGTGGCCGGGGGCAAATCGAAATCCGTGATCATCGATCCTGTCATCCAGGCTGCCCGAAAAGCCGCCGGGCTGACAGTAGAGGAGTAACGCCATATGAACGCAATCGACCTGGCTGAGAAGTTTCTGCCGATTCTTGACGAAATCTACGCCGCAAATTCCAAGACGGCCATTCTGGATTCTAAAATCCGGGTGCTGGACCACAGCGCGGCCAATAAAGTCCAGATTTTCAAAACCAGCTTGACTGGGCTGGGCGACTACGACAAAGCGACCGGTTTCCCGATCGGCAAGGTCACCGGCACCTGGGAAGACGTGCAGCTGACCAAAGACCGCGCCCGCGCTTTTGTCGTGGACGCGATGGACGATGAGGAATCCATCGGCATGGCCTTTGGTACGCTGGCGGGCGAGTTCCTGCGGACGCAGGTTGTCCCCGAAGTGGACGCCTATCGGTTCGCTACCTGGGCGAGCGCTTCCGGCGTGTCGAAGGTATCTACTGGCGCGACCCTGTCCTCGAACAACATACTGGCTGCCATCGACGCCGCCGCGCTGCAACTGGACAACAACGATGTTCCAGAGGAGGGCCGCATCCTGTTCATCAGCTCGGCCTGCTACCGGGCGCTGAACGCGGCCATCTCGCGCACGCTGTCGACCGAACGGGGCGCGGAACGGCGCTTGCAGACGCTGGATGAAATGACCATCATTCCGGTTCCCCAGTCTCGCTTCTATACCAGCGTGACCCTCAACGCGGGCGCGACTGAAACCGCCGGCGGGTATACCAAGACCGCCAGCACCGGCAAAGACCTGAACTTCATCCTCATGCACCCGTCAGCGGTGTGGCAGGCCAAAAAGCACGACAAGATCAAGATTTTCAGCCCGGACGTTAATCAGTCCGCCGATGCGTGGCTGTTCCAGTACCGCCTGTATCATGACGCGGGCGTCTACGAAAACAAGGCTGGTGGTATCTACATCCACATGAAGGCCGAATAATCGGAACCCCGATGGCGGCACTGAAACCCGTTTGGGTGGTGATCCCTCTCTGAAAGGAGCCGAGCGATGGCAGTTTACGCAGACTACACCTTTTACACGGAGCAGTTCCAGGGGACTGCCATCGCTCAGGCTGACTACGACCGCCTGGCTATGCGAGCCAGCGTCCTGATCGACCAGGTGACGTTCGACCGGGCGGCTGCTGTAGTCGCCTCCGGTACGGACGCCGACGCGGTCGACAAGATCAAAATGGCGACCTGCGCCGTGGCGGAGATGCTCTACAGAGACGAGAGCGAGGGCGGTGAAATCCAGAGCGAGCGGGTCGGAAATCTCTCTGTGACTTACGTCAAGGGGCCGGCCCGGTCCCTGATCACCCGCGCCAGGGAAGAGGCCAAACCCTGGCTGTGGGATACCTATCTGATGTATGGGGGCCAAACCTGACATGAGGCCGAACGCAGATGCCACGCTCTATACTCTGACGGTCGTGGGCAGCGCCGAAGTTTGGACCCGGACCGAGGTGCCGGGCGTGCATTGGGAGAACTGCAAGGCTGCCAACACCCTGGCCAGCGGGGGTTCAATCGCCGCAGACCAGGCCGCGATCTATATCCCCATGCACAACCGCCCGGAGCTGCCGGCGATTAAGCCCAATGACATCATTGTCCGCGGCATCGTGGACGATGAGATAGGGGCCGGCTTCACGGTCTCCGACCTCAAGCGCAAATACCCGGACGTGCTCAGGATCACCTCGGTGGACCTGATGAATTACGGCCGGCGACAGCTTTGGCATTACCAACTGGGGGCCAAATGAGCGGGCCTGTCATCGAAACCCCACGTGGGCGCATTGTCATCGACCCCAGCGGCAAAGCCGTGCTCACGTGGAACACCAAATTCCGTCCGATATGGCAGCGCCGTTACTCGGCAGCGCAGAAGTTTGTCGACAGCGAAGTCCTCAAGGACTGCGACAAGCTGGTGCCGTATCGCACAGGTATGCTGCGCCTCAGTGGGGTTCTGGGCACGGTAGTGGGTTCCGGACTCGTGCAGTGGATTGCGCCCTACGCCAGCTACCAATACTATCTCCGGCGCAAGACACAATCCGAGACCGAACCCCAGCGTGGCAGCTTCTGGTTTGAGCGGGCTAAAGCCGTTCATAAGCAGCGCTGGATCGCCGGAGCGAGAAAGCTCGCCGGAGGCAGCCGCCTATGACAATCATCGAATCCCTCAAAGCCTATCTCAAGACCTGCCCCAACCTGGCGGACGGGGCACTCCTGGAAGTCGACCACAACGGGCCGCCGATCCAATACGCCATCGTCCCCGTGCCCGGTGCCAGGGTCTTGGAGACCTACCTCGACGGAGCCTCGCTCAGAGAGTTCCCGTTTGCCTTCCAGACGGCGGCGATCACCGCCGACGACGCCGAGCGCATCGACAACGCCGGCTTTCAGGAGACGTTCGCTGACTGGCTCGAGGCACAGACCGAGGCCGGCAACCTCCCCGTACTCGACGCCGGAAAAACCGCCGAGAGCATAACCGCCACGAGCTGGGGCTATCTCTTCGAGCAGGGCGAGAGCGATACCGGCATTTACACCATAAACTGTCGCCTTGTCTATTATCAGGAGGCCACAAGTTGATCACCGCACTCGTCGGTCTCCCCGCGCAATGGATGAAACCGTTATTGGGGAAATTCCGAATTCCGATGCCAACTCTTTTGAGTTGGAGGCTCCGGGGCCGAACTTCCGGTATCGCCTGTATCTTTTACGGATTTCTTCAACTTGTTCGTCGCTTAGTTTTGGCTGAAATTGCCCTTTCTTGCTCATTCGCCCTTTGCGAATCATATCGAAAACATTATCGGCCTGGGTTCCGAGAAACAGGTGCTTCGGATTGCAGCATTGAGGGTTATCGCAGGAATGGCAAACCTCTATCCCTTCTGGGATTTCACCAACGGTTATCTCGTATGCGAAGCGGTGAGTGTAAAAAACATTATGCCCAATGCCAAACCGTCCATATCCGTTGCGGTTTGGCCTACCTGTCCAAGTCCAGCAGGCGTCTTCGCCGCCGGATTTATCAACTTTTTTCCAGAAACGCTGAATGTCTTTGGGGGTATACTTTGAGTGCATTCGAACCTCCTGTGTTCGGGTGCCAAACCCCGGACGTTCGCAGCGTCGCGGGGAATTTTTGTTTCCCCAATTATAGCACAACCCAAATAAGGAGGACCGTATGACCACTCCCACCACTGTAAAGCGATCCCAATTTGCCGCGTTTCTGAACGTTGGCACCGCCGCCGAGCCTGAATACGCCTTGATTGGAGATGGCGTAACCACGGCCACGATCAACTACAACCCCCAGATCCGGGAGGAGACCTACATCCACCAGGACAGCGCCTCGAAGGACGTGGAGCGCTACGCCCCCGAGTTCCCGCTGGAACAGACCTGCAGGGCCGGCGACGGCGTCTTCGACTTCGTCGACGGGCTGCGGCAGGCTCGAGCCGTGGAGGATGCGGCAAAAACCGACGTCGTGCTCGTGTATCTGTACGAGACCCCGACCGAAGGCAAGTACCCCGCCGAGCGGCAGCCTGTGTCTGTGGCGATCGAGAGCTTTGGCGGCGATGGCGGTACCGCCAACAAAATCAATTACAGCCTGAACTTTGTCGGCGACCCCACGCCGGGGACCTTCGATCCTGCGACCAAAACCTTCACGCCGAAAGCATAACCAGAAGCCCGCTCACGGGCGGGCTTTTTTTTGAAAGAGGTGGAAATGGACCCGATCAAAATCCAAACCGGGCAGGTTCGCGTCCCCGTCGAGGTCGACGGAAAGGTTGTGACCGAACTGAGTTTCAACCCCTCAGACGTATGCTTCGCGGAGCGGTTTTTTGGCGTCTATCGTGAGCTGCAGGACCTGCAGCGGGAATTTGAGAAGCGCGACCGGGAACTCGAGCAGGATCAGGAAGCGGACGATAACGGCGTCCCCAAAAACGCCGAGGCCCGTATCGCACTGCAGAAACAGGTCATTCAGACCATGTACGACCAGGTCGATAGCCTGTTTGGAAAAGGCACATCAAAGGCGATCTTTGGCGACTTGGTGCTCCCAGAGCTAGTCGCCCAACTGCTGGAGGGGGTGACCCCGTATTTCCAGCGGGCGCGCTCGGCGAAGGTCGGACGGTACCTGCCGCCGTCTAGCAAGGGCAAGGGTAAACGCATAATGCGATGAACCTGCTGGTCGATGAGCTTCCTGAGGCGGTTGAGATTGACGGGCAGGAGTACCCGATCCGCTGCGATCACCGGACCTGCATCAGGATCATTCTCGCCTTTGAGGACGACGAACTGACAGGGCTGGAAAAGCAGGCGATCTTGCTCGAAAACCTGTACGGGGAAAACAAACCCCCCGACCTCGGGGCGGCGCTCGAGATGGGATTGAAGTTCCTCAACGGCGGCGAAACGGGCGAACCGCGCGGGGCGGGGGAAGGCGGGCGGTTGTACTCCTTCCGGCAGGACGCATCCTATATCTACGCCGCCTTTAAGCAGACCCACGGCATTGACCTCGAGCGGGACGATCTGCATTGGTGGAAGTTCCTGGCCCTGTTTATGGACTTGGGCGCGGACACAACGTTCTGCAACCTGGTGAGCCTGCGCAAGCGCATCAAGACCGGCAGGGCCAGTAAGGAAGAAATGCGGTGCTACAGGGAAATGCGGGATGTCATCGATCTGCCAGAGCCGGATACCCGCACCCTCGAAGAGCGAGAACGGGAAGCCGAATTTTTGCGGCTGATAGCCGAGGGAGAACGACGGCGTGCGAAAGAAACCAAAGCCTAAAACCAGATTTGACCCGGAGATCATGGCCGAACTCCTGGCGCAGCCGGAGGTGGCCAGAGAAATTGAAGGGATGCCGGCGGATGTGCTGGCGTATTACAAGGACCTGCTGGTGGACGAAGGCATCTATGACCAGTATGTCCGAGAGCGGAAACAGAAGGACGGTCAGTAATGGTTTACGACGGCAGTATCCGGATCGATACCAGGATTGATTCGCGAGGCTTCAACGCCGGCGTTAAGTCGATGATCGCCGCGCTCAGGCCTTTGGCGGCTGCGATCGGTGCGGTCTTTGGTGTCGCCTCCGTTGTCCAGTTCGGGAAAACGTCCGTAAGAACCGCCGCAGAGCTGGCCAACGCCTTGACCGGGCTAAATTCGGTGCTGACCGGAACCGGCCAGAGCTTTACTGAGGCTAAAGCCTTTATTGACGATTACATCAAAGACGGTCTCATTCCGGCGGCGAATGCGGTCGCCGCCTATAAAAACCTTGCGCTCCGAGGCTATGACACCTCGCAAATCCAGGCCACGCTGATCGCGCTGAAAGATACGGCGGCATATGGCCGGCAGGCGGCGTTGACGATGGGCGAGGCCGTCCAGTCGGCCACGGAAGGTCTCAAGAACGAGAACTCGCTCCTGTCCGACAATGCCGGTGTCACGAAAAACATCGCCGCCATGTGGCGGGATTATGCCGCCTCCATTGGCACTACAGCCGACAAGCTCACTTTGCAGCAAAAAATCCAGGCTGAGGTCAATGGGATTCTCCAAGAGAGTAAGCACATGACCGGCGACGCCGCAAAACTCGCCGGCACTTACTCTGGTCGGGTTGCAGCGCTGGGTGCCTCGTTTTATTACCTGCGGGATGCCATCGGCAAAACCCTGATCCCAATTTTGTCGAAGGTCATCGACGCCATCAAGCCAGTTGTCGACTGGCTGGTGGTCCTGTTCAACAAGCTGGCGCAGGTGATGAGCCTGTTATTCAATGTCAAGATCGACGCCGCCGGCGGCATGAGTGAAGTGGCTGCCGAAACGCAGGCCGCCGCCGATGCACAGGCAGAGTTAGCGGAAAACACCGCCAAAGCCGGCAAAGCCGCCAAAGGTGCATTGGCCGCGTTCGACGAGCTGGACGTCCTGGAGCAGGACACCGGCAGCGGAGACGGGGCGGACGCTCCAAGCGCGCCGGTGGTAGGCGAGGCCGGGGCTGGAGCGGCCGGCATCAGCGTTGGCGAAGCGGTTATAGAAGACAGCAAGCTGCTCGCAGTTGTCGACCGCATCAAGGCCAAATTCGCCGAACTCACCGCACCCATGCAAGAACCTTTTCAGCGGTTGAAGGAATCTCTGAGCGAGCTGAGCGGTACGATCTGGGACGGGCTTGAATGGGCATACGATAATATCCTGGTGCCAGTTGGGGAATGGGTTGCTCAGGACCTGTCTCCGGTGGCACTGGACTTGCTTTCCGCTGCGCTCGATTTGCTCAACAGCGTCCTGGAAGCTCTGGAACCTCTTGGGAGATGGCTATGGGAAGAATTCCTCCAGCCAATTGGGGAGTGGGCTGGCGAGGCGCTTCTGGACGCCCTGGAATGGTTGACGGAGCGGCTGGAAGATCTGAGTGGCTGGATTGACGAAAATCAACCGATTGTGGAGAGCCTCGCTATTATCCTCGGTTCACTTGCCCTTGCATTTTGGGCCGTCAATGCCGCCGTTACCGTCTGGAATGTTATCGGCGCGGTCGCCACGACTGTTACGGCCGGTTTCAGCGCGGCTATGACGTTACTGACGAGCACGACCTTCCTTGTCGCATTGGCGATTGCCGCCATCATTGTGATAATCGTCCTCCTGATCAAAAACTGGGATAAGGTCAAAGAAGTTGCCGGCAAGGTTTGGGACTGGATTGTCGAAAAGTGGGGCCAGGCCAGCGAGTGGTTCCGGACCAATGTCACCGAACCGGTCGCGGAGTGGTTCTCGACGGCCTGGGAGAACATCAAGGAATGGGCCACAAACGCCTGGGAGAAGATCAAGGACATTTGGGCGACAGCCAAGTCATGGTTCCAGGACAAAGTCATTGACCCCGTCAAAAACGGCTTCAAAACCGCGCTGGATTGGATCGAGGATAAGTGGAAACTTGTCTTCAATTCCATCAAGGATTTCGTGCGAGACCGGATAAACAACATCATTGACTTTCTCAATTCCATGCTGCGGGCTGTGGCCAATGGCATCAATGGCGTGATCGGGGCGCTGAACAAAATCCAAATCAACCTGCCCGCCGTGCCGCCGTTTTTTGAGGGGCTGTCGCTGGGGGTCAATATCCCGCTGGTTTCGGTGCCTCAGATCCCGCGCCTGGCCACCGGCGCGGTCATTCCTCCCAATAGCGAATTTCTGGCGGTGCTGGGCGACCAGCGCTCCGGACGCAACATCGAAGCGCCGGAAGGTTTGCTGCGTCAGATCGTACGCGAGGAGCTGAGCCAGTACCAAGCCGACCGCGAGATTACGATCAACTTCGCGGGCAGCCTGGGGGCGCTGGTTCAGGAACTCAAACCCTACATCGACCGCGAAAACCGGCGCGTGGGCAAGAGTCTGATCCGAGGTGTGGTATGACGATCGATTATGTGGTTATTGACGGGCAAGTCTACAACGTGCCGGTGGTATCGATCAAGCGGCGGGCCGATTTCCTCGACAAAATGGCCGAGCGCACCAACGACGGAAAATTGCACCGCGAGCTAATCGGCGTTTACTTCAACTACCAGCTGCAGTTCGGCCAGGCGCCGATGGCCGATTACGCCGCCCTGTGGAAAAAGCTGACCGAACCGGTCGAGTTTCACACCGTGATCGTGCCGGACGAGGACGGGTCCCTGCAGTTTGAGGCCTACTTTTCCAATGTGGGCGATGAGCTTGTCCGCATCAAGGGCGAGACCCGGTTTTGGAAGAATTTGACGGTGAACTTCATCGCCAGGGAGCCGGCGCGCAAATGAGCACCAACGTGAAGATCGTGTTTGCGTCCACTGTGTTCGAGCGGGATATGATCCGCTCGGCGGTGCTGACCGAGGAATTCCACCCGCTCAGCCTGACCGTTCCGGTCAGCTATTTGGAGGTGGAGCTATTCTCGGAGGACGCCCGGTTTTCGATCATTGACCCGTCCGGCGATTTTACATTGCTGCAGCACCGCCAGCCGCTGACGGTTATCGCCGTGATTGACGGCACCGAAACCTTCGTCGGCCGCTACTACCTGGACACCTGGGAAAACCTGACTGATAACCTGATTAAGCTCTCCTGTGTAGACGAGCTGGGCTTGCTGGATACCCTGACCTATCGGGGCGGGATCTGGCTCGAACCAATCACTATGGGGGCGCTGCTGGCGCAGATGTTTGCGGGGCTTGATGTGGACTACGAAATCGACCCCGACCTCGAGACCGTCCCGCTTACGGGCTGGATACCGATTTGCAGTTATCGAGAGGCCCTGCAACAGATTGCCTTTGCTGCCGGAGCCTACATCCTCTGTGCTCGCCAAAACGGGGTCATCAAATTTGGGCGCATCGACGCCACCGGAGCCGTGACCCGCGGCATCGTCTGCGGGGTGCCGCG
>ENA-UPSB01003413-UPSB01003413.1-bioreactor-metagenome-genome-assembly--contig:-NODE-3413-length-12397-cov-5.540026_pt1 | contig 12397 bp, 9 predicted proteins | sample MGYA00238182_ERZ773286 | MGnify/ENA primary metagenome ERZ773286 (study PRJEB29026, sample SAMN07631240) | bioreactor metagenome | isolation source: Switchgrass digestor | place: USA: Dartmouth... | reverse complement strand
TAAAGCGGGTATAGGCGGCAACGAAAAAGGCCGTACCAATTTGGTTAACAAATGTGTGGGCATCTATGCCTATAAGATGATAGAAGACAGTGGCTGGACGCCGCAAATGTCTTTTAATACGCCTCAAAATGACTATGCCGGCTGCCGCTTTATTTCCGGTGACGGTTTTACACCCGATCTTAGCGATCCGGCCATTAAAGAAGGCTTTTTGGAACGCCGCCTGGGCGACATCGTCAATTACTGGGACGGGGATTATGACCGGGGAAATGTTATTAACCACCTTTGCACCCAGTACGGAATTGACAGATGGGACGTTATTATCTGGTATATGTCCTGGCTGGCCATGGCCAAAAAGGAAGGTGTGCTGGACGACATCGATTTTGGTTTGGGTATGGAAGTGGATCCGTCTTCCGAAGAGTTTATGAAGCGTTTTCTGGAAATGATTGTTTATCGTAAAGGTTATTATGGCAATATCTTTGCCGAAGGAATGGCCAGGGCGATCCGGACTTTGGGTATGGAGAAATACGGAAAAACTATCTATACCGGCAGAATATCCCAGCGCACCGGTAAACAACAGATTATTCCGATCAGCCTGGAGTCAGCTTGGGGACACTGCTGTCACTGGGCGGGACGAGGATTCCAGGGTTCCAACGATATTACCTGTTGGCTGCCCATTGCCATAGAACTCATGACTTCGACCCGTGACGCCCAGACCAATACTCATCACCATGACTCTTTTGACTATTATCTTGAAGTGAGAGATGATCCCTGCCATAATCCGCGGGTGGCTTCATCTATTATCTTTAACGAGCATTGTGCCGAATTGAAAGAATCGCTGATGAGTTGTGAATTCCAGCTTCCTCAGATTTTTGACAAAGACATTGAGAGTGAGATGTTTGAAGCGGCCACCGGGATCAAGATGACTCACGAAGAGATTTATCAGGCGGCTGAGCGCATCAAGAACCTTTTCCGTGCCATTTTAATCCGCAACCATGGCAGAACCAGGGATATGGAGGTCAATGAGGTTTATCCGATTCTCACTTATCCCGACGCAGACGGTAAAACTGTCTCTTGGGAAGACTTCAACTATCTGGTGGATATGTACTATGAACAAAGAGGATGGGATAAGAAAACCGGTTGGCCGACGAGGGAAACCTATGAAAGGCTGGGTCTAAAAGAAGTGGCGGATGAACTGGAGACTATCGGGAAACTGCCTAAAAGTGATTAAGACCTGTTAATTAAGGTATTCATGCCGCTAAACAGTAAATAATAAAGAGGAAAGCGGAAGGGCGAGAATAGAAAATGCTATTAGAGCTTGGTAAACTTTTAGAATCCATTAAATATGACCAATTGACGGAAAGGACAATCATAAAGGCGAAAACGGTTATTTTAAACTTTTTTGGCGGTTGCCTGGCAGGGGCCGATGATCCGTTAACCATGGCGGAAAAAGCGGTCTGGGAGAGTCAACATGTCAGCGGAGATTGTGTAATTTTAGGCCATAAAGGCAAAACATCCCCCATGGCTGCAGCTTCTGTCAATGCTCTTATGGGACAGATATACCTGCTGGAAGATTGCCATGAAAATACTATAAGCCATCCCGGGGTAGTGGTCATTCCCATTGTCATGGCTCTCGGGCAGAGTTTAAAGGCCGGCGGCCGGCAAATCATTGAGGCCATCGTTGTCGGTTATGAGAGTATCGGGCGGATTGGCAGCGTTCTTATCGCTCCCGGTTTTCCGGAATTTGGCTTGCGGCCGGCCAGCACCATGGCTCCTTTTGGCGGGGCGGCGGCCGCAGCCAAAATTATGGGCTTAAAAGCGGAAGGGATCAGCAACTCTTTGTCCATTGTCGGCAATACGGCATCGGGTGTGATGGAATTTGTCAATTCCGGGACGGTGGATATCTGTCTCCAAAATTGCTTTGCGGCCAAAAACTCTCTGATGGCGGTGATGTTGGCCGCCAATGGGATCAAAGGCGCGCCGACGATTCTGGAAGGTCAATTTGGTTTAGGCCGGGCTTTAAATCAAAGAGAGTTGGATTGGAGCCCTGTTTTGGCTGAACGACCGGGCCATTACATGATAGATGAATCCTTTATTAAGAGATTCCCCGGTTGCGGCCATGTATTGGCAACGGCCCAAGCTGCAACATCATTGGTAAAACGATTTGCAATTGATCCGCAAAATGTGGAAAAGGTAATAGTCGGTGTTTCCAGACGGGCCAAAGAGTTCCCCGGAGTGGACTATGCCGGACCCTATTCGGGTCCCATCTCGGCCATGATGAGTCACCAATTTATGGTTTCTTCAACCCTGGTTCACGGGGAAATCAGTGTGAATACGGTAAAAATGTATGATCATCCTGAAGTGGCTCGAGTTGCCAAGAAGGTGTTTGTTGAGGTTGATGAGGATATTGATCGCGCCTTTCCGCATAAAACGGGTGCCCGTCTTACCGTCCATCTGAAAACCGGCGAAACAATCAGTGATTATCAAGAAGACTTAAATCCCTTGAATTTGGATGAAGTGATCCAGCGCTTTAGAAATAATGCCAAAGGCTTTTTAAGTGACCACAGGATTGATGAGATCATCGATAAAACATTAAATATTGAATCCTTGGATTCAATCAACAGTCTCATGGATTTATTGGAACCTGACAAATAGTGCCCATTATTCAGCTAAATATTTAATTCAACTAAATATAATTAAAGCGATTCCAATTATTATATGGAGGTAAAAGTATGGACAGACTCAAAGGTAAAATTGCAATTATTACAGGTGCGGGCTCCGGTATGGGCAGAGCCACGGCAATAAAATTTGCCCAGGAAGGTGCGAAGGTCGTAGTTGCCGATATTGACGGAAAGAAGGCCGAGGCTGTTGTTGCCGAAATAAAGGAAGCCGGCGGCGAGGCTGTAGCCTGCCAGGCCGACATCTCCAAAAGCGAGGATTGCCAGAAGATGGTTGATACCGCCGTTAAGGCTTTCGGCGGACTCAATGTTCTCTACAACAATGCCGCTTTACCTCAAAAAGAAGTCGAGTTTCATAAATGTTCCGACGAGGAATTTGAACGAATTATGCGCGTTAACGTCCAGGGCGCTTTTATGGCTTGCAAAGCCGCCTATCCTGAATTTTTAAAAGCCGGCGGCGGCGTTTTCCTGGCTACCGCTTCGCTGGGAGCCATTATGCCTCGTGGCAAGAGTATTGCCTATTCTCCCTCCAAGGCTGCCATTATCTGCATGTATAAAGTTCTGGCCAGTGAATTGGCCAAAGACAACATTCGCGCCAATGTAATCCTGCCCGGCCCGACAGCCAGCCCCATGTTGAAGCAGTTTATGGCCGGCGACCGTGAAAACATGTCGGATGAAGAAATTGCCAAGATTGTCAGCACTTCCATTCCTCTCGGCCGTTGCGTAGAGCCGACGGACATAGCCGATGCCGCCGTGTTCCTGGCTTCCGATGAAGCAAAGATGATCACGGGCGAAACCCTTCTGGTGGATGGCGGCCGCAGTGTAGCTCGCGGCAGAGACTAAATTGAACATAAAATAAAAGGGGACGCTTCGAAACTCAGAGTCGTTGCGTCCCCAACAATTTATGATTATTCATTTGATTTTAAGTGCTTTCCCGGACAATCAATTCCGGGGTAACGGATAACAGTCTGGTGGTCTCCTTGCCCTCAATTACTGTTTGGAGAAGTTTAACCGAAAGGTTTCCCATGATATCAGTTTTATTGTCCACAGTGGTCAGCTGTGGGTCGCAGCATATGGAGGACGGAGAGTTATTGTAACCGATAATGGCAACATCCTGGGGTACTTTATAACCTGCTTTCTTTAAAGCAAACAGTCCGCCGGCGGCAGTAATATCGTCTCCGAAAATAATGGCGGAGAAACGGGCGCCGGAGGCAAGGATCTCTTTCACTACTGCAATTCCACCCTCAAAGCTGCGGTAGGTATTAAATATGGATTTGTCGGTAATCGGCAGTCCCAACCGTGCCATATTTTCTTTAAAGGCCGCTTTCTTTCTTTCGCCGCTATAGGTATCGGCATCCTTGACATAAAGAATGTCTTTATGGCCTTTCTCCTTCAGGTGTTCAACGCAGAGCTGCACTCCATGCATTTCATCGATGACAACCGAATAAGTATTGTCGGCCGGGATTTGGCAATGGCTGAGCACAAAAGGAACGTGGGAAAATTCTGACAACATCAGGGTTTCCTGTAGAGTGTTCTTAAAGACAGAACCAATACAGATAATGCCGCAAACGCCAAGATTAACAAGCATTTGAAGATATGTTTTATTATTTTCTATGCTGCCACCGGTATTACACAGGATTGCATTGTAGCCAATTTGAAAGAGTTCCCTTTCCATGGCACAGGCAGTTCTGGCATAGTTTGGAGCAGTGATGTCTGTCGCAAGGATCCCCACAGTCTTGGTGTGCTTTAATACGAGGCCCCTGGCTATGGCGCTGGGCCTGTAATTAAGCTGTTTAATGGCCTCTTGAACTTTGCGTCTGGTTTCAGGTGAAACACTAGACTGGTTATTGAGTACACGAGATACGGTGGCAGTGGAGACGTTGGCGATGCGTGCCACATCATAAATATTGATCTTCTTTTTTGCTATCATAATCACAATCTCTACTATCTTTTATTTTATAAAATATTATTAGTTCAGTTACGGTAGCATCGGCTCCATGCCGTTTTGACCGTAAATAATACAGTAATTATAGAGGCTTAAGCTTTTATTGTCAACATATAGATTGTATCTGTTACATTCTTTTTATTGAGATGTTTTAAGGATATATCTTTGAGAATTATTTAGCGAATGCGTCAGGATAAACAGATTGACATATTTCCTGGATACGTGTAGTATGAATGTAAGTAAAGGGAAACGCTTACATAAAAGTATCATAATAGTTACATTATTATTTCTATTATAACCTAATAATTATATCCGGCCAAGTAAATTTACCGAATTTACTTTTATGATAAGCGTAAACCAAGCTATATATAATAATGGGGAGAAAAAATTAAAAAAATTAAAATTATTGGGAGGCAGAAAAAAATGAGTAAAGAAACGCAGGAAATTTTATTCGAAAAGCCGATTGCTCAGCAGATTGCTGAAATCAGCACCAAGCTTAAGCTGGAGGACATCGATCAGAGAACAATCGATAACGCTAAAATCTTTCTGCTGGACTGCTTAGGCTGCATCCTTTCAGGTAGCCAGATTGAATCCGCCAAGTCAGTCAGGGCGGCCGTGGCCAATATCGACAGCGACGGCGAATGTACGATTATTGGGACCAACCAGAGAACCAATCCCATGCTGGCGGCACTGATCAACGGCACAGCCGGCCACAGCCAGGATTACGATGACGATCATCGCGAAGGAACTCAGCATTCCTCTGTAGTGGTTTTACCGGCAGTACTGGCCTTGGCCGAAAAGTACGGCAAGAGCGGAAAAGACGCCCTTTTGGCTTATATAGTAGGTTCTGATGTGACAATACGCGCCGGAGAAGCCTTCAACGGAACATCCTATTATGCGGGATGGCATCTTACCGGTACCTGCGGCGTTTTTGGTTCGGCGGCCGCCGCTTCTCTCCTGTTGGGCTTGAACGTCGACCAGATGGTTAATGCCCTCGGCGTTGCCGGTAGCACATCGGCCGGTATCGGCGAATTTAACTCCTGCGGTGCCTGGACCAAGAGATTCCATGCCGGTCGCGCTTCCATGGACGGGATACTTGCCGCTTATATGGGTAAAAGCAACTATTTCGCTCCGCCGACAGTATTTGAAGGCAAGGAAGGCTTCCTCGTCTGCTTCTCCTTTAAAGGCACACCGGAAAATCCAAATCCTAAAGGAGATTTCGATGCCAATAAATTGATCAAAGACTTTGGCAAGAAATGGGAAATGGCAGACAATAGTATCAAGTTGCACGCCTGCTGCCGCTTCACCAACAACTTTGCCGATTGCGCCATCGATATTCATAGACAAGGCTGCGATGTATCCAAGATCAAATCCATCCACGCCGAATGCAACAAGTTTACCGATACCAAACTGTGCAGACCGGAAGATATCAAACGCCATCCTAGAAATGTTGTCAATGCCCAGTTTTCACTCTTTTATGAAATTGCCTGCGGTTTGCTTAGAGGCAGCTGCCTACCGGATTCATTTACTGAAGAAGCGATTAAGGATCCGGAAATTCATCGTTTGTGCGACCTGATTACCTGGGAAATCAATCCTGAGTTTGAAGCAGTTTATCCCAAAAAGTATCCTGCCCGGGTTACAGTAACCATGGAAGATGGAACCAAGTATGTAGCAGAAGTAGAATATCCCAAAGGAGACCCCGAGTACCCGGCTACTAAAGAAGAAGTTCTTACCAAGTTCCGCGCCAATGCCGCCAATACCATCGGCAAAGTGAAGGCTGAACGGATTATCGAACTGGTGGATAAATTCGAAACTCTGGAAAACTTAAATGAACTGTTTGAGTGCCTGAAATAATTGTTCCATTTCTATACGTTTCAACAAGCTGGGAGATGAAAAGATATGGGGATGACCATGTCGGAAAAAATCCTGGCACGCCACGCAGGAGTGCCCGCCGCCAAGGCGGGCGACATCCTGACCTGCCAGGTGGATGTGGCTGCTTGCCACGATATGTTCTTTACGGTTGCCGGACAAATTGATTTCGAAAGGGTAAACAGGATTGCAGATCCGGATAAATGTGTAATTCTTCTTGACCATGCGGTTCCGGCTCCTACTGCTAAAGATGCCCATGGCGCCGTTAAAGCCAGGGCTTTTGTTGAAAAACATGGGATTAAAAACTTCTTTGATGTGGGCGAACATGGTGTTATCCACCAACTGCTGGTGGAAAAAGGATTTGCGGCACCAGGGAAGTTAATAGCCGCCGGTGATTCCCATACCTGCGCTGCCGGCGCTATGAACGCAGCAGCCCGCGGATTCGGACCTGCGGAAATGGTGTATGTCTGGTGCAAAGGGGAAACATGGTATCAAGTAAGTCCGACCATCCTTTACAGGCTGCACGGGCGTTTTGCCAGCCAGGCCGTGACCGGCAAGGACTTGTTCCTGTATATTGCCGGAGTTTACGGCGATGCTACCAATATGAACGTGGAATTTGGCGGCGAAGGTGTGGGAAACATGACAATTTCCCAACGTCAAAGCGTAGCCACCATGTGCGCCGAGATTAACGCTGAATTTGCAATTTTCCCTTGTGATGATGTTTTGTGCGAATTTTTGAAAGAACGCGGTGACCAGGAGATCAACGCTGTTGATCCGGATCCGGACGCCGACTACCATGACGTTCGGGACATCGATTTGGGAAAACTTACTCCATATGTTGCTTTACCGCATTATATACCGAATAATTGCCGCCCGGTTAAGGAAGTTGAAGGCACCGAGGTCCATCAAGTTCTTCTCGGCTCCTGTTCCAATGGTCGCCTGGAAGATATTGCTCTGGCGGCCTCTATTGTCAAAGGCAAGCGTGTGGCCAAGGGAGTTCGCTTTATTGTGACTCCGGCTTCGCAAAAAGTATATCTTGAAGCACTGAAGGCTGGATACCTTGAAACGCTGGCAGAATCGGGCGCTGTGATAACCAACGCCACCTGCGGTGCTTGCTACGGCGGACATATGGGGCTTTTAGGTCCCGGGGAACGTTGCCTTTCGACGACGACAAGAAACTTTAAAGGAAGAATGGGAGATGCAGACAGCGAAGTAATGCTCTGTTCTCCGGCTACAGCCGCCGCGTCTGCACTGACAGGCAAAATTACCGATCCCAGAGAGTTTTTGGGGGGTTAACTATGAAATTTAAAGGTAGAGTTTGGGTATTTGGCGATGAAATCAATACCGATCTTATTTTTCCTCACAGCGCCTTTCGGGTTTCTCCTGAAGAACAGGTTAAATTGGTTTTCAGCGATAACAGGCCCGGTTGGTCTTCGCTGGTGCAAAAGGGAGACATCTTAATTGCCGGCAAAAACTTCGGTACGGGATCCAGCCGCCCGGGTGCGGTACTGCTTAAGAGACTGGGCCTGGCATGTCTGGTTGCCGACAGCATAAACGGGCTCTTCTACCGTAACTCAATCAGCTATGGTTTTCCTGCGCTCCAGTGTCCCGGTGTCAGCACCATGTTTGAAGAAGGAGATATTGCGGAAGTGGACCTGTTGGAAGGAACAGTCACCAACTTAAGAACCGGTGAGACCCGTCAGGGGAACAAACTTTCGCAATCTATGGCCGATATTTTAGAGGCCGGCGGTATTGAAGAGCTGTTGATTAAGGAAGGGTATATGGATTAGTAGAAAAGGAGAGGGTCAAATGCTGAAGAACCCAGGAAAAGTGCTTCGTGAATTGCTAAAACAGCCTGGCATCCTTATGGCGCCGGGTGTTTACGATGGTATTTCGGCCCGCATCACGGAACAGGCCGGTTTTAAACTAGGTTATTTGACGGGTGCCGGTGTGGCTGTAAGCAGAATAGGCGAACCGGATATCGGCTTGACTACCATGACCGATGTTGTGGATCTCGCCCGTGCTTTGACCATCAAAGCGGAGATCCCTTATATCTGCGATGCGGATACCGGTTACGGTAATCCACTCAATGTTATCCGGACAGTGCATGAATTGGAAGCTGCGGGTGTGGCTTGCATTCAGTTGGAGGACCAGGTTGCCCCAAAACGCTGCGGGCATTTGGCCGGCAAGTCTTGTGTTCCCGCCGAGGAGTTTGTTCAAAAAATCCGTGCTGCCAGCAGGGAAAAATTTTATGAAGATACACTTATCATGGCCCGGACCGATGCGCGAGCCGTATACAGTCTTGAGGAAGCAATTGAACGCGGCAAAATGTACATGGAGGCGGGCGCCGATATTCTCTTTATTGAAGCGCCTCAAACCATAGATGAAGTTGAAAAAATAGGCAAAATATTCGGGCATCAGATACCGCTGTTGGCCAACCAGGTAATCGGCGGCAAAACACCGCGTTTGACGGCCAAAGAACTGGAACAGTTGGGTTATAAAATCGTAATATTCCCCGATGTCTTGCCCTTTGCGGCCAGTGTGCTGTTAAGAAGAATCCTGGACAAGGTTATGGCTGAAGGGTGCAGTTGGGATGCCGTTCCTGATGCTCCGGACAGCCGTGAGCTGTTCAACACCATGGGTATGGCCGCCTGGCGGGAAACGGAGCAGCTTTATAAAGAAGGCTGCAGGTAAACCTAAAGTTCCAAGAGGAGGAATACCATGTCATTATATAAAATAACACCTCTTCATCTGGGCGATATTACTCGGCCGAAATCCAATATGATCTATGGCTATCAAGGAACGGAGGTTCAAGATTTTCCTTTAATAGCCTATTACCTGGAGGGCGAACATAAGATCCTGGTGGATACCGGCGGAAGCCATCCTGAAAGCGCCCAGGGAAAAAAAGCGGCTCCTTACAAAAGGTCCCCTGAACAGGAACTGGATGCCGCTCTTCTGAGTATCGGCGTTAAGCCGGAAGATATTGAATATGTAATATTTACCCATTTGCATTGGGATCATGCGGCCAACAATCACTTTTTCCCAAAGGCCAAGCTGCTCTGCCAAAGAAAAGAGTGGGAAAGCCTGCATGACCCCAAATATTCCAGCAAAGGCTATGAACTGGATAATGTCCTGCAATACAAATACGAGCTGCTGGACGGCGATCAGGAGGTTGTGAAGGGTGTCTCCGTGATCCTTACCCCCGGCCACACACTCGGTATGCAGTCTGTTGTAGTTGACACCGAAATAGGCAAAGTGATTTGTACGGGAGACCTTGTCACTTTAAGACAAAGCCTCACTTACGACCCGCCTAGATTCAACGCTTTGCTTTATGATGATTCCGCCCGGGAAGAGATGCAGCAGAGTCTAAACAAGGTTCTGGCCATCTCCCGGTATATACTACCCGGCCACGATCCGGAAGTTTTTACTCCGGGCATGGGTCTTAAGGGATAATAAAAATTCTATCCGGTGCCGCGAGGCACCTTTAGGCGAAAGCGAAACTTCTGGAGGAGAATACTGCCATGAATGAAAAAAAACAAGGAATCAAAGAACGGCCGGCAGAAGAATTGGGGAGACACATAATTCAATGGGATCCCGATATTTCTCTCTGCGCAGGTTGCGGTGCCTGTGAAATAGTTTGCAGTTTGATTCACGAAGGGGTCAGTGGCTCGCGTTCGCGCCGGATCTTTTTTGAGCATGACAGCGTTCAACTTATGCACAAGGTTTACACTTGCCAGCAATGTTTGGATCATCCCTGTTATAACGCTTGTCCTTTAAAGGACAAGGCCATGGTTATCGACCCCGAAACAAACATTGTTTATGTTGAGGAAAAAGAGTGCATAGGTTGTGCCCGGTGCGTTAAAGCCTGTCCCTTTGAGCCCAAACGAATTCAGATTAATAGAAATAAAAAAGCCATTAAATGCGATCTATGCCGCGGAAGAGAGAACGGCCCGGCATGTATAGAGTACTGTCAGTGCCTCGCTATCGGCATGAGCGATGACTCACCGCCTGTTCCCGGCGTCGTTGTAAAGGTATGAGGAGGGATTGCCGTATGCCAGAACAAAATCAGTTGCCGCAATACGGTTATGTGGGCAAAATTGCTTGGATTGACTTGACCGACCAATCAGTAAAAATAATACCGACCAGCAACTACGCACCAAAGTTTATCGGCGGCCGTGCCATCGCAACCAAAATTTATTGGGATGTCACTAAACCCGGCATGAAAGCTTTCGATCCGGAAAACCCGCTTATGTTTATGACCGGTCCCACCACTGCCACCGGCATTCCAACCGGCGGACGGACCTCGGTCTGTGCCATGGCTCCCAATAACCTGCCGGAGCAGTTTTGCTGGGGAAATATCGGCGGCTGGTTCGGCGCCAAATTGAAATTTGCCGGATTTGACGGAATTGTTATAGTCGGCCGCTCGCAATTGCCCGTTTACATTAAGATAGACGACGGGGAAATTACCTTCCATGATGCCAGAAATCTTTGGGGAACGCTCACCCATGATTGTCAGGAAAAACTGAGAGCGCTTCACGGTAAAGACGCTGTAAGCGCCGTAATCGGCCCGGCCGGAGAAAACCTCTGCCGCAATGCCAGCATCAATACCAGTAACGATAACGTGGCAGCCAAAGCAGGCTTTGGTGCAGTAATGGGTTCTAAAAACTTAAAAGCGATCGTTGTCAAAGGGACGGGTGACGTCCGGCCTTACAGTGTGGATATGGTGCTCAAATTGCGTAAAACTATGGGTAATCCCCAGCGTAAGGCCAATCCTGTTGAATATCTGGATCGCTGTGCCTTTAGAGCCCATATTAATTTTAAAACGAAACCCGGTGAGGTTAAAAAAACCAATGTGGCCTGCAGCCATGGCTGCAACATGCGTTGCAACCTGTTTGTACTGGATGCCAAGTCCGCATTCCCGCGTAAAGTAACAAATCAGGTCCATAAATGTATCGGCGTCTACGCCTTTCAGATGACAGAAGACTGCGGCATGTTCCCGGGTATGTTTTTCCATACGGAAAAAAATCATAACCAAGCCTGCCTGAGCCAGGGAGCCCAGGTGCCTCCACCCCCGGATACTTCCGATCCTCACCTGGAAGAACTGATGAAGCGCCGTCCGGGTAGCACCTTAAATTTCTGGGACGGAGATTATGACAGGGGAAACGTGATCAACGATCTCTGCACCCAGTATGGTATCGATAAATGGGATGTTATTGTCTGGCTCATGACCTGGCTGGTGATGGGCAAGCGAACGGGAGTGCTTGATGATATCGACCTGGGCATGGAGATTGATCCGGGTAACGAAGAGTTCATGAAACACTTATTGGACATGATCGTATATCGCAAGGGATATTGGGGTAATCTGTTTGCGGAAGGAATGGCCCGCGCCATTCGTACTCTAGGAAAGGAAAAGTACGGCGATACGATTTACAAGGGCATTATTTCCAACGTTGTTCCGGGACTTCAGTTGGATATTCCAATCAGCTTTGAATCCTCTTGGGGACATTGCTTCCATTGGCAAGGGCGCGGTTTCCAGGGCAGCCCACCACCGGGCTACTATTTGTCAGCGACCTTGATGCTCATGACCAACACCCGTGATGCGCAAACAAATTCCCATGTCCACGATACGCTTGATTATATGAAAGAAACCATGGATGCCCATAAAGCCTGCCTTAACCGTAAGGTCGCCGAAAACGCTTTTATGGGCGAAATCAAGGCAGAAATGAAAGAATGCATAACCTGCTGTGACCTCCAAAGCCCACAGATCTACTGGCCCGATATGGAATGCCAGATGCTTGAGGCGGCGACCGGCATCAAAATGTCGGTGGAAGAGCTTTATCTGGCCTGTGAACGCTCCAAAAACCTTTTCCGGGCGATCCTGATGCGGGATTCGGGACGCTGCAGAGCC
>ENA-UPSB01003410-UPSB01003410.1-bioreactor-metagenome-genome-assembly--contig:-NODE-3410-length-12407-cov-3.635363_pt1 | contig 12407 bp, 7 predicted proteins | sample MGYA00238182_ERZ773286 | MGnify/ENA primary metagenome ERZ773286 (study PRJEB29026, sample SAMN07631240) | bioreactor metagenome | isolation source: Switchgrass digestor | place: USA: Dartmouth... | reverse complement strand
ATTGCCAATAACGTTTTAGAGAAAATCTCCGGTATACTGTCATCTTATAAGGATAAAAAGGTGTTTTTATTCTCTGATAATAATACATATGCAGTGTTTGGTTCTAAAGTCTACAAATACCTTGTTAATAATAGTTTCGTTGTTAAAAATTTCATATTTAATACCGGCAAAACTCATTTAATTCCTGACGAAAAGGCACTTGGCAGGTTGTTAATGGAACTGGATCCGGACACATCTTATATTATTGCCGTTGGTTCAGGTACACTTAACGATCTTGCCAGAATTATAAGCTCAAGAACAAAAATACCTTATATGATCGTAGGAACTGCACCTTCTATGGATGGCTATGCTTCAGTAGTTTCTCCTCTAATAATAGAAAGTTTTAAAAAAACTTTTTCAGGAGTGTATGCTCACAGCATTATTGGTGATGTAAGTATATTAAAACATGCTCCCATGGAAATGATCCACTCAGGTTTTGGTGACATTCTTGGCAAAATGACAGCTCTGGCTGACTGGAAACTTTCAAAAGAAATCAATAATGAATATTATTGTCCAACCTGCGTAGCAATGGTTCAAAATGCTATTGACAAATGCATCAGTAACATAGATGGTATAGCCAGAAGAGATGATATGGCAATTAAGTATTTAATGGAAGGCCTTGTATATTCAGGTATCGCCATGGGACTGGCTCAAGACTCCAGGCCGGCTTCGGGTGCCGAACATATATTGGCTCATTATTGGGAAATTGATGCCATATCAAAAGGTAAGGAACATGCCCTTCATGGTAATGCAGTTGGTGTAGCTACCGTAGTTGTGGCTCTCATTTACAGCTTTATCGGAAGCAGGCTTCCAGTTAAAATTGACGTTGTCAGTCCACAAGAAGTAATTAACTTACTCAGGAAACTAGGAGCAAATTATACTCCCGCTTCTATAGGTATAAGCAGGGAGCTTTTTAGAGAAAGTATACTGATAGGGTGGAAAATACGTCCACGCTATACAATCCTGCGTTATGCCCAGCAAAACGGTCTTCTTGAAGAATTAGCCGATAAATTGGATAATTACTTTTACAGTGAGAAATTTTGCGATTGGGGATGTGTATATTAAAATGCAATACGCAGTTAGATAGTTGTTTACAAATTAATAATATTAATATATGAAAGGGATGATAAACATATATGTTAAGTAATAATTTGGAAGTCAAAGTATTAAGCTCCTTGGAAAAAGTATTTTCAGATGAAGAACTTAAAGCAACAGAATGGAAAAAAGGTTCAATGTTACTCAATGAAGTTTATTCCTTCCAGGTAGCTTATAAATGGAATGCATTTATAATTAAAGGAGTAAAAGTAGAGGTAGATTCAGAGCTTTCTCCCTGGATCACTATCAGGAAAGTCGGGCTGGTTCCATCAGAAATGCCATGTTATGCTAACCATGATGACAATATCCTGCGTTCTGTGCCGGGTCTTTATCCTGATCCGCTCATTCCCTTAGGTCCGGATGATTTAGCATTATTACCCGAACAATGGCGTTCCTTATGGATTACTATTGATCCCAATTGCAACGCAGCTCCTGGCAACTATTCCATAAACATTACATTCAAAAACTCTGTAGATGAGGTGCTTGGTAAAGCAGAATTCCAGTTGGAAATAATTGATGCTTTGCTACCAAAGCAAGAATTAGTTCATACTCAGTGGTTTCACACTGATTGCCTTGCTACCTGGTACAAAGTGGATGTCTTTAGCGAAGAACACTGGGATATAATAAAAAAATATATCCAAACTGCTGTCAAGCATGGAATTAATATGATTTTAACACCTTTATTCACTCCTCCTCTTGATACGGCTGTAGGCGGAGAAAGACCCACCGTTCAGTTAGTTGATGTTGAAAAATACGGCGATAAATATAAGTTTAATTTCCAAAAGCTTAAACGATGGGTTGACATGTGCCTTTCTGTTGGTGTTGAATACTTTGAACTCTCTCATCTTTTCACTCAGTGGGGAGCAAAACATGCACCAAAAATTATGGCTACGGAAAACGGAGAGTACAAAAGAATATTCGGATGGGAGACTGATGCTGCCGGTAATGAATATAAAAACTTCCTAAGCCAGTTCCTCCCTCAATTAGTTAATTTCATTAAGGAAAATAATCTGGAAAAAAGATGCTATTTTCATATATCTGACGAACCTCATTCCGATCATCTTGAATCCTACAAAAACGCAAGTAATATCATAAGTGAATATGTAAAAGATTTCCCTGTTATAGATGCGCTATCAGATTATACTTTTTACGAAACTGGTCTGGTGAAAAATCCTATACCGGCAACCAATCATATAGAACCTTTCCTTGAAAACAAGGTTCCTGACCTCTGGACCTATTATTGCTGCAGCCAGTATAAAGAAGTAGCTAATAGATTCTTTAACATGCCTTCGGCAAGAAACAGAATACTGGGTCTTCAATTATACAAATTTGATATCAAAGGATTTCTGCAATGGGGATATAACTTCTGGTACTCACAATACTCAAGATACCCAATTGATCCTTTCAAAGTAACTGACGCAGGCTATGCTTTTCCGTCAGGTGATGCTTTTATGGTTTATCCGGGAGATAATGGCGAACCAATTAGTTCTTTGAAATTCGAAGTGTTCTTTGATGCTCTCCAGGATCTAAGAGCATTAAAGTTGTTGGAAAGCTATATAGGTAAAGAGGAAGTACTTAAGCTGCTGGAAGAAAGTTTAGAAAATCCAATTACATTTAGACAATATCCCAAAGAAGCCCAATGGCTGCTGGAAAAAAGAGAAGAAATTAACAAAATGATCAAAGACTTAAAGAGAACTTAAAGAACTTAGAAATTAGAAAATATAAAAAATAAAAATCGTATTGTTTGGAATAGCTTAGTTCGATGTCATCAGTTTGAAGTCAAATGGGGTATTTCAATAAAAAAGACGTTTTGTTTTCCAAACCTAGGCAGATTACATAGGCGGCTACAAAACGTCTTTTATTTTTCCAGGAAATTATTTTAATTAATATAAGTTTGTATTCTCTTAATATAAGCTTTATTCGTTGGCAGTCGTTCGTTGTCCCGTTGCTGCCCTATACTCAGCCAATACCTTGCGTATTTTTTCTGAAGGATCGAGTAAAGAACTTATAGACTGATCATGATTCAAGGTATCAATTAAGTATGCTATAAACTTGGACATATCAACATCTACAAACCAGGATGCACTTCTTAATTCGGGTGTCCTGTAAGTCAGGTTGGTAGCAAATACTTTTGTTATAACTCCATCCCGGTGTAGCTTATTGAATTTTTCAAGGCCGTCGGTAAACAAAGCAAATGTTACCGCCACATAAATTCTTCTTGCTTTACGGCGTTTTAGTTCTAATGCAATATCAATTATAGATTCACCGGTCGATAGCAAATCGTCGGTAATCAATATATCTTTACCCTCAACGGAATCACCAAGAAATTCGTGAGCTACAATAGGATTTCTGCCATTTACAACCCTGGTGTAATCTCTGCGTTTGTAAAATAACCCCAGATCAAGACCTAACATTGTGGCATAATAGAGATTTCTTCCCATTCCTCCCTCATCAGGGCTTATAACCATCATGTGGGATTTATCTATGATGAGGTCTTTTTCGCTATTTAGCAAAGCTTTGATTATCTGGTAGGTAGGAAGAATGCTGTCGAATCCAATCAACGGTATGGCATTCTGAATTCTGGGATCATGAGCATCGAAAGTCAGAATATTGTCAACACCTAATCTTTCAAGCTCCTGCAACGCTATAGCGCAATCAAGTGATTCACGTGATACCCTTCTATGCTGTCTGCCTTCATAAAGCATTGGCATTATAACCGTAATTCTTCTAGCCTTTCCTCCAATAGCAGATATTATTCTCTTTATATCCTGGAAATGATCATCCGGACTCATAGGACAATCCATTCCGAACATTTTATAAGTACAGTTATAATTTCCAATATCAGATATAATATAAAGATCGTGTCCTCTTACAGTATCATTAATTACTGCTTTACCTTCACCGTTATTAAATCTAATGCATTTTGCAGATACAATAAAACTATCTTTTTTATAACCAGGATACAAATGATGATTTTCATGATTAACATATTCATTGCGCCACTGGACAAGCCACTTATCTACTTTGCTGCAAAGCTCTTTACTGCTTTCCATTGCTATGATGCCTAGAGGCGCAAAAGGTATCCTGGTTGCCTTCTCTTTAGACTCATCAACCATTTTAACAGGTTCCTCCATTTCTTAACTGAAACTCTGCGCAACTAATGCTCCTCTCACATTATACTGCATTGAATCAAAAATCTCAATAATTCTACAAAATTCTATTCAATTCTTGAAAATACCTCCGCTCCTTTGTAATCAAGTAATCTATATAAGAGAACATCCAGAATTCCAAATACTAAAACCAGGATAGCAAAGGTTGTATATAAGTCAGTTTTTAAATTAACAATACCAAAAACAGTTAAGAAACCCAGTGCCATTGATATTAGCATGTTAATGACAACATTCATATTCTGCTTGACTGCTTTTTGTTCATTATCCCAGTTCAGCTTAGGATTATACAAATCTATAAGTATACCTGTTAAAGAAGTAAAAAATATAGCAATAAACCCTGCTATAAGTGAAAGTATAACAATAACTGTATCTATCCGTAAAAGCACGGTTGCAGTAGCTATTAATCCAACCATACCTATTGTTGAAAAAATAATCCCTGATAATACCTTAGCATGTAACTGATCTGTATAACTTATAGGCAGATATTTATTTATATATAACTGCTGTCCTTCTCTTGAAATGCATGTAGCCGTAATTCCATTGGCTCCCGCTATGAAAACAGCTGCTGCAACAGCCGCTGACAAAATTACGCCTGCATGTTCATTATTTGCAATAATACTCCTAAGCATGTCAAGGTTCATGTCATTTGACCCTGCAAACTGAGCCATAGGCATTATTAAAAAAATTACAGGCCACATAAAATTTGTAAGTACACAATTTAAAAAGTATATTGGCGTTCTAATCAGCAACTTAACTTCTTTGCCTAAATATGATCTTAACTTGGAATTCCTGATACTTTTTTTCCTCAAATCTTCAATACCTGTACTTTTTGATCCACCTGATTCTGATAATCCAATAACACCTTTAAAGTATATCATTTCTCCAAGATAAACAAATATTAGAAATCCAACAACTGTTATCGCTACGAATATTATAAAATTTACCAATCCATTGATATTTGCTGAATTTGCCAGACTGTTTGCTGCAAACTCCGCTCCCGGAAACATTCTGCCAATTATACCCACAAAAGAATTTCCGCCTGAAAGCAGCATATCTTGAAGGGCTTTTGGGTCAAGAGACTTATTAACTGCATTCTGAATCACTATATTAATCCCTAATCCAAAAGCTATACCTATAATTCCACCTATTACCTTAAATAAATCTTTGTGGCGTCCGATATTTGTAAATCTCATTATAATCATTACAATTATGGATGCCATGGTTAGAGGGATAACAGGTACCAAAAGAAATATCACCAATGAAATAAGGTAAAAAGCAATGCCTTCCCCACTCTTAACTCCATAGGCTATTAATATGGGAAACAATATTATCATTTCCGTGAGATATTCATAAAACACAACTGTAAGGAATTTGGCAGCCAGTATCTGTGAAGGCTTTAAAGGAAGTGGCAGTAATCTTTCTATATCACTTGAAAAATAGAATACATTCATTACATAAATGATACCAAAGAAAAACATCATGAACGAAATAGCAATAATACTCAGACTAATAATAACCCCATGTTGTCCTATCTGAGCAAGAACATCATAGATTGAAACTGTCATAGTGATAATAGAAGCTACCAAGGGAAGCAAAGCTAGTGCTATAATTAAATATAAAACTAATTTCCTGTCTAAAATACCGGTTTTACCGCTCTTATTCCGCTTCCCCTGTGTTCCTAAACCGCTTTTTAAAAGAATCTTTGTTAAAGTAATAAATTTTTTATTCATTTTGTGTCAACTCCAAAAACATTTTTTCAAGGGATTCATTGCTCTTAAAATGTTCTCTCATTTCTTCAAGGTTGCCGCAGAACAATATCCTGCCTTTATTAATGATGGCTACCCTGTCACATATTTTTTCTGCAACTTCCAAAACATGAGTGGAGAAAAATACTGTATTTCCCTTATCTGCGTGTTCCCTCATCATTTCCTTCAATGTAAAAGATGACTTTGGATCCAAACCTGTCATAGGTTCATCAAGTATCCAAACAGGAGGATTGTGTATTAAAGCACCCATAATAACTATTTTCTGCCTCATTCCATGAGAGTAGCTTTGAATTTGATCCCCAAGAGCTTTTGTCATTTCAAACCTTTCTCCCAGTATTTCTATCCTCTGTCTTCTTACATCCGAAGGCACATCATATATATCTGCCATAAAGTTAAGATATTCTATTCCCTTTAATCTTAAAAACATATTAGGATCATCCGGTACAAAACCAAACTGGAATTTCGCTTGTATAGTATCCTTTTTTATGTCATATCCGTTAATTTTAACCCTTCCGCTGTCTGCATTTAATATTCCGGTAATTATTTTTATTGTAGTGGTTTTTCCTGCCCCATTCGGTCCCAAAAAACCGAATATTTCTCCATCCTTTACAGTCATTGTAACATTATCAACTGCTTTAACTTTGCCGTTAAAAGTTTTACTTACATTCGATAATTCAATCATTTCCAGCCCTCACTTTGTTATGATTTGTCCTAATTGATCGTTCTTAAACAATCCGCTTACTCTTGATAACACTTATACTAATTTTTTGCATTTATATATTCATTATATATTTGAAGCATATATTAATCAATAATATAATATAGTTGAGGATGTACATATTAAGTTTGCTAAAATATTTCCGAAATCTGTAGTTAAACTCCATTATAATACATCCTAATAAAAAATACATTTATTTTAAGTGAACCTAAGGAGGGGTTAAAATGAGTAACTGTACTAACAGCCTTCAGAATGATTGCAAAAATAAAGTCAGATTAGGATTTATAGGCTTAAGTGGAAGAGGAAGAGGTCTTCTGGGAACCGTTCTTGGGATGGATGATGTTGATGTTCCTGCAGTATGTGAAGTCTATGAAGACAGGCTTCAAATGGGCATAGAACAGGTGGAAGCTGCCGGAAAGCCTAGACCGGAAGGATATAAAGATTACATAAAATTGTTAGAGCGAGATGATATCGATGGTGTTGTTATTGCTACTTCCTGGACTACTCATGTAGAAATCGCTCTTGCCGCAATGAAAGCAGGAAAATACGTTGGCATGGAAGTTGGGGGTGCAACATCACTTCAACATTGCTGGGATCTGGTAAAAACATCAGAAGAAACCGGTATGCCATGTATGATGCTTGAAAACTGTAACTATGGAAGAACAGAAATGGCTATACTTAACATGGTTAAAAAGAACGTTTTTGGTGAAATAATCCATTGTCAATGTGGATATGAACATGATCTCAGGCAAGAAGTAGCTTGTGGTGTAGAAAACAGGCATTACAGAATCCATAATTATTTGAACAGGAACGGAGATGTATACCCTACTCACGGCCTCGGTCCCATGGCTAAATGTCTGAATATTAACAGGGGTAACAGATTCATAAGCTTAACATCTATGGCCTCTAAATCCCGGGGAATTAATGAATGGGTGAAAATAAACAAGGGTGAGGATCATCCTTTTGCCAAAGCAAACTTTGCCTTAGGTGATATAGTAACAACAATGATAAAATGCGCTCATGGTGAAACCGTGCTCTTAATCCATGATACATCCCTTCCTCGTCCTTATTCCAGAGCAGGAAGAGTTCAAGGAACAAAAGGAATTTGGATGGAAGATAACACATCTATTTACATAGAAGGAAAAAGTCCTGAACATACCTGGGAACCTTTCGAAGACTATTTAAAAGAATACGAACATCCTTTGTGGAAAGAATATCTTAACCTTGGAGTAAGAGGTGGACACGGCGGCATGGATTATCTTGTTCTAAGAGCTTACATTGAAAGCATAAAAGCTAAAACAGATACTCCAATAGATGTATATGATACTGCCACTTGGATGGCTGTTACTGCTCTTTCGGAAGAATCCGTTGCTACCGGAAGCAGCCCTGTTGCTTTCCCGGATTTTACAAATGGCAAATGGATAAACAGGGAACCCTGTATACCGAGCAAGTACGCTCTTGACAATGTTTATGAAGAGTTGTTTCAAGAATAAAACAGCGTTATAATTGATTATTATCAGTTATAGAAGGTGCATCTTTTTCCCATTAAAATTTGCACCTTCTTATTTTTCAAGAATTCAGAAGAGAATTCATTATTTCCACACCAGATGGTATTTACTTTGATTAGTGCACTCAATTAGCCCATTTAACAATTTGAATTTCCAAAATAACATTGTAAATTTTTCTAAATTTATATAAAATTAAATCAATGGCAGTAGAGCTTTATAGGCAGGTGAAACAGGAATGAACGTTAATATTGATGATAATGGTATTAAGGATTCCGACGGTTTATGGAAAGCGCTTTTACGAAGCTTATTGCCCATTATAGCAGTAATTCCGTTATCAGTGCTAATACATACAAAATTTATTAATTATTATGGTTTATTTCATACAATATTAGAATTAATGTGTATATTTACCTCTTTCTTTTTGTTTTTTTCCATATGGTTAGCCTATGATATAGTTAATCCATACTATAGAGTATTAGGATATGGATACTTAATTGTTGCCATTTTTGATTTAATACATGCATTCTACTTTTTGAAAATAGATTCACCATACAGTGTATATAATAATTATTCTGTGAAATTTTGGATGTTAGGCAGGTTTGCGCAAGCCATAATCCTTTATATATATACACAGCGTATAAAAATATTTAAAAATGAAACTGCTCGGGAAGAAAAATTAAAAAGTGAAAATTCAAAGAAAAGTAGCTTTTTTTTTAGCAAATATTTTATTATAACAGCTATTTTGCTGGTCGTTTTTTTCATATCATATTGTGTAGTCACAATTAATTCGGAAATTTTATTATTAACATCTGATGGAGTAACACTGCTAAAATCCATACTTGAATGCATTATCATAATAATTTTCTCTCTCTCTTTAATTAAGCCAAAACAATCAACTTGGCACAAAAACCTAAGAAAAAAAAATCATTATCATAACGAGTATCGGTATAACTACCCATCACATTATGCCGAACCCAGCAGACACATGATACTTGTTTTAATTGTCTCTATTCTATCAGAAGCATGCTTTGTTTATTATCCGTCAATATATTCATATAATCTTACTATAGGACATATATTGAAGGTATTGGCAAATTTTCTTCTTTTAAAAAGTATTATCTTAGATACTGTAGCTTATCCATATATCCTTCAACTGGAACATGAACATAAAAATCTCAAAGAAACATTAAGGGAGACCAATGAACTTACTGATACTTTAAATGAAATACTTGATGCTCTTCCTGAAGCTATTATCAGGTTTGATAATAACAGTGTAACGCGGCACGTTAATAAAAAGTTTGAAGATTTATTGGGTTATAGTAAAGATGATTTGTATGGCCTAGTCGAAAGTGACTTCCTAAAAATAACAGATGCAATTGAAAATAATGAAAGTACAATGCAAGAGATAACGATGGCATCTGATAATACCGACAACATAAATAACAATACAAAAAGTATCATAGGAACGTATAAAACCAAGTCAGGTGAAAAAGTTAAGCTGAGGATATCCAAATTTAAAATTACTAGCGGAACCTTAATGATTCTTCACGATATAAAAAAGGAGCAGGAACTTAAAAATATTAACCTTCAAACTCAAACCATATTAGATGCGGTTAGTAATATGATATTAATGATAGACAAGAATAAAAAAGTGGTTTTATGCAATAAAGCACTCGAAGAAGTGTATGGTATCAATAAAGAAAGAATAATTGGTATGGATGTATCAGAACTTTATAAAATTATAGATGACAAATTCAGGCAGTTTTTGGATGCTGCACTTGAAGGTCATGAATCAAATCAACTACATGAAGCTTCATTATTGTTAGATAATAAAAGAAAAACTCTGTTACTATATATTACTCCAATATATAATATAGATAAAGACATCATTGGGGCAATAATAGCAGGCACCGATATTACAGAACTTAAAACTCAGCAAGAAGCACTTGTACAACAGGAAAAACTTGCTGTATTAGGACAGATGGGCGCAGGAATAGTTCATGAAACCCGAAACTTCTTGTCAACAATAAAAGGCCGTATCCAACTTATTGACGTGCTTACTGAAAACCAGATTATAAAAAATCATATTTCTAAAATTAACAACAATATTGATGAGCTGAACATGATAATGAGTGAATTTTTGTTTTTATCAAAACCCAGACAATCTACGCTGCAGGAAGCTTCAATGTATGATATTGTAAATTCTATTAAAGGAATGATTGAAGCATTATCTGTTATAAATGGTGTAGCTGTCGATTTTGATCTATCGGACGATGAAATGTATCTTTTATGTGATGAAGCTCAAATTAAACAGGTAATATTGAATATATGCAAAAACGCAATTGAAGCCATGGCAGATCAAAAAAGTGCAAGACTTAAGGTATCAACAGGATATAATAAACAAGCAAATGAAATGTTTATTAAAATTTCCGATAATGGTAAAGGCATATCCAAAGAAGACTTGGACAAAATCGGTACTCCTTTTTTTACTACCAAGCAAAAAGGAACAGGTCTTGGTTTGAATATCTGCTACGGAATAATTAAAGAACATAAAGGCAGAATCGAGGTGGAAAGTGAAATAGGAAAGGGAACTACTTTTACTATTCTGCTGCCGTGTATATCCGACGAAGACAGTCCTGATGAAGAAAATGATAAAAATGAATACAATAGCGATGAACAATAAAAATTTACAATATAAAAATATAATGTGAAACGTTAAAATTCAAACATAATACATAATAAATCCGCAAATAAAAATTTATTTGCGGATTTTTACTTTCTTTTATAGCAAATATTGCTCTTATAACAAAACAAAACATTTTACATAGAACCCAATACTATAGTTGCTAAAACTTTTTCTATGGCATCAGCCATGCGCAAAAAACCCAGATCGGTCGGATGTGAACCATCCACCGTACACTCAAAGAAGTCGTCTCCGCCCAAGCTGTCGGAACCATCAAAGAAATAGATATTGTAATCTCCCTTCTGCCTCAATTCCCTCACAACCTCTTTTTCAAACTCCATACGCTCCATACGCATGTTATATAACCGCGGAGTTATTTCTTCTCTTCCATAACGAATACGTGACGGAATCAAAATGGGGACGGTAGGATGTGCCAGTCTGTAAATGCGGATAAATTCAGGAAGAGTCTGACGGAAAAGCTCGGTGCTGACACAGTTCCCTTCATAGTCCAATACCAGGCAAGCTACATCTTGAATTTGCGAAATAACTTCAGCGACCTCCGGCTCTCCTTTTCCACTTCCGGAAAAACCAAGATTATAGAACTCCAGCGGAATTCTTCGACTTAAAATATTGGTATACATCATACCGGGGCGTGATGCACACCCCCCTTGTGTTATGGAAGTGCCGTAGAAAACTATTTTTTTATCGGAGGCATATGGCGGTGGTGCTTTAATAGTTGCTTTTTCATCAAGACCTATCCAAATCTCTTCTACGCCTTGATATAGCGGCAAGTAGAGAACAACATGGCGCATAGTAGGCGTCCAGTCCGAAAATAGCGTACATTCATATTCGGTAAGTGAAATATCATATTTTGTTGTATTTCCATAATATAATGGCAACAAGGTATCAGCAGGCCCTACATAACAATCGACGCCACATTGCCCGGTAGCAGGCATATGCGGCATGTCGGCAGGACCTTTCAGCTTTACTCTTACCGCTAATGAAGGCGAATCAGTTTGGAAACGAATCTGCGCCCCAGCTGTATGATCAGCTAAACGATCAACAGCTTCAGGGATTTTGCTGCTTGGATTTAACGGTAGTCTTCGATAAATTCTTTCCTTATCAAACCAAGCCAATCCGCATATCCTAAAAGGCTCTTCCAGTGGCGAATACCAGCGAATAGAGCCTTCCGGCCTGGAATTGGGCCGCATATTGGCATCATACTTCTCTACTATATTTCTTTCTTTTTCCATAATTTTTGTCCTTTCTCAGTAAGAATAAATCTTTTCTAACTTATAATATAAGACTCTTCTAAAGGGAAAAAAAACTAAAGGGTCTTGAACTTTTATATCACTAGGCTACTCACGTTTGCTTAATATAAATATATTACTTATGAGTAAATCCTGTACTCCAGTTTTGACACACCAT
>ENA-UPSB01003403-UPSB01003403.1-bioreactor-metagenome-genome-assembly--contig:-NODE-3403-length-12429-cov-5.424681_pt1 | contig 12429 bp, 9 predicted proteins | sample MGYA00238182_ERZ773286 | MGnify/ENA primary metagenome ERZ773286 (study PRJEB29026, sample SAMN07631240) | bioreactor metagenome | isolation source: Switchgrass digestor | place: USA: Dartmouth... | reverse complement strand
GGACCCATCCCTGCACCTGATTCAGATGACGGCGATTTGCAGTCATTCCCATTTCAGTCATTCCATTATTCTGTCTCCGGAGCAGGTATATAAGGTGCGGGAGCTGCCGGGAAACAATCGGTTTGGTTTGCACGTGACGGTAGATGGAGAGCGGGTGGCACAGCTGATGCCGGACAGCCATGTTCTGGTGAAAAAATCACAGCAGACCGCTGCCTTCATTGACTTGCGTCTTCGTGATTTTTTCAGCTGCGTGGACAAAAAGCTGACTCTGGGAGGCCGCCTGAACTGACGGTAAGCAATCTTTTCATTCAGCGAACGTCTAACATGGAAAGGAATGGAGCACGACCAACATGAAAAGCAAACGCCACGCCAAAATCCTAGAACTTGTTTCTGAGTACGAAATCGATACGCAGGAAGAGCTTTTGCGCAGGCTCAACGAAAATGGGTTTAAGGTGACCCAGGCCACCGTTTCCCGGGATATCAAAGAATTGCGGTTGGTTAAGGTGCAGGCCGGCACAGGCTACAAGTACGCGACCAGCGTCTCCAAGGAAAACATGGATATGTCTTTTAAATTCCATGCCATTTTCTCCGAATCGGTGCTGAGCATCGACTATGCCGAAAACATTGTGGTGATTAAGTGCTTTGTGGGCATGGCCAACGCCGCCTGTGCCGCTTTGGACAGTGTTCCATGGAAGAATCTGGTGGGAACCATCGCAGGAGACGACACCATCCTGTGCGTGATGCGAGACAAGCAGAGCGCCGTCAAGATGTCCCAGCAGCTGACCAAGCTGCTCAACAACAAGTAGTATGCTGACCCGTCTTTACATTCAAAACGTAGCGGTCATCCGCAAGGCCGAAATTCAGCTCAATCCGGGGCTCAACGTCTTTACCGGTGAAACCGGCGCGGGCAAAACCATCCTCATTTCCGCCATTGACGCGGTGTTGGGGGAGCGCGCCGCTCGGGACATGATTCGCACCGGGGAAGAAAAGGCAATGGTGTCGGCCTATTTTGAGAACATATCTCCCAGAGCCCTGGAAACCTTGCGGGAACTGGGCTACGACGAGGACGAAGGCGGCGTGCTCATCACCCGGGAGCTGACCACTTCCGGCAAGAGCGTTTGCAAAATTAACGGCATGCCTGCTACCGCTTCCATTCTCAAGCAGATTTCCTCGTTGCTGATTCACATTCACGGTCAGCGGGACGGCACCCAGCTTCTTTCTCCCGAGCGCCATATCGAGATGATTGACTCCTACGGCCGCCTGGAGCCGCTGCTGGCGGAGTACCGGGTCGCCTATCAGCGGTTGCGGGATTTGGAGGCGGAAATCCAGCGGTTGGCGATGGACGACCAGCAAAAGGCGCAGCGGATTGACCTGCTCACCTTCCAGATCAAGGAGATTGAAGCGGCGGAGCTGGACGACCCCAACGAAGAAGACGAGCTGCTGGCCCGCAAAAAGCTGATTAGCTCCAGCGAAAAGGTGCTGGAGGCTTTGTCGGCAGCCTATTCCGCCCTCAAAGGAGACGAGGAGCGGGAGGGAATCGACGTCCTCTTTGACCAGCTGACGTCGGGAGTGGGCATCGCAGAGGAGTACTTGCCCTCTCTGGCTCCCATGGCTGCCCGTCTGGAAGAAATGGGCTATGAGCTGGAGGAGTTTGCCGCCGAACTGCGGGATACGCTGGACAATTTTGAATTTGACCCGAAAGAACTGAGTGATATTGAGTATCGGCTGGATCAGCTGTACAAGCTCAAGCGCAAGTACGGCCCCAACATTCCGGCCATTTTGGAGTTTTGCCAAAAAGCCCGGGAAGAGCTGGAGCAAATCACCACCGGCGAGGAGCGGTTGGCTCAGCTCAATGCCAAACGGGAAGAAGCGCTGAAGCAGGTAAAGAAATTGGCGGCGGAGCTGACGGCCCGGCGGCAGCAGGCTGCGGAGGAATTTATTCAACGGGTGGAGGAAGAGCTGGCCTTTTTGGATATGGGAGGGGTCCGGCTCTTTGCGCAGCGGGAAGAAAAACCCCTTTCCCCCGACGGGGCGGACAGCATTACCCTGTATGTGTCCACCAACGTGGGGGAGGAGGCAAAGCCCCTACATAAAATTGCCTCCGGGGGCGAAATTGCCCGTATGATGCTCTCCATGAAAAACGTGCTGGCCGACCGGGACGATATCGATACCCTGATTTTTGACGAGGTGGACACCGGCGTTTCCGGGCGGGCTGCTCAGAAAATCGGCCGAAAGCTGGCCCAGGTCTCCAAGGGGCGGCAGGTCATTTGCGTTACCCATCTGGCGCAGGTAGCCGCTTTTGCCGACAACCACCTGTTGATTCAAAAGCAGGTGGAAGACGGTCGCACCTACACCCGCGTCCGGGAGCTCAGTCAGGAGGAGCGGGTGGAGGAGTTGTCCCGCATTATCAGCGGAGACAATATTACCTCGACGGCTCTGGAAAACGCTCGGGAGCTGCTGGAGCATGCACAAAAGGTAAAGGCGGAGGAACTATAGAGGTAGGAACGCTCCGAAAATTTGCGGGACTTTTCATTGACAGCTTGGGTGGTTCGTGATATAATAGGAAACGTTCCGAGCGCCTAAGGAGAGGTGTCCGAGAGGTTTAAGGAGCTGGTCTTGAAAACCAGTGATCCCGCAAGGGACCGTGGGTTCGAATCCCACCCTCTCCGCCACCATGAAATAGGTGCCAACTCAATAGGTTATAAAGCAAGCCAGCAACTTGGAGAAGTACTCAAGTTGGTGACGAGGCGCCCCTGCTAAGGGCGTAGGTCGGGCAACCGGCGCGCGGGTTCGAGTCCCGCCTTCTCCGCCAAAAACCGCTTAAACATCACGTTTAAGCGGTTTTGATTTTTGCGTAATATACACTGCGCAGTAAAATACCGATAGAAATTTACCATCCTAATTGATTTTGAAGCCATTTTGCTCCAGAAGCGTCAAGCATCTCCTGCCATGAGTTAAAGTCAGTACTTTGAGCCACGTAGGAGTCTAATTCATCTTTTGGTAACCCATCAAAATCTTCTTGGGTTTCACATTGAAAGCCTCCGGCAGCAATCCATGCATCAAAATCCGCAAAACCTGTGTGTTGACTCATGAATTCAGCAGTAAAGAGCCGATCGATTCCGATGAGCTGCCCATCGTATTTCTTTAGTGTGTCAGAAATGTTGTTTATAAGTTCTTCGAAATTGTTTGCCCATTTTATTCCCACTTCCTTACCTTCCTTCATTCACATGATTTACTGTGAGGGAAAACCATCATCCATTATATGGGAGAAGATTGTTGAATTCAAATAAACTTGCTCAATATTAAATTTTATTTTTTCCAGCTCCCTTGTAGAAATATTGTCGCAAATACATTCAACAGTGGATGGCATTGTTCCAGTACAAAACAATTCGGAAAGTAACTTTATAATACAATCTTGATTTTGATTGTTAAAAATAGTACAATGCAAAAGCACGCGTTTAACAAAGGAGATTCATAGGATGAAACTTAAGAACAAGGCAATTGTTGTAACCGGCGCTTCTTCCGGCATGGGAAAAGCGATTGTGGAACTGTTTGTAAAAGAAGGAGCTAATGTCATTGCTGTTGCAAGAAGAGCCGAAAGGCTCGCATCTCTGGCGGAGTCCCTTAAAGGAGAAGCCGGGAAGTGCATTCCTTTTACCGGCGACGTATCCAAACGCGAGGACTGTGAAGCGATGATCGACGAATGCGTCAAGCAATTCGGCAAGCTGGATGTCCTTGTAAACAATGCCGGCGTTATGGATAATATGGCCACTGTCGCCAACTGCACGGACGAAAAATATGAATACGTCATGGGTATTAACGTGTACGGTCCTCTGGCGGCAATGCGCAAGGCTGTCAATGTATTTTTGAAACAGGGCAACGGAGGAAATATCATTACGGTATCTTCCTTTGGCGCATATCATCAGGCTGCTGGCGCCATCTATGGCGCATCGAAAGCGGCCGTCAATGCTCTTGCATTGCATACGGCTTTTACTTACGCCAAAGAACGCATCCGCAGCAATGTGATTGCGCCTGGCGGAATCAATACGGAAATTGGCACCGCCATGGGACAACCTGACCTGGATGGCTACAGCAGAATTAAGGGTGTCCATGCCCTGATGCCGGCCACCGGTGAATCCATTGATATTGCAAATTGTGCTCTTTTCCTTGCCAGCGACGATTCTTCTTTTATCAGTGGACAAGTAATTGGCGTGGACGGCGGATGGGCCGCTATGTAATTGCCTTAAGAATTATTACATACGGAAAGACGCAATGCTTGCTTTGACTATTGCCTACCCAACGAGTAAGGCAAACATAGGAAAGCAGTCCGCAGCACATAGACTACGGGCTGCTTTTATCATTTTATGGGCGTTGTGAAATGATGCCTGGTTTGATTCTGATAGCAGGAACACCAAAGAAGTCCTGCGGAAAATTCCGCAGGACTTCTTTCAATTTCAACAAGTTATTTCACTAAAACGAATGGAATATTAATGCCAGCTCAGATACTCCTGCGCATTCTCGATGGTGACGATGGTGCAGCCAGTGTCCACTTCCGCCTCGGGTTGGACGCCGTTGACAAGCAGCTCGTAGGCCACCTGCACACCCATCTGCGCCATTCTGCCGGGAGCTTGGGCCACGGAAGCATCCATGATGCCGTCCAAAATGCCCTGGGCCGAAGTCGGTGCGCCGTCAAAGCCGATGACGGTGATTTGGTCGGAAAGGCCTCGGGCTTTCACCGCTTCGCCGGCGCCCATGGCCATCTCGTCGTTGGTGCAGTAGATGACCTTGATGTCGGGGTTGGCGAATCAGGTTTTCGGCCTGCGCCATGCCTTGGGCGCGGTCGGAATAGGCCGGAACCACATCGCCGGCAATGACGAGGTTGGGATTGCCTTTGATGCCATCCAGGAAGCCGTTGACCCGGTCCTCATGGGTCTTGTTGCCGGGAGTGCCGGTGATGATGGAGATTTTTCCGCTGCCGATGGTGTCGCTCACCCATTCACCGGCCAGTTTTCCGCCGGCATAGTTGTTGGTGCCGATGAAGGAGGCAATCTCGCCGCCGCTGGCGTTGGTGTCCAGGCAGAGGACGGGGATTCCCTGGGCATTGGCCTTCTCAATGGAAGCCACGATTTCGGTAGTGCCGCAGGGTACCACCAGGATGGCGTCCACATTCTTTTCCAGCATGGTCTCGAACATGGCAATCTGCTCTTCCACCTTGGTTTCATCGGGAGGGGCGATGCATTCGAGCTTGATCCCCAGCTTGGCGGCTTCCGCTTCGGCAAACTCCTGCATTGCCACAAAGTAAGGATTTGTCAGAGTTTTGGGTAGCAGGGCGAATACCAGCTCTTTCTGTTCCGGGGCGCTGCTTTCGGGAGCTGCGCTGGATGCCGGCGGGGCGGGCGCCTGGCTGGACGATGCCGGAGCGGGCGCCTGACTGGACTGCGACGAAGCTGGCGCTGTGGTGGAATTGCATGCCGCCATCAGGAATGAGAGGCACACTACCAATAAAAGTGCTGTAAACTTTTTCATAGTTATCCTCCTTTATTTGATTCGGCCAAGCCGAAATCTCATGGAATTAGCCCACCCGGCGGGCTTCGATGCGCTTGCGGATGATGTCGATGCTGACCGACACCACAATCACCAGCCCAATGACAATGGACTGCCAGTAGGTGGAGATTTGCAGCAGCACCATGGCGTTTCGGATGAGGGCCACCACCACGGCGCCGATGATGCTGCCCATGGCGCTGCCTTCACCGCCCACGATGGAAGTGCCGCCGATGACGGTGGCAGCAACCGCTTCCATTTCGTAACCTTCGCCGGCGATGGGTTGGGCGGAACCCAGACGGGAGATGTACAAAAGAGAAGCAATGGCCACGCAAACGCCGGAAATCATATACGCCTTAATGCGGTTTCGCACGATTTTGACGCCAGAAATCTTCGCCGCCTCCACATTGGAGCCCAAGGCGAAGATATACCGCCCCGTTGCCGTTTTGGAAAGGATAAATTGCCCGGCAATAGCCACCAATATGAACATATAGGCGGGGAGGGGAATGCCCAGAAAAGACTGGGTTCCCATAAAGCGGTAGGCCTCCAGCTTGATGTCGATGGGGGAGCCTTTAGTCAGCAGTAGCGCCACCCCCCGCAACGCCCGCATGGTGCCCAGAGTCATGATGAAAGGGGGCATTTCCAAATAAGCAATCACCGTTCCGTTGAGGAAGCCGATGACCGCCCCAATGACCAGCCCCGCCAAGACGGCCAGCAAAATGCTTTCGGTGTCCCGGATAATCATGCCGGCCACAATGGCGACCACGGCCAGCAGGGAGCCCTGGGAAAGGTCAATGCCGCCGGTAATGATGGGGAAGGTCATCCCAACCGCCATGATGGCGTAGGTGGACGCCTGCCGTAGGATGTTCATTAAGTTGGAGGTGGTCAAAAAGGTGTCCGGCTTGATGAGGGACATTAACACAAACAGCACAATCAGCGGCAGCACCGCCGAAAACCAGGGCTTGTTGGTAAAGGATGTAGTCTTTCGATCCTTAATGGGTAGCTTCAACTTTTCCATAACTGCCAGCTCCTCCAATTGCGTATTTCATAATCTTTTCCTGCGTTGCCTCTTCGCGGCTCAGCTCTCCGGTGACCCGGCCCTCGCACATCACGACGATTCGGTCGCACACGCCGAGAATCTCCGGCAGCTCGGAGGAGATGACAATGATGGCCGCTCCCTGGGCTGCAAGGTCGTTGATGATTCGATATATTTCGCTTTTGGAGCCCACGTCGATGCCGCGGGTCGGTTCGTCAAAGATATACACCTTGGTTTGGGCGCACAGCCATTTGGAAAAGACAACCTTCTGCTGGTTGCCGCCGGAAAGAAACTTGGTTTCCCGCTCCACGGATGGTGTCTTGATGGAAAGCTTTTCCCGGTATTCTTCCGCCGTTTGATGCTCCAACGCCTTGCTCAGCACGCCGAATTTCTTAAATTTGTGGAGGGCGGGCAGGGTGACATTTTCGTACATGGGTTTGTCCAGCAGCAGTCCCTCCCGCTTGCGATCTTCCGGCAGGTAGCCGATGCCGATTTTGATGGCGTCGTGAGGGGTGTTGATGACAGCCGGCTTGCCATTGAGCTTGATGACTCCTTTCTCCTTGGGCAGCATTCCGATGATGGCCTTGGCGGTGGAGGTTCGGCCGGAGCCCACCAAGCCGGATAGCCCCACCACTTCGCCGCTGCGCACCTGAAAGGAGACGTCGTAGATGGTTTTGGGAACCGTTAAATGTTCCACCTCAAACATTACGTCGCCAATTTCCACCTGGCGCTTGGGGAATTTTTCTTCCAGCGTTCTGCCCACAATCATGTTGATGATGTCGTCCAGCTTGGCCTCTTCCAAATTGGGCAGCTGACCGATAAACTTTCCGTCCCGCAGAACGGTGGCCCGGTCGCCTATGTACTTGATTTCCTCCATCCGGTGGGAGATGTAAATAAAGGTGATGCCCTTTTCTTCCTTGAGCTTGTTGACGGTGTTAAAGAGGTTGTCGATTTCGTTGTCCGAAAGGGCGGAGGTCGGCTCGTCCAGTATGATGATGGACGGCTGCTGAGAGAGAATCTTTGCAATTTCCACAATCTGCTGCTCCGCCACCGAAAGCCGACGAACCTGGGTGCGGGGGTCGATGTCGATGCCCATTTCCCGTATCCAGTACTGGGCTTGGGCGTTGGTTTCCTTCCAGTCAATGAGGTTGGCGGAGTTTTTGATTTCCCGGGAGAGGAAGATGTTTTCCGCCACCGTCAAATGGGGCACCAGGCTGTTTTCCTGAAACACCGTGCCGATGCCGAGCTTGCGGGATTCCAGAATGTTGGTGGGCCTAATTTCTTGCCCGTTTAACAGAATCCTGCCCTCGTCGGCGGTATACACCCCGGTTAGAATTTTGATGAGCGTCGATTTGCCCGCGCCGTTTTCCCCCAGCAGCACGTGAACTTCTCCGCGGCGAATGTCAAAGGAGACATCGTCCAGGGCTTTCACGCCGGGAAACATCTTGGAGACATGCTCAAAGCGCAGAATGACATCCTCGTTGCCCAATCGAAGTTTCCTCCTTTCCAAATACACATCTCCTACCGGCTTACCCGTTGGGTGCTATCACGACTTTCATGCTGTCCTCCGCCATCCCTTTCCGAATGGCTTCTTCCGCTTGGGCGAGGGGATAGACATGGCTGACAAATTTATCCCAGGGGAACCAGTCCAGAGAACGCACCATCATCTCCATACACGCCTGATAGGAGTTGTGAGTGTGGTTGCACATGCCGACGATGCGCAGGTTCTTGGCGCAAATTTCGTGGATGTTGAGCATGACGCCGCCGGTGTCCACAAAGTTGCCCGGCTCCAGATACATGCCCGCCTTGCGGAGCATCCGCAGCCCTTCCGGCACCACCGAGGGAATGCCCGCACATTCCACCACAATGTCCGCTCCGCGGCCGCGGGTTTCCTGCATCACCAGTTCGATGCGCTCTTCCTCGGTGGTGTTTTTGACATTGATGGCGATATCCGCCCCAAATTCCCTGGCCAGGTTGAGACGGTAATCGGAAATATCGGTGACGATAATTTTCCCGGCCCCCATCATCCGCGCTTTGATGACATGGGCAAGCCCCAAAGGCCCTACTCCCTGCACAACCACCGTGTCGTTAAAGTTAAAGCCTTCCAGGGAAAAGGCGTTGAACTCCTTGGCTTTGTCCAGGGTCCAAGTGACACACAGCACTTCGGTCAGCACCGCCACCTTGTCGGGCAGGGCGTCGGGGATTTTGTAAAGGCGGGTGCCCGGCTCGATATAGATGTACTCGGCAAAGCCGCCGTAAAGGTGGTTGCCGTCCAGACAGGAACGCATATTGCCGTAGCTGAACTGCAGCTTTTCGCACCAGGGATAGCTTGGCATGTTTTTGCAGTACCAGCACTTGCCGCACACCACGTCGGGACACATGGTCACCCGGTCGCCGGGTTTGAGGATGTTTCCGTCGTACTCCAGGTTGAGGGAGCCTTCCCGGTCAATTTCCTCGATAATCAGCACGTTTTCATGTCCCTGAATAATGGGATATGGAATTTGAATTTCATTTTTGGTGCCCTTGTTTTGCACGCTTTCGCCTTTGTAGGTGTGCTTGTCGGTGCCGCAAACACCGGCCATGACCATTCGGCCGATGGCGGCTCCTTTGCCCAATTTGGGCATGGGAAATTCCTGAATTTCGATTCTGCCCGGTTCCACCAGTACCGCTGCTTTCACCATCTTTGCCATACCCGGTTTCCTTTCTGCTTTTTATTTCATCAAGCAATGCCGCTGTTTTTTCGATTTGGGACAATATGTACATCCATATCATAGCTTAAGAAAAAATAGAATTTTGTATATTTCTAGCGGATGATTTCAATTGCCGGAAGAACATATCCCCATGGATGAAAAAACGTCAGGGCGGGAGTGGTGTACACCACTCCCGCCCTGACGGGTAGGGAGGTCCAATCTTCTCTTTAGGAGCAGTCAATGAATGCTGTTACTCTTTGTCGGTAAAGAGGCGAGACAACGGAGCCTGTAGCTCGGATACCGACGGCGCTGAGAAATAGGGGATGCCGGCATCGGCGGCATAGTTGGCAAAGTAGCCGTCCGCGTCTCCATCGGTAACCACCAGCAGGGCGTCCGCCGCCGGCAAAACGCACTCCGCCAGAGACATGGTGGAATTATCCCGCCGGGCGTTGCCCCCCAAATGGGCCACCAGAACCTGGCAGTCACTCTGTTCTTCCAAGGCGGTTGCCCATTCCTCCGCTCTGAGCTGCTCATCCGCCAAGGTGATTCCACTGGCGGTCAAGCCTTTGGGGCTGACTCCGGCCACTAAAATGACCGTTTTCGCTTCCCCCAGTTCCCAAGGGAGGGCCGTGGCGCTGGATATGTACGAAATATCCAGGCGATGGATGATTGCCGTTAACATCAGCAGATCGGCGCTTTGCCCCAAAGAGGTAATCAACACCGGTTGCGCTAGAGTAAAATCCGTTTCCACCGCATCGGAAGGTTGGGATAATGGCGTTCGAGAAGATTCTAAGACAGAGGTTGGAGTTGATTCTATCGAACTCTCGATGGGGATATCCGGTGCAGGAGCGCAGGCGCAGGCCAAGGTACAGCATACCATGAGGCAGAATAACCATATACGTCGCGTATTGCTCGCCTCCCTTCTGGAACCATCTTAACAAGTATCTTCTTCGGCGTCAAGCAGCCTCATCCAAGTCGTAGGCCAGAGCCTTGCCGTCCCGACGGGGGTCCGCCGCGCCGTGGTAGGTTCCATCCGGCAGAATCATTACCGCATGGGCTCCGCCAAAATAGGCGTCGTTCTTACCGTAGTACTCCACAATGTGGCCTTTGCGTTCCAGGGCGTTGACAACGGAAATGTCGATACCCCCTTCGATTTTTAACGGGCCGTCGTAATTCTGGTAGATGCGCGGTTGATTGATGGCGGTTTGGATATCCATATGAAAATCGACGATATTGCTCACCAACTGGGACATGGTGGTGATGATGCGGGAGGCGCCCGGAGTGCCCATGGTGGCAATGGGCTTGCCGTGCAGGTCGAACAGGAAGATGGGGCTGATGGTGCTCCGCACCTTTTTATTGGGTGCCGGCGCGTTGATGGCGGTTGCGGTTGAGGAGAAGTTGCTAGCCAGATTGTTGAGCACAAACCCCCTGCCTTTGACGGTGACGGTGCAGCCAAAGTACTCGCTGAGGGTGTTGGTCATGGCCACCATATTGCCGTACCGGTCGATAATGGAAACATGAGTGGTGTGCTGTCCCTCGTAACCCGCCGGCTGCCCTTTCAACGCACCGAGGGATACGGTATCCATATCGATTTCTTTCACCCGGTCTCTGGCATAGCTTTTGAGCGTTAAATTCAGCGCCAAAGTGGGGTCCACGAAATCAGGGTCTCCGATGTAAGGGCTGCGGTCGGCCAACGAGCGCTTAAAGATTTCCGACCAGACGTGGATGGATTCGGGGGTGTTGTGGCCTAAGGCTTGCATATCAAAATGCTCCGCCATATTGAGACTTTCCAGTACGATGACTCCGCCGCTGCTGGGAGGGGCCGTCACCACCGTGTAGCCCCGGTAGGTGGTGGAAACCGGTTCCCGCACGGACACGCGGTAAGCGGCCATATCCTCCATGGTGAGGAATCCGTCGGCTTCCTGCACCGACTCCACCAAATCCCGGGCAATTTCACCGGTGTAAAACACATCGGGACCCTGCTCCACAATTAGCCTCAATGTCTGCGCATAGTCGGGATTCTTAAAGATATCCCCTACTACATACGGAAACCCGTCGTTGAGGAAAATGCGAGCGGATTCTTTGTGGAAATTCAGGATTTCGTAGCTGTCCATGTATACCTGCGCCATGCGGGGGGTGACCACAATGCCATATTGGGCGTAATCGATGGCCGGCTGGAGCAGTTCCTGCATGGGCAGGGTGCCGAACATTTCGTGGGCTTTGGCCATGCCCGCTACCATACCCGGCACCAGAACGGTTTTGCCGGTAAACCGGTCCATTTGCACGTGGCTGGCCAGTTCCGCCGCCGTCAGTTTTGCGGGAGCCGCGCCTTTGTAATCCAAAAAGGTGGTTTTGCCAGTATCGGCTTCATAAACCAGCATAAAGCCGTCACCCCCGATGCCAGAGGCGTTGGGTTCCACCATCCCCAGCACATAGGCCACTGCAATGGCGGCGTCCACTGCGTTGCCGCCTTTTTTGAGGATTTCCACTCCCACCTTGGAAGCGTAGGGGTTGGCACTGGACACAACGCCGCCGGTGCCCTTGGCGTCGCGGACCGAAAGGTCCAGTTCTTCCTCTGTCAGAGTGATGTACCCTTCGGGATATTCTGGGGCAGGTTCCTCCGGTGAGTCGGGCACATCGCCTGCCGGAGCTTGAGAAGACTCGACCGGGGCATCGACAGCAACGGGGACAGCCTGATTCTGCCGCCAGGTGCACCCGCTCAGAGTGATAGCCAATGCCAACAGCAAAGACAGCAAAGTACAGGTAAAACGGTTGACTTTCCGCATGGTACCCCTCCTCATTTAGGTGTAGGCGCGGGAATTAATAAGCTAACGCTTTTCCGTCGCGGCGGGGGTCGGCTCCGCCAGTCCAACTGCCATCCTGGTTTTTGATAATGCCCTGTACCCCTCCAAAGAAGGAGTTGTAGGCGTTTTTTTGCTCCATCGGGTGCCCCATGTTTTCCAGTTCGGCGGACACATCGTCATTTAGGTGGCCCTCCACCACAAGATTGCCGGAATAGTTTTGGTAGATGCGGGGAGCGTCAATGGCGTCTTGCACCGACATGCCGTGGTCCAGAATATTGGAGATAATCTGCACCATGGTGGTGACAATGGCTTCGCCGCCGGGGCTGCCCAAAGCGGCGTAAGGTTCGCCGTCCGGAGT
>ENA-UPSB01003400-UPSB01003400.1-bioreactor-metagenome-genome-assembly--contig:-NODE-3400-length-12440-cov-5.636496_pt1 | contig 12440 bp, 11 predicted proteins | sample MGYA00238182_ERZ773286 | MGnify/ENA primary metagenome ERZ773286 (study PRJEB29026, sample SAMN07631240) | bioreactor metagenome | isolation source: Switchgrass digestor | place: USA: Dartmouth... | reverse complement strand
AGTTCCGTCTGCTCCACCAGCTGGCTTTGGTACGTTTTGTTCATCTCCTCCGCGGAAAACTCATGGTCGGGCAGCAGCCGGCGGAACCGGTTTACCAGCTCGAAGGCCTTGCCGGTGATGTCCTGCTCCAGCCTGAGCCAGAGCTGCCGGTTCATCTCCCGGTAACGATAAAACAGCGCGTCGTCGCACGGTATGGAAAACGCCTCCATCGTGCGCATGAAAGCGCGCCGTTCCGCCCGGTCGAAATCAAAAAGCGTATTGTCAGCGTCGAACAATATGTGCTGGAATATGCGATCACCCATAATGCTATCTGCCGTTTGTCCGGCTATATGCGCCATGGCGCCAAGGCCTTCTGCACCACTCCGGTGAAGCTGTCGGCTGCGCCCCAGTCGAAGCGGAACAGGCCTTCGCCACCGCCGCCGCTCACGCAGTGCACGCGCGTCTTCCCGGTGAAGTCATCCAGCGTCACCGTCAGCGTGAGGCGGTTGCCCGCTCGGTAGTAATGCTTCTCGTACACCAGCACCACAAAACCGCCGCCGCTTGCCGCGCTCTGGCCGTACATATCGATGCGCTCTCCGGTGATGCTGCCGCCCACCACCGCCCTGTCGATAACGTCTATCGCGCTGGGTATGCTCAGCGAAATGAAAAAAGTATCATCCATCGCGTATCCCCCGAGACCGATTCGCCCTTCCATACCGAAGCAAGGTTTTACCATTTGTCATGCGGCGGCGTGAATGTTTGGCAGTATAAACCCGCCGCTTCGCTGCACAAACACCGCTGTCAGCACCGCAGCCCACAAGCAATGCAGTAGACTGAAAGAGATTTTTGCAAACCGCTTAACCGCTTACATAAAAAAGCGGCCGCCATGTCTGGCCGGCACGCCTTATTCTATTGGTCGTCGTCTTCCCTGTACAGGCCGATGGTATCGTCGAAATCATCGTCCTCTTCCTCATCCGCAATTTCGGCTTCCTCCGCGGCAACAGTCTGCTCCGCAGCTTCGTCAGCCGCCGCAGCCAAAGCCGCCGGCTTCTTGCGCGTGCGGATGGTGTGCACCAGCACCAGTACCAGTACGGCCAGCACTGCCGCGTTGGCGGCAAATACGATATAACTGATGAAGGACAGGCCAAACAGCTGGAGTATCATATGCATCTGAAGCGTAAACAAAACGTTGCCCGCCATCAGAGCCGTCATGACAACCATCACGCCCAGGAAAAACATGCGGTAATAAACGCTGGCCCTGTGGTTCTTCGCAAAACAGGCGGCTGCCAGCCCCAGACTGCCTGCCAGATAGATTAACCCGACGAAGAAATAGGCGGTGGACATCTGCGGCGCTCCGTTGCTGCCAAACATCATAGCGATAAAAACAGCATAAGCGATTTGCACCAGACCAACCAGCACCGACAAGACGCCCGCGACGACGAGCATTTTGCCCTTCACCTTAGCCGCCGGTTCCTCTTGATAGAGCGATTCCAGGCGCATATACATAACCACAAGCACCGCCAGACTCGCCACCACCAGCAGCAATCCGCTTGTCCAGCCCATTGCTGTCAAATAAGTGCCCCAGAAGCCCACGCTGCCGCCAACCAGCATCAGCAGCCTCGGCGTTTCCTTTTTCAGGTTCACCAGCGCCACCACGACCGCCGCAACCGCGACAGTCGGCATCAGGCTGTTGATAATCGCATCCAGCCAGTAAACGTTATCATACCAGAGTATTACTCTCGGCCCAGCCGCCATCAGTATCAACGCCACCACGGACAGCACCGCCAGCAGCACGCACGCCAGTTTGTATGCGATATTGAGCCAGCGCTGCTTCTTATCCATTGCGTCCGTTGCGATCGCACCCTTCTCCCGGACATTATCCTCCAGCATGGCAAATCCTCCTTAAAACCGTTAAAACATGCAAGTATTATACAACGCCGGGCAGGCCCTATGCAACAGGACATCCCCCATTCCTCCGTCGCCGGGTATGGAGGCGCACGCACCGTTGGGCCCTGCCCATCCAACAGGAAAATGACGCAAAACATAAAAACCCGCGCAAATGCGCAGGCCCTCTTAACTTATAACGCATTGTCCTCTTAAAAGCCTATGGTCTCTTCCTGTATGTATATGTCCTTGTTTTCCTTTTCTTTCTTAGGCTGCTGCTGGGTTGCTTCCAGGTATTCCTTCATCAGCTGCTGTCCAAGAGCGCCCATGGGATGCCTGATGGCGAAGCTCTTCCTGTCGAAGTTCTTCAGCTCGGCCACTGTGACGGCAATCGCGTCGCCGACGGCGAGCACGGCCAGAGCGCTGGCAGTTGGCGCAAGGTTAAGATGGTCTATTTCGCGTTCCACCTTCACGCACAGCGATATATCGCACTGCTGTGCAAGCGGCGATGAATGACTGTTCGTGATGCTTATCTTCTTGGCGCCCAGCAGATTCAGCGACGGAATCAGCTTCAATACCTCGTCCGTCTTGCCGCCGTTGGATATCAGTATGACGACGTCGTCTTTATCGACCATGCCGACATCGCCGTGCAGCGCTTCGTCCGCGTGCATGAAAAACGACGGTGTCCCCAGGCACGACAAGCTGGCGGCTATCTTCTTTCCCACATGGCCTGATTTGCCGACGCCCGTGACGATCACTTTGCCTTTGCATTCCATGACCGCCTTGACCGCAGCATAGAAAGATTCGTCGACGTATTTGACGACCCCTGAAATGAGTTCACTCTCTTCCAGAAGTTTTTCCTTTATCTTTTGGACGACTTCTTTTAAACCCGCTTTCATGTTTTACCTCGCAAGTATCGCTGCCGCCCGCAAAAAAAGCGGGCGACAGCTGTGTTTAGGGGCTGGAAGAGTTTTAACGCTTATTAAAATAAGGAGGAATGTACTCTTCCTTAAGCGGTATATCCACCCAGCTTCCGGTTTCCATCGACTTCAACGCGCCCAGCAGAACGTCCATGACAATCGCGGCGTCTTCCATCTTCATGACGGGTTCGGTGCCTTCGTAAACGCAATCGATGAGATGTTTTAATAGCCTCATGTAAGACCATTCGCGCGGAGGATAGATAGGCACCCAGCGTTTGGGCACGTATTTGCTCATGATGTCCTCCGACCAGAACAGCTGCGGGTACCTGTATTTGCGCACAATATCCGGAAGCTGGTCTACCGTCATGTCTTTGTTAGAGAACACCGCAAGAGGCGCCGATTGGAACGGGTTGGTCGCTTCGGACCCCGTGAATATGGTGCCTTCCGTACCGTAGATCTCCGTGATGTTGGACACCGCGGGCGAGAATCTGTCGCCGCTGACAACGCCGGTCGTGCCGTTTTCAAACTCGATTGTGACCCAGAACGAGTCGTCGAGCTTGGTGTATTCCTCCGGCGTAGCGAGGCGTTTTACGATGCCCATCACGCGTTTGGGCGTCGACCCCATCAGGAACATCAGAAGGTCCACGCGGTGCGAGCCCAGGTCAAAGAGCGCGCCGGCGCCTGCCATGTCGGGAATGGACCTGAACTTGGTGTACGAGAGCTGCTCGTGGTAAAGCCCCCACGTCTCGTGCAGTGACGAGCGTCCCATCTTCGGCTCGCCGATGAAGCCGTCCTCTATCAGCTGCTTGGCTATCTCGCACTGCAGCCAGAACTTCTGGTTGGTGCCCGTCATCACCATCACGCCGTTCTTCTTCGCCGTGTTCACCATGTCCCACGCTTCGTCATGCGTGCAGGAGAACGGCTTCTCGACGATGCAATGCTTCTTTTCATTCAACGCCGCGACAGTCTGCTCATGATGGAGATAGTTGGGAGTGGCGATGATGACCACGTCTATCTCCTTGTCTTTGATAAGGTCCTGATAGTTTGTGTAGGTTCTCTTCGGCTCCCACTTCCTGCTCATCCTATCAAGCGTCTGCTGGTCCGAATCGCACAGCGCCACAAGCTCCGCATTATCCAGCTGGCGGATTGCAGGGCAGTGTGCGATATCCGCAATCGAGCCGCTGCCGATTATTCCGACACCAACTTTTTTCATATCAATTCTTCCTTTCACTTTTTGATTTTTATAAAGTCTCGATTCTTCTTTTTACCTGTTCAAGCGACGGCATCCGTTCCCACACGCAGCCCCCCGTTTTCTCTATCACGAGCGAAGCCACCGCGTTTCCGAAGACGACGGCATCCCGGATATCCTTGCCCTGGCTGAGGCTGACCATCAGGCCGGCGCCGAACGAGTCGCCCGCTCCCGTAAAATCGATGGGGTTATCGGACACGAAGTTTTTGACGCGCACACCCTCTTCCCCGTACCGCTGGAAATACGCCCCATCCGCGCCGAGCGTGACAACGCACATCTTTGCGCCTCTGGAGAAGAAGAATTCGCATATGTCGCCAAGCTCCATCCCCGGGGCGATATAGCTCAAGTCCTCGCGGCTCGCTTTGATGATCGAGCTGTAGTGGGCCACCTCGGAGACTATTTTTTCACCCTCCGGTTCGAAGATGGTCCGGCGTCTGTAGGATGTTGCGCCGCCGTACCCGCCCATGTCGACGACCACCGTTTTGTCGGCTTCATACAGCATTTTATTGACTTCGATATCCACCTCGTAATCCATCGGGCAGATGTAGAAGTAGCCACAGTTCCGATATTCAGCGGGTATGTCCGACGGTTTTATCGGCGGCGCCTTGTGCAGGTACTCCACCCGCTTGGTGCCGTCCTCGCTGTAGATGAGATAGTTCGTCGTGCTTTGTTCGACCCGTATCATGCCCCGGCGGTCCACCTTGAAAAGGTGTTCCTTGAGCTGTTTTTCCATGTCCGGACCGTAATACGACACCAGTCCCACTCTGCCTCCCACGGCGGACATCGCGATGCTGGAATACGCGGCCGGACTGCCAAGCACAGGGCCGATCGTCCTGTCGGGGAACTTGATGGTTTCGTTTATGATATTGCCTATAACCGTGATATCAACGGGATTCATTGTCTTACCTCGGTAATGGTTTTTCGCTCCGGGGGTCCGGCCGCCGCTATCCCCTGATAAACTCTTCCAGCTTCGCCCTGGCTTCCTCATCCGCCATCTGCTTGGGCGGATGCTTCATGAAATACGCGGAAGCGGACTCAATAACGCCGCCGATACCTCTGTCTTTCGCTATCATGCAGCACCGTATCGCGTCTATGGACACGCCGGCGGAGTTGGGGCTGTCGATAACCTCGAGCTTGAGCTGCAGCGATATGGGAGCACCTCCGAACTTGGCGCCCTCAATCTCGATGATTGCAGTCTTCTTATCTCCCTGATTATCCACGAACGCGAAACCGGGCGATACCGGAACATCCTCTTTCAGTATGCTGGCAACAGCATCGTGCTTGGTGACATGCTTTGTCTCGCCGCGCATCACCAGGTTGATAAAGTCCGTATTGCCGGCGTAGTTGAGCTGATAGGATTTCTTTATCTTGATACCCCTATCCTCAAACAGTTTCATCAGCGTGCGGTGCACGATAGTCGCGCCCACCTGGCTCTTGTAATCGTCCCCCACTATCGGCGAGCCGCTTTTCTTTGCCCTTTCGTTGATTTCGGGCGTGCTGGCAATGAACTCAGGTATGCCGTTGACGATTCCCGCTCCCGCCTCAATCGCCGCGTCCGCATAATACCGCGCGGCGGCATGCGAACCGGTCGGCAGATTGATGACGATGACGTCTACCTTCTTTTCTTTGAGCACTTTAGCGACGTTCACCGGCTCTTTACTGGTGACCCTGAAGTATTCCTTGTTGAAGTAGCTCCTTAAATGGTCGGGAGCTCCGTCCAGCTCAGGCCCGGGCATCACGGGCACGCCCAGATACGGAACGTCGCAGAACTTGTATGTGCAGTTGGGCCAGATAAATATGGCTTCGCTGACGTCCTTACCTATCTTCTTGTCGTCGATGTCAAACGCGGCAACCACTTCAATGTCGCCCGGGGTATAGCCCCCCATCTCGTAGTGCATGAGCCCGCCCGTCTCTTCGGCAATTTTCGCGTCCTTGTAATAGAACGTTCCCTGCACCAGTGAGCTTGCGCAGTTTCCTACCCCCACTAACGCCAGCCTTATTTTTTTGCTCATTATGAACCACCTTTCTTAAAATTTGGTATAAGAAACATAACTGTCGTCTTACACATACAGTTTTGGGTCAATATTAGGTTGGAATTGTGCCTTCAGACCCTTCTGTTCCTGTCTATAAGCACTGCCGAGATGATGATGACGCCCTTGACGATCTGCTGATAGAAGGTCTGAACGTCCAGCATGTCCATGCCCTGCTGTATGATGACAATGATGAGAGCGCCGATTACCGAGCTCCAGACGCTGCCTATGCCGCCGTTGAAGCTGATTCCGCCTATGATACAGCCGGCAATGGCGTCCAGCTCGTACGCATTGCCAAACGCGGGCGGCGCAGAGTTGAGCCTTGAAACCGAGAGTATTCCGGCAAGGCCCACGAGGGTTCCCGACAGCACATAGGCTTTGAACTTCACCGCGTCCACATTGACGCCAGCCGCGAGCGCCGCGACCTCATTGCCACCCACGGCGTATATGTACCTTCCGAAACGCCGCTTCTTCAATATAAAGTCGATGAGAAGCACGACGGCGATATAGAAGAATACGGTGTTGCTGATCTGAAGGTTAGACTGTTCCGACAGCACGATCGCGCCGCTGCCTATCGAGTTGAATGAATCAAGCAGCTTGGCGACAGGCATGCCCTGAGAAAGAATGTAAGCGAGCCCGCGTGCGATGGTCATAGACCCCAGCGTCACGATAAACGGCGGTATCTTGCCCTTGGATATGATGAGCCCGTTGAAAACACCGAACAAGGTCCCCATCAGTATTCCGGAGATCATGGCTATCACCGCCGGGTCGACGCCGAAGCTGGAACCGAACTTCAGCCAGTCGGGATTGGCGTTGCTCACCATCAGCGCCCCGAACACGCCCGACACGGCCATCACCGAGCCGACGGAAAGGTCTATGCACCCCATGATGATCAGCATCGCCATCGCCACAGTGGTAATTCCGATACACGACACCTGCTTTAATATCAGAAACAGGTTGTTGAACGTAAAGAAAGTTTTTGTGAATATTGCAAGAAAAACAACTATGATTAAAAACCCTATCAATATCGCATTCTTCTGCAGCAAGTGTGCTACTTTTTCCCTGGTCAGACCCTTAAACATAATCCTATTCTCCATCTCAAAAGTTTGTTTTTAGTTGCTGCTCATCGCCAGGCGCAATACCGCCTCCTGGCTCGCTTCCTCTCTCATCAGTTCGCCCGTCAGCTTGCCCTCGTGCAGAACGATTATCCTGTCGCTTATTCCCAATATTTCCGGCATCTCCGAAGAGATCATGATGACCGCCTTGCCCTGCTTAGCAAGCTTTGACATCAGGGCGTGTATTTCCGCCTTGGTTTTAACGTCTATTCCGCGCGTGGGTTCGTCCAGTATGATGATGTCAGGATCCGGGAAGAGCGCCTTTGCAACAACCACTTTCTGCTGGTTGCCCCCGCTGAGTGCAGAAACAATCTGGTTTTCATCGCTCATCTTTATTTCAAGTATCTTTGAATACTTTTCGACATTCTGCTTTTCGAGCTTCTTTTTGATATAGAATGAAGTCATGCACTTTTTGAGGTCCGATAAGAGTATATTTTCTTTTACGGACAGTTTGAGAATAAGCCCTGTTTTTTTCCTGTCTTCGGGCACCATCATGATACCAAGCTTGATGGCGTCCTTAGGCTGCTTGATGTTGACTTTTTTCCCTTTGACAAATATCTCTCCGCGTTCCAACTTCCTCATGCCGAATATGCTTTCGGCAAGCTCTGTCCTGCCTGCCCCCATAAGCCCGGCAATTCCCAGAATCTCTCCTTTTCTCAGGTGGAAGCTGATGTTTTCAAATTCCCCTTTGCGCGTCAGGTTCCTGACTTCGAATATCGGCTCTCCTATCTCGGCGTATTCCTTGGGGTACATCTCGTCGATTTTCCTGTCCACCATCATCATGATCAGCCTGTCGACGCTGACGTTCTTTACGAGGTCCGTCCCAATAAAGTTGCCGTCGCGCAGCACGGTGATCCTGTCGCAAATCCTGTATATCTCGTCTATCTTATGGGAAATGAATACTATCGCCTTGCCTTCGTCCGCCAGCTCCCTGACGATCCTGAACAGGTTATCAATCTCCGTTTCGCTGAGCGCGGATGTAGGTTCATCCATTATAATGACATCGGAGTTCAGCGAGATGGCTTTCGCTATCTCGACCAGCTGCACCTTGGCCACCGTGAGTGACGCCACCAGTTCTTTGGGCTTTATATCGACGCCCATTTTTTTAAGCACCGCCTGGGTGTCCTCGTACATCTTTTTGTAATCGACGCATTTGTATTTGTTGTGGGGCTCGCGGCCAAGATAGATGTTGTCGGCTACCGTCATATGGGGTACCGAGTTGAACTCCTGAAATATCATGGAGATGCCGCGGTCCAGCGCATCTTTCATGCTGGTAAAGTTTACTTTTTTGCCTTCGATGAATATCTCCCCGCTGTCGGCTTTCAGCATGCCAATCAGTATCTTCATCAGCGTGGATTTCCCTGCGCCGTTTTCGCCGACCAGCGCGTGTACTTCGCCTTTTCGCAACGCAAAGGATACTCCTTTAAGTGCTTCCACTCCCTTAAAACGCTTGTAGATATCCTTCATTTCAAGAAATATCTGATCGCTCATATCTCCCTCGTTCCTTGCCGGCATAGCCGGCCAATCCCCTAACAGGCCTGCTTTTTGAAAATAGTTTCGTTTCATGCGAAGCGGGAAATCCGCTTCGCATGAAACAACATGTTGGATCAGAAGTACTTGGCTGCCAAAGCATTTCGCTCGTCAATCTTCTTCAGGTATTCCTGATAGTTGTCCACAGAGCATACTTCATATGGAATCATGTAGTCCTGGACAGCGACGCCTTTCGCAGCGTCTATCGCTATCCTGACCGAATGATAGCCCTGGCCGACGCCGTCCTGCCAGATCGAATTGTCGACGTTGCCCGCCGCGATCTGCTCCATGATGTCGTCGATGCAGTCCATTCCCGCGAGCTTGATCTTGCCGAGCAGACCCGCGTTCTTCACTGCCTGGATGACGCCCACGAGCTGGCAGTCCGCCTGGCAGAGTATCGCGTCGAACTCCTTGCCAGCGGCAAGCCAGTTCTCCACTATCTGCATGGACTCGTCGCCAGACCAGTTGCCGCAGTCATAAGCAACCAGCTCAACTGTGGGATACTTCGCCAGAACTTCCTTGTAGCCTTTTTCACGTCCTACCTGTGCCGAGTGGCCAATGACGGCATTGATGTAGCCCACTTTGGCGTTCTCGCCGCAGACGCTGATGATCCGCTCCATCTGGAGCCTGCCGGATTCAACGTCGTCCGAACCCACGTGTGCCGCAACGTAATCGTTGTTGACGGTGGTGTTAACCGTTATGACCGGGATATTCGCAGCCTTGCATGCATCCACCGCGGGAGAGCTCGCGTCGGGATCGACCGGGTTGATCACAAGAGCGTCTATCCCTTCCTGGATCATGGTCTCCACCTGCGTGCACTGAGTCACCGCGTCGTCGTTCGCGTAGACCACTTTGATCTCCACAATATCGGGGTTCTCTTCGGCGTACTGGTACATGCCTGCGACAACATATTGCATGAATGTGCTTTGATTACCCTGAATCGAGCAGCCGATTACCACTTTGCTTGAGGATTCTTCAGGGCTGGTCTCAGGCGGCGCAGTGGTTGCCGGCGCGGCTTCGCTCGGCTGCTGAGGAGCTTCGCTCGGCTGCTGCGGCTCAGCCGGCTGGGCGCAGCCCGTTAAGAGTACGAAAGCCATCACTATCACAACCACCAGTGAAAATACTTTCACTTTCTTACCCATCGTCTTTCCTCCTGATTATTTTATTTGTACGGTTGACACGTACAAATATTTACCAACATGTTTAAGCGGTGAGCGTTAAAGCCTGTTTCAGTTTCGAAAAATGGATGTCGGTTTTGACTGACTCGTCTTCGGAATAGGACGTGTTCTCTCTGAACACCACCAGCAGCATGCAGGTATCGTCCACGGCGCAGGGCAGCGCGTGCCATGTCCCGGCTTCAAACACCACTCCCTGGCCCTGTTTCAAAAGGAAGCTCTTGATGGTCGCGTCGTCAGGAGAGGGCTTGTCGTTGTCCGCCTTGGCGACCGTCAGCACGGCGTCCCCTTTCAGCGCAACCAGTATTTCCTGCGTATTGAAGTGCCGCTCCATCTCGTCAATGGGGTCGCCAAGTTTTTTCTTTGTCCTGAGCAGTGAGCAGACCAGCGGACCTTCGCTTGTGAATGACGCTACTTTGTCCCAATAGTCGTGCATATCGCTTGTTCCGCAGAGTTTCGCACCTGCGTCGTCGAGCACTTGCCCGTAGTCCGTAAAGGACGTTCTGTCAAGCTCTTTATACTTCATTACCCTTTCCATAATGCGACCATCCTTCTGTTTGGCTAAGCAATTATCCGGCGCGTGCTAAGCCTATTTCTTAAGGTTTTGGTATAACCCGTCCAGCAGGCCGTGAACCCGCGAATACTTTTCATACATCTGCAGGTCCTTGGGCATGTTCCCGTCGGGTTTCACTCTTATGGGATCAACGCTGTTCCAAAGGCCTTTTATCATAGCCTTGCGGTTAAGACCCATACCTATCGCGGCCATGAGCGCCGCTCCGGTGCACGCGTCGGCGTAAGGCATGATGATGAGTTCCTTGTCGATGAGATTTGCTATTATCTGCGTCCACAGCCTGCTCTTTCCGCCGCCGCCGGTGACAACGCATTCTTTTATTTTGGTATTCCCGTAGGCTTCCAGATCCGTCATCGCATCCTTGAGGGCGCATGCCGCCCCTTCCATGGCAGCCCGTACGAAGTGCCCCAGCTTGTGCGCGGGCGATACGCCTATAAAACCGCCCTGCATGTAGTCCTTCCAATACGGCGCGGCGTTGATAAAAGGATTGAATACGAGCCCTTCGGAGCCTATGGGCACGCAGTCCGCCATATCGCACAGCGCCTCAAACGCATTCTCGTTGAACGCGTCTTTGCAGACTTCGCTGAAAAACGCGTCTCTTACCCATCTCATCACGCTGCCGAACGCCTGCGTCATGCCCTGTATCAAAAAGATGTCCTTCTTGTAATAACCGCAGCACGGCCCTTTCAGGTTGGGGTCCAGCTTCGGTTCGTTGACCGGTATCGTGATGGCGGCACCCGAACCCAGGCGCATCATGCAGTCGCCCTTTTCAAACACGCCGCACGCGAAGTTTTCGCATCCCAGGTCGCCCGAGCCGGCCATCACAGGCGTTCCTTCCGAAAGCCCTGTTTCCTGCGCCGCCTGTTTGGTTATCATGCCCGTAATTTCCGTCGAGGGGAAGATATCAGGCAGTATGTTTTCGTCGATATCCAGCCACCCGAGTATCTCTTTGGACCATTCGCTCTTCCAGATGTCGTACATCAGCGTACCCGAAGCATCGTTGCAGTCCGTGGCGTACTGCCCTGTCAGCCTGTACCGGATGTAATCCTTGCTCAGCACAATTTTGTTTATCTTTCTGTAATTATCCGGCTCGTGTTTTTTCAGCCAGAGAAGCTTGGGCAGCGTGAACTGCTGGTTGACCGGGTTGCAGGTTATCTCGTTGATCCTGGCTCCGTAAAGCCGTTTTAGCTCTTCGGCTTCGGCCACGTTCCTTTTGTCTAGCCACATGATCACAGGGCGGACAGGTTTGCCTTCGCTGTCCAACCCCAGGAGGCTCACCATCTGCCCGCTGAGGCCCACAGCAAGTATTTTGTCCCCCGCTATCGAAGCCTTTTCCAGGCAGCTCTTTATGGCTTTCACCGCCGCCTTATACCATTTTTCAGGATCTATCTCAGCCCAGGTTCCCTCGTGGCTGAATTCGAGAAAGTATTCAACCGTCGCGCTGCTCATCACCTTGGCATTTGAGTCGATGATGATCGCCTTGCAGCTGCTCGTTCCGATATCAACTCCCAAAAAATATCCACCCATAGGATTGCCTCCAAGTTGCCTTTATTCAGCCAGAGATACTATCAGTTCCAGCAGTCTAACAGCTTTTAGGCCAGCGCTGTTTTCCTTAAAATTGGCAAGGCAGTGTCCGCACGCCGTCACCAGCTTTTCAGCTTTGGTATCTTCAGCCTCGCGCAAACGCCGCTTGGTGATCTGCTGCGAAATCTTCGGCGCCATGATTTTCAACACCGGCCCAGCGCAGCATTTGGCATCTCTTTTGTTCCATCTCATCTCGGCAACGCTTTTGCCAGCTGAGGCAAGCAGACCGCGCACGGTTGTCTCGTCATCCTCCCTGCGGACGAGCCGGCAGGGGTCGTGGTATGTGACGACTTCTTTTGTATTTCTCAATCGAAGTTTTCCGGAATCAACCAGTTCCTTCAAGAACAAGGTCAGCGGCACAATCTTGTCGCTTACGGCTTTCTTTTTCAGCAAGTCCCACAGG
>ENA-UPSB01003396-UPSB01003396.1-bioreactor-metagenome-genome-assembly--contig:-NODE-3396-length-12462-cov-8.115499_pt1 | contig 12462 bp, 11 predicted proteins | sample MGYA00238182_ERZ773286 | MGnify/ENA primary metagenome ERZ773286 (study PRJEB29026, sample SAMN07631240) | bioreactor metagenome | isolation source: Switchgrass digestor | place: USA: Dartmouth... | reverse complement strand
ATATGAAACAATTAGAAAAAATAGAGCAGGCAATAAAATTATAAAAATTGAGGATTATTTTAGCTGGATGATTGACAGTCTTAAAAACTTATTTAAAGAATGGAGGTATATAACTCTATTATAACTATTACTTGAATACTCTCAATTTGTAGAAACTTCAAGTCTAAATTACCTTGTAATTTAAAGTTACAAAAATTAACTCATAAGTTTTTTCATTAAGTAATTTTTGTTTTATTCAGTGTTTTTTAATCAAAATTTTTGTATTTTTGTTAAAATTAAAAAATTACAATTAAAAGATGAAGATATTTTTCACTATGTTTCAAAAAATTCTTGTTCCCTTCAAGAAACTACTTAGATATAAAACGGTCCTTAAAAAATGAACTTCAAATCAAGAGCTGCTTTACAGATTCTCTTTATTGGGAAAATTAATTTTCCATGTCACATTTCCCCAAAGTTTTAACCCGGGAAGTGAAAATCAATTGTAGAGGAGAGATTAAAATGAGATTGTGTTGCCAATTTGAAGCAGAATCAGTTCCTTTACCTTATCAAATGATGTTTGTAAGTCTTATTAAAGAAATTTTGAAAAATGCTTCAGAAGAATATTTTAATCAGCTTTATTATTACGACCACGATAAGAGAAACAAACAATCAAAAAACTTTTGTTTTGCTGTGTTTTTGAAAAATTTTGAATTTAAAGACGATCATTTTGTTCTAAAAGAGGGATTAGATCTAAACATAAGTTCTCCAGATAAGCTTTTTATAGGTAACTTTTTTAATGGTTTGCTTAAAACTAAAAGTTTCGAGTATAAAAATTATTCCATTAAACTTAAAAAATTTTTTCTCCTTCCAGAAAAAAATATAGTTGAAGAAAAGGTTACCTTTAAAACAATGTCCCCCATTTACTTAACTGACAAAAGAAATAGGCCCCTAACTCCTTACGATGAAAATTTTACAAAGGAATATAACTACCTTGCAGACATGATATTAACAAACTACAGAGGTGTGGGATTATTGAGATCTGTAGAATTCACACCGATTCAGATGAAAAAAGTAGTTGTTAAAGAAGAAATAAGAGAATTTCAAAAAAACACAGGTAAAGAATATCTGTTTTTAGAATCTTATCAGGGTACTTTTTCATTAGAAGGGGATGTTTACGATTTGAGAGACATTTATGCATTAGGAGTTTCCCTGCGGCGTAGTCAGGGATTCGGTATGATAGAGGTGATATAAATATGTCTATAAAATTTTATCTGTCTGAATGGTTTTATAACATGGGCATTGTAGGATTGCTAAGGATTCTTAAATTTAATAATGTCGACGAAAGTAAATATACAACAAAAGAAAACTACTTAGAAATTGAAGATGAATTACTTGATAATTTTGCCGAGTATTACTTCAATTATTTTTTTACTATAAACGATGATAGAGAAAGATTTATAACAATCACAAATAAAGCAACCAACTTAATCATAAATTATGAAAAACCTTCTGCCTCCTCTGATCGCGAAGTAAGTGCCAAGGATATTTCAGAGGCAATTAAAAATGTTTATGATTACTTCAAGAAATATGAGAATTCAGTGAAAAATACCAGTTACGTTGATGAATTCAACGATTTACTAAATTCAATAAAAGAAATGAACAGTTTAATTAAAAAAGATACAAGTATTGAAACTCTAGAAAGTGCAAAATCAATTTTAAATAATTTATCAGATTTTGTTTCTATTGAAGAAATACGAAAAAAACGTGCTGCAAATATAACTCGATCAAATCTAAGTGATTTTTTTGGTCAAGCAAGTTTTCTTAATCCGAGTTTCGTTGGTGCTTACGCACAAAATTTCATAGAAAAAATGCATAAGGATTATGTCGAACCTGTGAAAGAGAAATATAATCAAAATGCTTCTAAAAAATCTAAAGGAAAAACAGTATATAACTGTTCTTTATGTTCGCGCGAGACTAACGGAAAATACCATTTTGACGAAGCTATGTTTTCACCAATAGGGCTTAGTTTAACAGAAAATAAAAACTTTTTGTGGAATGAAGTTACTAAATTACCAATTTGTGAAGAATGTAAGCTTCTTCTAATGTGTACCCCAGTTGGTTGCACCCCACTTAGAAAATTTCGCCCCACAGCCGATGGAGTTGAGTATTACACTGAATATTCTTTTGTTAACTTAGACACGGACATAAATAGCTTGTTTAAAATAAACGAAAACTTCATGCAACGTTCGAGTTCTTCAAATCCATATAGGGAGCTTATATTTGATATAGTAACTCAAATGGAACAAAAGGCACTTTGGACTTTGCAGAGTATTTTCTTTGTAGAATTTCAAACTGTGAAGAAGAGTACATATTTGCGCTATTTCAACATAGCTCCTTTTAAAGCAAAATTTTTTATAGATAAAGAGGTACATTATTTATTAAGTCACATAAGGCCTTATCAATTCCAAATGGATATCATGGAGTATATTTTAACAGATAGAGATTTATATCTGTTAATTTTTGATGAGTTGAGGAACTATCTTAAAAAGGCTGAGGGAAAAGATGATAGAAGAATAATTGTAGGAGATCCCATTTCGTGTTTTAATTCTGTGTGTTTAAGACATTTACTGAACGGATACAAAAGGAGGCAGAAAAAAGTGAGCACCAAAATTATAAATGATGCTTTTGAATATGGAAAAGAACTCAATAGATATTATGTTGCTACAGACTCTGCAAACAAGATTAATTCCATAGGTTACAAAATGTTAAATGCTGTGAAAGTGGGAGACAAAGAAGAGTTTTTGGACAATCTTATTAGAACTTGTATGAGCATCCAAAAACCTATTCCCGATTATTTTTTAAATGTTCTAACAGAACAAAGAGCAGATTTTAAGGATATTGCTTTAGCATTTATATGTGGGTTTACTGCATTGCCGGTTAATGTCGCATCTAAAGAAAAAGTTTCTAATGAGGAGGTTTGACAACTATGGCTAAAGGTTTAACAGCAAGCGTTATATTTCAAGCGCAAAGCTTAAATTACGATGAAGGAATAGCTAACATTTCTGTTCTTAAAAAGTTAACTCGAGGAGATGGAACTTTACTTACCTATGCTTCAAGACAGGCTTTAAGATACGATATTGTAAGACTTGGACATGAAATGTATGATTGGAACTTACAAGTTGTTGATAAATCAAAAGGTACAGTTCAATTTCGTGATGATGTTACAATAAAAGATTCTGTAGAGATGGATTTGTTTGGGTACATGAAAACTGCAAAGAAAAGTCTGGAAGAAGTTGGAGGAGCTAGTACAAGACCAGCAGTGGTACGTTTGAGTCATGCTATTTCTCTTGAACCATATAGAAGTGACACAGAATTTTTAACTAACAAAGGACTTGCTGACAGAATAAATGAACATCCTAACATTGCCAACATAGAACAGCATTTAAGCTTTTATACATATACGTTTACAGTAGATCTAGCAAAGGTAGGGGAAGATGGAAAAATAACTTTAGATAACGTTGAAAAAGCAGAAAGAGTTAACCAATTTTTGGAGATAATAAAAGTCCTTAATAGAAACATTCGTGGAAGGCAAGAGAATCTTTCTCCAATATTTATAATAGGTGGCATTTATGATCTAGCTTCGCCTTTTTTCTTGGGTAGAATTGGATTAAACATAAAAAACGGATTGTATTATATTCAAGAAGATAAACTTAACAATGCCTTAGAAAAAACGTTATGTAATAGCAAAATAAAAGATAAAACATTTGTGGGTATTGCTGATGGTTACTTCACCAATGATTTTAAAATAAAAGAAATGTTCCAAGACAAAGCTTTTTCAGTAGAGGGTTTTTTTGTCAAAATGAAAAATGAAGTCAATAGTTTTTATGGAGTGAGCGATGCATGAAAGTTCTAAAATTGAATGTTTATCAGCAAAATGCGAGTTATAAAAAGCCTTTTGCTTTTAAAGTGGCAGAGACATATCCTCTGCCTCCTTATTCTACGGTAAAAGGATTTTTGCATAAGATAATTAACGCTAAAGAATTTATTCCAATGTCTATTTCGGTTCAAGGAAGCTTCGAAAATATCTGTTTCAATTTACAAAGTATGTATTCGTATAAAAGTAAAAAAAATACAGCTGTTACTTCTGTACCTTCCTATGTGCACATGCTTTACAATGTGAATTTGATCATTCATGTGTTCGCTCAACAAAATATTATTGACGCAATTATTGAGGGAATAAAAGATTCATATGAATATTTTAGTTTAGGAAGAAAAGAAGATTTAGCTGTAATAGAGGATGTTAAACAAGTGGATATAGAAGAAATTATTATAGGACGTGGTAAAGCCGAACCTTATGAAATAAAATGTCCTGTTTATATACCAAAAAAACAATTACCCTCTGGTTTGAGCGGCATAAACTACAGACTTAACTGGAAATATACTATACAAAACGAACTAAGAGTATGGGAACGTATCGATACTGTATATGTTGAAAGTGGTAATGTAATAGATTCGGGAACTATTCTTTTAGACGAAGAGAAAGATCTTGTTTTTTTTAATGAGTGGTGAAGAAAATGATATTTGCTAAATCGAAGCCACAGGAAACTTTGTATGAACATACCCAGAAACTTTTGGAAAATTTAAAAATATTAAAAACTATGTATGGTTCCAAAATTGAAAATATCCTACCCAGCGTGGTTAATAAAGAACTATTTTGGCATTGCGTATACACAACAGCATTTTATCATGACTTTGGAAAAGCATATACGCCGTTTCAAAATGTAATTAGAGAAATGATTGGTCAAGAAAAGATTTATAGCCCTTTTAAAAACGATATCCCTCACGGATATCTTTCCCCAGCCTTTTTACCTTTTGAAGAAATGTCAAATCTACTATATAACGACAATGAACTGATAAAAATAATTGTACAGGCAATAGCTTTTCACCATGAAAGAAACGTTATACCTGACAAAAGACATATCCTTGAAGTAATATCCAAAGATTTAGAGCCTCAACTTATCAAAATTAACGAACATATGGAAACTAACATACAAAAACTCGACAAATTTTATTTAAATGATATGGAAAATAGAATTACTCAATCTCATAAATATTATCAATTATATGTATTGATAAAAGGTATTCTTCATCGATTAGATCACGCCTCTTCTGCACACATTGAAGTAGAAGTTGAAAGCAAAGATGCTTTGAATGAAGTGACTGAAAAGTACATAACTTTAAATCTCAATTCAAATTTGAGAGAAGTTCAAATCTATACCCGAGATAACTCCGAGAAAAATTTGATTATAGTGGCTTCTACTGGTATAGGAAAAACAGAAGCCGCTCTGATGTGGGGTGGAGAAGATAAAACTTTTTTTACCCTTCCTTTGAGAGTTTCTCTCAATTCCTTATATTCTAGAGTGAAAGAGACAATAAACTTTAGTGAAGTAGGTCTACTACATTCAACTTCTTTAGATTATCTCGCTGATAAAGGTTATGAAGATGCTTTAGAAATCTATGAACAATCAAGACATTTAGCAAAGAAATTAAATTTTACAACAGTCGATCAAATTTTCCCCTTTGTTTTCAAATATTTAGGTTACGAAAAAATATATGCAACTCTTGCCTATTCTAAGATTATAGTAGATGAAATACAAGCATACTCCCCCTCAATGGCTGCAAGCATTATAAAAGGATTAGAAATGATATACGTCCTAAATGGAAAGTTTTTGATTATGACAGCCACACTTCCTCGAATATACAAAGATTATCTGATACAAAAAGGAATACCATTTGAAGAGAAACAATTTTTGTCGACTTTAGAAAGGCATTTTGTAACTATAAATGAAAAGTCGATATTAGATGATGTAGATCAAATTATAGAAAAATCAAAAGAAAGTAAAGTGTTAGTTTTAGCTAACACTGTTGCTCAAGCTACCAACATTTACAATACAATTAAGAGTAATATGACTTCAGGAGTACATAAAAATGTTAATCTTTTACATTCACTTTTTATTCAACATGACCGTGCTCAAAAAGAAAAGGACATTCAAGCATTTTCTAAAATTCCTGAGCCAGGGATATGGATTAGCACACAGATAGTAGAAGCTTCTTTGGATGTAGACTTTGATTACTTATTCACTGAAATGTCTACTTTAGATAGTCTTTTTCAACGATTTGGTAGATGTTATCGAAATCGACAGTTTAATCTAAATCATCCTAATATTTATATTTATACAAAAGATGTAAGCGGAGTTGGCTCGGTATATAACAAAGATATCTGGGATTTTAGTTTAAGCTATCTGAGTGAATATAACAATAAATTTGTCAGCGAAAGGGATAAAGTCCAAATGGTTGACCAACTCTACTCAGAAAATCAATTGAAAGGAACTAAATTTTTAGAAGAATTCAAAAATTCTTTAACCTTTTTAGATAATATTATTGATTATGATCTAAGCAAAGGAGAAGTACAAAAGATTTTTAGAGACATGAATACAGTTACATGCATACCTCAAGAAATTTATGAAAAAAATAAAAACCTCTTTGAATTATGTGAAAAAGAAAAAGATAAAAAGATACTTGCAGAGTTGTATAGGGAAGTAAGAAAGTTAACCGTAGATGTTCCATTTTATAGAGCAAAGAGATATATCTTAGGAAGGCTCAATGGTTATAGACTCGATAATATTTATTTGCTAGAATGTTGTTATAACGATGAGCAAGGTATAATTTTTAGCCAAAAAGGGGATGATTTTGATAGATATATCTTTTAATGATAAACACACAAATAATAATGTTGAGTCATTGGAGTTTGACTTTCAGAGCTTTAAAGTTCAAGGTATTGAAGTTAATTATTATTACGTATGCAAAAGAAAGTTGTGGTTATTTGATAAAGGAATAAGTATGGAAAGTGAAAGTGATGCTGTATTAGAAGGAAAACTAATTCATGAAAATGCTTATCCCAAGGCTCAAACTCGTGAAGTTATGATAGATGATCTGTTAAAGATAGACATAATTGAAGGAGATTATATAAAAGATGTGAAAAAATCGAGCAAGATGCGGCACAGCGATGCCATGCAGATAGCATATTATCTATTTTATTTAAAGCAGATGGGAGTAATGAAAAAAGGTACTATAAACTATGTTAAAGAAAGAAAGATTGAGAAAATAGAACTGACTGAAGATTTAGAAAATGAAATTAAAAATGCTCTAGTAGAGATAAATAAAATACTAGATAGTAAAAGGCCACCCCAAAGAGAAAAACTTCCTTATTGTCAGAAATGTGCTTATTATTTATTCTGTTACGTGGAGGAATTAGAGAATGAAACATGATTATTATATTTTTAAAAGTGGACGTTTAAAAAGAAAAGATAACACGGTATTTTTGGAAACAATCGATGGGGAAAGAAAATATTTACCTATTGAAAGTATTGATTCCTTACATCTTTTTGGCGAAATAGATTTAAATACAAAACTTTTAAACTATTTAACTAGTTATGGAATAATAATTAATTTCTACAACTATTATGGTTACTATTCTGGAAGTTATTATCCTAGAAAACAACGGGTATCAGGTTATTTGTTGGTTAATCAAGTGCAGCATTATCTCGATAAAGAAGAAAGATTGTTTTTAGCTAAGCAATTTATAATTTCTGGTGTTTTTCATATGGTTCGTAACTTGAGACGCTATGAAAACACTAAAGAATATATAGAAGCAATAAATAGGGAGTTATCAGATATTGATGAAGTTTCTGGTATACCAGCTCTGATGGGAATAGAAGGAAGAATTAGAAATGTATATTATTCAGCTTTTAACAACATTTTGAAATATGGCTTTCTATTGAATAAAAGAGAAAAGAGACCACCAAATGATCCTGTGAATGCACTAATTTCATTTGGAAACAGTCTTTTATATTCAACGGTTCTAGGCGAAATATATAAAACACAGTTAGATCCAACAGTGAGTTATCTTCATGAACCTTCTACAAGGCGCTTTTCCTTATCTTTAGATTTATCAGAAATTTTTAAACCCTTGGTTATAGATTCGCTCATATTCTACACGGTTAACAACAAAATATTAAATTTGGAAGATTTTGACAGTAAAGAAGAAATTTGCCTGTTAAATGAAGAGGGGAAAAAGAAGTTTATTAAAGAATATGAAAAAAAGCTAAGTACAACTATAAAACATAGAAAACTTAAAAGAAGTGTTTCATATAGAAGTTTTATAAAACTGGAATGCTATAAACTTATCAAACACCTTATTGATGATGAGCTATATAAACCTTTAAAAGCTTGGTGGTAAGATATGTATGTAATAATAACTTATGATGTCAGTGAAAAAAAGGTAGGCGCTGTTAATAAATTGCTCAAAAAATACTTAACCTGGACACAAAATTCTGTTTTTGAAGGGAATTTAAGTGTAGGTGTTTTGAAGAAATGCCTAATGGAAGTTAGTAGGATAATTGACAAAGAAAAAGACTCAATATATGTTTTTACCATCGAGAGAGAACAAAATATTAAAAAAGAAATACTTGGTGTAGAGAAAAATTATGACGATATTATATTATAAATTATACCAATATTTGAGTTGTGCAGTAAACCTTCTTCTAAATTAGAGCGATTCCTCACTTGATTAATACTGATGTACAAGATGATTTTTCTGGTGAACCAAAAAACTAATTGGGACTTCCCTGCAAAAAAGAAAATTCTAGATCACTATAAAAAGCCTAGGATCAATTTAAAAAGGACTATAGCGGTACTAGGAAAATTAGGGTTTTACCTTAACTATGTGGGATGTAAAGTAGCTCTCAATGTTGTCAATTTTTTCATCAATTCCTGTTTTACCTTAACTATGTGGGATGTAAAGACAAAATCCACAGTAAGATTCGCTATACTGTCTACGTTTTACCTTAACTATGTGGGATGTAAAGCAATCTTAGCTGAAGTTATTGCATTTGACGCTATTCTAGTTTTACCTTAACTATGTGGGATGTAAAGGTTGCTACATATAATGATACACAGGATGGTTATAAGTTTTACCTTAACTATGTGGGATGTAAAGATATTTGCGTTAGCTTTAATAGTTGTAGGAATTTTGGTTTTACCTTAACTATGTGGGATGTAAAGATTATGAGATTTTCAAGCGGCTCTAATTTTAAATTCGTTTTACCTTAACTATGTGGGATGTAAAGCATCTACTCATTGCTGGTGAAGCTGGAGCTGGAAAAGTTTTACCTTAACTATGTGGGATGTAAAGGATTATAGAAAAACTTTTGAGCAATAGAAATAAAAGGGTTTTACCTTAACTATGTGGGATGTAAAGTTAAGTTATTTGCCTCAAGCTTTGTTTCAAGAAAATCGTTTTACCTTAACTATGTGGGATGTAAAGTTTTCTACATGAAACACGATATTCTCAAAACCATTCAGTTTTACCTTAACTATGTGGGATGTAAAGTATGGTTGTATACGTCGATACGCCTCTTCAAAACTTGTTTTACCTTAACTATGTGGGATGTAAAGAAAATAGTTGCGGAAAATGTTTGGAAGCAAGAACCAGGTTTTACCTTAACTATGTGGGATGTAAAGTTCTATAAGTGGGAGAGGTTCAACGATATATTCACAGTTTTACCTTAACTATGTGGGATGTAAAGGTTGAAATAACGCCTGCTGTTGCTTCACAAATTTGCGTTTTACCTTAACTATGTGGGATGTAAAGATCTTGCCCGGAGCTATTGACTTTGTTCCACGTAGTCGTTTTACCTTAACTATGTGGGATGTAAAGGCATTTCGACTTTTCGAAGTATAGAGTCAAGAATAGTTTTACCTTAACTATGTGGGATGTAAAGCAACTAATGCTATATGGATTAGGAGCTCTTGAAGCTTGTTTTACCTTAACTATGTGGGATGTAAAGCGGAATACCGTAGTCATTTGGGGTTTCAAACACAAGGTTTTACCTTAACTATGTGGGATGTAAAGTATTTTCATTCCTCCTTTACCTTGCATTGAATTTAAGTTTTACCTTAACTATGTGGGATGTAAAGCCAGCTACCGCAGCTTTTGAAACTCGGTCTAAAAGAAAGTTTTACCTTAACTATGTGGGATGTAAAGTTCAACCGCAGTGACTACAGCATTTACAGTCACCCGTTTTACCTTAACTATGTGGGATGTAAAGCAATCCCGAATGTAAGCCCTTTTACGACTTTTGAGAGTTTTACCTTAACTATGTGGGATGTAAAGTGCTTTGAAAGGTACAGATATACCAGGTTTCAAAGTGTTTTACCTTAACTATGTGGGATGTAAAGCTTACTTTTTCTCCTACTTGCATTTCAGCTATCTTTGTTTTACCTTAACTATGTGGGATGTAAAGTGCTAATGCACAGCTTAATTTAGAGAAGGCATATAGTTTTACCTTAACTATGTGGGATGTAAAGTCAACGTAAATAACCGCTGTGTTTTCTCGACTTAAAAGTTTTACCTTAACTATGTGGGATGTAAAGTTCTTTTATTTGCAATTTGATATTGGGATGGTTTATGTTTTACCTTAACTATGTGGGATGTAAAGTGTAGATGGTAAATATGGGGATGGAACAGCCCTTTGGTTTTACCTTAACTATGTGGGATGTAAAGCTTGATTTATCTGTATATGTTCCAGAAGGTTTTGGGGTTTTACCTTAACTATGTGGGATGTAAAGACAAGGAATATTAAATAAATAAAGGAGGTTTTAAGTGTTTTACCTTAACTATGTGGGATGTAAAGATTGAATTTAAATTTATAAACTTACTAGATGTACCGGTTTTACCTTAACTATGTGGGATGTAAAGTTGGAGAATCATCTTTAATTTCTAATTTTTTAGTTAGTTTTACCTTAACTATGTGGGATGTAAAGAATAATCATAATCATCTGGTGGCGTCCATGTTAATGTTTTACCTTAACTATGTGGGATGTAAAGTTCTTTATTCATTATTAAAGCTAGTTTTATGTATCTAGTTTTACCTTAACTATGTGGGATGTAAAGAGAGGTTATGAGAGTCTCTATGGTCCCTCAAGGGTAGAGTTTTACCTTAACTATGTGGGATGTAAAGTCAAGAAATTCCCAAACATTGCCCCAAAGATTCTCCGTTTTACCTTAACTATGTGGGATGTAAAGTATCTTTTCATATATCACCTTGCTTGTTGTACTTTTCGTTTTACCTTAACTATGTGGGATGTAAAGTTGGTACTATAAGCCTGCCGGTGGGGCGTGTACCAGTTTTACCTTAACTATGTGGGATGTAAAGTTCTGAACGCCAAAATTACGTCTGTTGAAAATTTAAGTTTTACCTTAACTATGTGGGATGTAAAGCTATTTGCTGAAACTAAGCCAGCTAGTTTTGTATTTTCAGTTTTACCTTAACTATGTGGGATGTAAAGTTCTTCAAAACATTTGCAGTTTCATAAGTATTTTTCTCGTTTTACCTTAACTATGTGGGATGTAAAGGAGGCTGTTATACCGTTATCAAAGCAAAGTTTTGGTAGGTTTTACCTTAACTATGTGGGATGTAAAGGTCATTTGTATTTGGTCGAAAACTTGACAAAGCTTCGGTTTTACCTTAACTATGTGGGATGTAAAGTCTTGAGCAGCTCGTTGAATTAGAGCCACATTTCTCGGTTTTACCTTAACTATGTGGGATGTAAAGTTAGCAATGCTTACATATCCTTAACAAACGTAGCCGTTTTACCTTAACTATGTGGGATGTAAAGCTGGATAGTCCAGAGAACTTAACACTTCTTCATCAGTTTTACCTTAACTATGTGGGATGTAAAGTTTATTTTTCATTTAAGTTCTAACATTTGTGTAAATCGTTTTACCTTAACTATGTGGGATGTAAAGTGACTTTTGATATCCTTGAAACTTCTCCAACTTCAACGTTTTACCTTAACTATGTGGGATGTAAAGGAATTTGTTTTATCTACATTTTTTACGTAAGTGAAAAGTTTTACCTTAACTATGTGGGATGTAAAGATCAAAAAAAGGTATATTAATACGTACTGCAACATCGTTTTACCTTAACTATGTGGGATGTAAAGCAGTTTATTGTATCTATATTTGTACACGGAGAAGGTGAAGTTTTACCTTAACTATGGGGGATGTAAAGTCGACACGACTTATATACAAAGAGTTCTTATACCCTGTTTTACCTTAACTATGTGGGATGTAAAGGAAACTTTATCTAACCTAACAGGCAAGTGGATTAAAGTTTTACCTTAACTATGTGGGATTTTAAACGGTAAAATAAAAAGAACATATAATAATATATGGAAAAGGCATTTACCAATAGATAAAGACATTCCTAATTTATTTCTTATATTTTCTACCACTATAACTCATTTTGTAATATGCAAAATTCCTGCACAGTGAGAAATTGAGATAAAGTGAATATTTTGTTGGGGGAAAAATTCTTTGATTTCATCAAAAATGATGTATGTTTCTTCGTCATCCCAATA
>ENA-UPSB01003394-UPSB01003394.1-bioreactor-metagenome-genome-assembly--contig:-NODE-3394-length-12469-cov-650.002497_pt1 | contig 12469 bp, 10 predicted proteins | sample MGYA00238182_ERZ773286 | MGnify/ENA primary metagenome ERZ773286 (study PRJEB29026, sample SAMN07631240) | bioreactor metagenome | isolation source: Switchgrass digestor | place: USA: Dartmouth... | reverse complement strand
CAAAAATTCATAAAGCTTTTTCTTAAAAACTCTTGACTTTAATTAGCTGGTCTTTAAGTAATTAGAATACCTTTATATCCTCCTTTCTTGCGGTAAATAAGGGAAAATGGATTACAGGTTTGGAATACCTGTGGCATTTTCCCTAACTGTCTAGAGCAAAGAACATTTGTCATGCTCTATTTGAACAAATGATATTGGATTCCTTGTTTTTTCCTATATTTTTATTTGGTTTTTCCTTTCCAAAAAGTAAAAACCCCTGCATTGTTTTCCGGATTATCTGCCAAAGGCATCACTACAAAAACAATCTGCAGGGGTTTAATATCTATATTAACTTAGAAAGGAGAGTGTTGCTCATATTATAGCATGCATGAACAGAAAATGGAGCCCCAAATATTTACATAATAAGGTTGATATCCTCCATAATCTGTGCTAGGATGATGTACACTAAAAAACTAAGGAGGTATGTTTTTGGCATTTCCAGTGAATTTAGAGGATTTGCAAAATGCTATACTGAACAGCAACCTAACTGAAAAAGATTATGATTCACATGATTTCTTTATCCTAAAAACTTGCATTACCTTGTTATCATCTATGCAGGATTTAATAAGGCAGATAGAGATGGGTGAGGGCTTCTCTGTTCATTCTGAAAAAGAGTGGGCACAGTTTATCAAGTATTATAACAAGACTTATAAAAGGGCGAAAAAAATCTTCCATCGGTATTTGAAACGATTAAAAATCGATTATTGGGAACAAGAAGAACTGGTTCGCAATATATTATGGGTTACAAAACTTATTAATTCTGGTTTCTATGATAATGATGATGAAGATGTGTATTTCCACGCCATTATTCTAAGCGGAAAATTTTTTACTTCAGTTTTTTACTATAATTATCTCATTAATGAGGCTTGTGACAGAAAGATTAACTCACCCGAAAGCCTTTTAAATACTAGAAAAAATCTATCTTCTATCAAAGACGAAAGGTTATGGATTGAAGAAACCTATATTAAGTTGAAAGACAAGGAAATTGATGAATTTCCTGAAGAAACAAAAAAAATGTTGTTTGCTCTATGGGATCGAACTTTCGATTTTGTACAAGAACTAAAAAAATGTTTTAGCAAAACTGAAGCCCTGAATAACTAATATAGTCCCCTGATACCTTGGGGACTATATTAATCCCAAATAGTTAAACTATATCCTGGTAAATTTTTTTACCTCTCTTTGTGTTAGTGAAATGAACTCTGCTCCAGGGACGGGATAATTACTTAAGACCAGAACTTTACAAGGTTCCGTTATAGCCCTAGCCCTTCCTACAGTTTGAACAAGTTCAGACTCTATCATATAAAATTGGATTTCCCGTAATAAATCATTGCTGCTGTAAGTATTGAAGTAAAAGTTGTAGTTTCCCCTTGAAACAGGCTGATACATTACCTTGCTTTCATTTAGCCTTACATCAAGGCCTAAAACACTTGCAAATAGCAGATAACTATAGGGGTTAATATGGGGAGTCCCTATTACAGTGATATTTTGACCTTTTAGATTATCACGCCCCGCACTATTCCAAAATGACATGCTCGGTTCACTTATATCATTAAAATAACCGCTGTAAGTGATAACCTTACTATCGGGGTTATATCTATTTATTAAAGCATTTGCAATATCCATCATTTCTTTTTTATTTCTATGAATAGATAATTTACTAAAGGCCCTTATAGGAACTTGCCAAATCTCTCCTTTATGCTCAACATCACCAATATCATAAAATTTCATATTTTGACCGAAAACCATTTTATAAATCTTTTCATTGGCAGTTGCACTGAAAATAATAACCTTTTTATCAGGTAAATCTCTTTTGTTTATAAAAAGTATCTGCTCATTACCATTTCTCCCTGTCACTTTGACAAAATGACTTGAGTTTAAAAACCCCAGTATATTTGTTGTAATAAGGTCATTTTTTACAACTAATTTTTCAACTTCTTTTGCACAAAGCATAAAATAGTTTGGTGTCTTTAGTACTATTCCTTCAGGTAGTTCGGTAATTAACTTAAACATAAAATCGGTTAACTTCTTTAAAGACGAAAATTCCGGATCTAAATACACCAGTTGGCTAAGTATAACCATGTCTTGTATTGACATAGATGAAATTGGGAACATTCCATTTAGAACAATATCTTCATCTATTATTAGTGTATCATTGAAGTCCTTTTCAAAAAATATCCTTTGATGAGTAGTTAAGATAGTTTGGTTCTCAGATTTTTTTACTCGCCTCAAGTCCTTAATATATTTTGCTATGAGTTCATTTTCCTTTGCTAATTGTCTTAAATACATATTTGCTCCTTTAAAGGAGCCTGTATCATATAGCCTATCTAACTTATTGCGTTTTTCAGGTTCAATATCAGGAAGTTGTGGCACAGCATAATGGTGTACTCCTGCTTTTGCCAATCTCTCGCTTACCTCGTCCTTTAATATATGTGTAGGTACTGCTATCGTCAATTTATTATCTATACTTGCATTTATGTATTCTTCAGTTTTCCCTAACCCTGCTGGTGCCTTTATAACATAAATCCCCTTTTGTGGAGAGGCAATTATTTCACTAACAATATTGGATAATTCCTTTCTTGCCTCTTCTATACTTTTAGTTTTTCTTTTACCAACTACTTGAATTCTTCCCTTGAATAATTTTCCTTGTTCTATCATATTAATTCCATGTTTGCAGTCTTTAATAAATGGACAATAACTTTCGCACCTAGAAGGAGCATATTTACCCTTAAGAATTTGATTCTTCATAACCCACCAACTATAGTTTTTCACCTTATATTCTTCACGGCTGTTTAGAATCTTATCTACTTTCGTTACTCCACCTTTTATTTTCAAAAGGTTGGACATGAGGCCAAACATTTCATTATGGTGTAACCAATACTCGCCATCTATTGCTTCCCGGTATAATCGACAATTTTTATATAGATTTTCAAAGGGATAATCCTTTATAAGATATGTCTCAGTATTTTCCTTCTTAATATCAAAACGGGGGGCAAAGTCGTTTTCATTTTCAAAAAAACAATCCTGCGTATTATTGTAACAGAAATAGATTGCATACCCCATATGACTAAAAAGTGTACTATTATATATATTATTAATAAAGAACTTACACTTTTTAGTCATTGATACATAAACATTGCTACTATTAACTTCAGGCATATCTTTTTCATCATGAAACGTAAAAAACTTTGGATAACCATTCTCCATGTCAATTCCAATATCTCTGCAAAAATTATACATGTTTCTCGATGCATTAGTACTATTTCTAATTACTGAACATGCAGCAAATATAAGATTCGGTATTGATTCTACATATGAAAAGTTTTCATAAATAACTTCCCTACCACCGTATATTATTCTCGAAGGATCCCTTGTTTCTGTTTTGGACTGTGGAAAAACTTCCAACAGTGATCTAATTACTAGGTTGCGAACCCTGATATCCTGAATCACCTCATCCATAACGAAAACCATTTTAAACCCACTATCTGAATTAAAGGGCGTGTATATGAATGAAGGGAATAGATTTACTCTTTCACAAGTATCTAACACATTTTCCAGCGAATCATTTTCAATATCAACAACAAATATTTGTTGGCTTATCCAGTTCTTAATACTTCTCTGCCCATCCTTAAAAACCGATGGTGAATAAGTTTTGCCATTTGGTATTATTATGCTTTTGGCAAAATCCTTTACAGAAATTTCTTTGACATGACATCCAATTCGTGCTGCTATTTTTGCAATCTCTTCTTCTGTCGGCTTCTTACTAAACTTTTGAGTATCTAAACATAATTTAATCATCATATTCATGCCTCCTTTGTTATTAAACAAAGGGGCATGCTGTATTTTAGTGTTTTGGTATGTATTTTAAATGTGCTTTATTAAGATACTTTCTTTATGTTATATTAAGTCTTTTTATTAGTTTTATTGTTGCCCCTGATTTGATTTATTCATATGGTTCAAATCCCTGAGTTTCATATTCATAAGGATTGCTATGTTTACGTCTTCTCATCTTTCTTAGTGGGATAATTTCTCCAGTATATGGGTTATAAACTCCCATTTCATCTCCTGTATAGGGATTTATTTCGATATAGTCATCTCTAAAATAGACATCCATACATAAATCATTATGGCCTTTTTTTGTCATTTAAGTCACCTCCCTTCTTATATTTGGGAGGGCTTTTTGTAACCATTTGCCCTCCAATCTTGCATATCCCCTTCTCCCAAAACTCCGCTATCCTCCATGTCTGTTATATTTCATATAGGAGATTTGCATAATTATCAGGAAATCTTTTTTTAATTGTGTCGTATCGAAAAGCGTGGATTAACCACTTCTGTGCTTCATCGAACTTGGATACCTCAATTTCAACTAATTCCTTTGTTTTGTTAATAGCATTAGTCAATATTTTCCTTTCATCTCTTTTAAACTTCTCTAATGCTTCTTCTGATATCAGATTAGAATGTTTGTTTATGAAAAATTCTACTAGACTCATTAAGTCTAAAAAATTTTCCGTTCTTATCATGGTTGATCCAACTTCTTGTATGTGTATTTCAGCCACATACTCAAAGTTAAAATCTTTTATAGTTGTCTCGTCAATATAAATTGGCAATATAAAATTTTTTGCATACGTTCTGTCAAGAATCGTTCCATCAAATGAATAATACATATTTCTTCTCTCCTTTCTTAAAAAACAAAAATACTAACAGGAAATAAAGCCAAAGATAAAATATCCTTTGACCTGGTTTTGCTCTGTTAGTATGCTTTGATTTTTTTATTCAGTTTTTGTTAGTAAATAATTATTTACCTAATAAGTTATCCTATTTTAAACTCAAATAAAACTTTGCCAATAATCTTTATGCTTTTTGTATTAGTTAGAATAATAGGTGAATCATCTACTTCCCTTGAAACTGCATTCATAACGTCAGTCAAGACCATGGTTTTTTCCTGATAATTGTATTTTCCGACGTATATTGCATCACCCCTTTGAAAAAGTATTTTATCTTTATCCTTGTATTGTCCAATATTAACAAGGTAGCAATAATCCTTATCCTCAGGTTTAAACCACACCACTTCACTATCTGGTTCTATTTCTTCCTTTAAAAGGCTAAAATCAAATCCCATTTCCCTACCTGTTATTGGTCCGTTATTTAGTGCAGTATATAAAGGCAACTTCCTGAACTTACTTCTCACATATTCCCCAGTGGCTAGCCTAAGGTTCCTTATTTTTTTTAATCCGTAATAGGAATCCTCGGTATAAGGGGTTGCATAATCTGGATAGATAAAGTTCTCCCCTAATGCATCTTTTACGTTATTTAGTAGTTCGTCTGTTAAGTTATCTCCCAAATTCTCCTTATTGGTCTCAAGGAAGTTAATAAAAGCATTAACCTTTTCCTCTTCCATATCATTTACTTTCAGTAATTCTCCCAAGTATTCCTTAAGAGTATTGCAGGCAATTATATGTTTTAGATCCGCTTCATCAAGAATCCCTATCTGGAAGAGCAAAAAGGAATAGTTAATATCTAGTATTTTGGCTATGACTTTTAAGTCCTCGTAATCCGGAATAATGTTGTTTTTAAGCATCTTACTAATATAAGATGGTGATTTGTTTAGTGCATCTGCTAAATCAACTGCTTTGATATTTTTTTTAGCCATTTCCATTCTAATAAATTCACTTAAATTAAAACTCATTATCTATCACCTCCTTAAGTATATATTACAATATATTTTACCGATTGTCAACTAATATTATTGTCATTATGTATAATATTTTACTTTTATTCATTTTTATTGTTGACATTTAATTAAGTTTGCTTTATAATTAACTTATAGTAAAATTATTCTCTTTATTTTTGAATTTTAATTGACTTTTAGTAAATCAAGTAGCGTAAGGGGGTGTCTACCGAAAATATAGTTTAAAAGTAAAGGAGGTTGATAGATATCCAAGATAATGTTTTATAAAAGGTAAAAAAAACAGGCCAAGAGAAATCCCCAAATTCCTCTTGGCCCATTAAAATCGTCCAATTACATTATACCAAACAATAAATCTACTTATTTTTTTAGCAGAAAAATTACAAAACTTAATTTTAAAAATGAAAACGTTAGTTTATCACGTGTTTTTTTGAAATAAGTACAAAATTAAGAGATTTCTTTGGAAATGTTTATTAGGAGGTGTTACGACTATGATTAACTCTAATTTAAATGAAAAAGTAAAATGTTGTTTAACTGATTTCCATAATGGAAGTGGACCTGAAGATTTCCCTAGTCTGATGGAAGATTATGTATTGACATATCACAAGTTACTATATAGAACCATTACAAAACTTGATAATTATTTTGATTCAAACGAACTTTACTGCTTATTTGATATATTTAATGCAATCAAATATTCGCCAAAGATGTCTGCAAATAGATTTCTCCTTTTAGAAACAACTGATGTATTAGAAAATGAACAATTGATGATTGAAAAATGGAAAGTTGACAAAAAGGTTCTTATAGACAAAATTAATAAATTATCTGAGTTTCAGGCTTTCGCAATGATTATGATTATCTACAAATTTTGGAGAGATACAGATCGATACAAAGATGATTTATCTCTAATATTTAAGGATACTGTTGAGATAGTATAAATTCATCTCAATAAATAATTATGTTTTTAATCTTAAAAATCCTCCAACCCTATTGTTCCACCTAGGGTGGAGGATTTTTTACCTTTTCCCATTTCTTCTTAAGAAATCATAAACAGTAGTATGGCTTGTCCCCATTAATTTTGCAACCGTTGGCACGCTGTTATACTTTAATAGCCGTATTAATTCCTCTCTCCAATAATCCCCGAAATCCACAATCCGAGAATATCTATACTTGTCTTCTTTTTTCGTATCAGGCCCACGTCTCAAATATGAAAAGCCACAATTTGGACAGGTAAAATATCCTATTGGACTCTTGGTTTTATAATTATTTTTTATTTCTACATTCTCAATTATATGTTTTTTATACTGTTTGCAAACAGGATTTAAACACGGATATGGTCCTTTCCCAAAAGGTAGGTACCCTACATTTTGATTAAATAACACTTCTGGTGATAGACCTAAAAATCTCATAAATAATATATGTTTTAATGGATCTTCGATAGTTGCTTTATTCCATCCCATTTTTAAAAGCCAATTACTGTTATTAGTCTTCCTAATTGTATTGTGAGTCATCTGAAGTATCTCACTGCCCCAAAAGGTTTCAAAATCAGTAATAAGATTTTTCTGGCGTAAACCTCCATTCACTGTAGCATACTCTAATATCTTTAACTGATTTAGATACTGCTCTTTTATTTTTGTTTTAATTTCAGGATTTTTCAAAATCCAGTTCATATCCTCTGCAATAATCAGTAATTTTTCATAGGTCTTTGGCTCATACACAACCTCAGTTTCAACAACACAGTTTCTTTCCGTTGCTGCTATATATTTATATTTATTGTCCTCAAATGATACACTGCTATTATAAATAGGTATTTTATGGTGAGGACAAATATAGATGCCTCTTATCTGATGAACCCTATGCCAATATAATTCGCCATATCTTTCCATATCTTCTTTATTGCATTTTGGACAAAATCTTAGAAATTTATTTTCAGCCAGTGGGTTTATTATTCCTGTTATTTTGTTGTATATTTCAACATCCCCATGCAACATATACCGTCTAATTATTCCCCTGTTCTCAAGGCTTAAAAAGACTGTATAATACGGAAATAAGGTATGTTCAAGTATTAGCCTATCTACATCAAAAGGACTGTTTAAGGGCATATTTCGGACTAAATTTGCTAATAATGTTGGGAATTCCAGGCTACAAACTATACGCTTTACATTAAACAGATCCCTGGCAGTTTCACTTCCATTAAAATTTGGACTTTTTTCATGATATCTGGCAAAAACACTATATAGTATTTCATCTGGATACGGTGTAGGAAAAAAAGTCATCATATAACTTCAAATCCTTTAATTAACCCATGATTTTTCAATATATCATAAGCAGTTAGATCTTCCTCCTTATTCTGCACCATAACTCTAATATCATTTTCTGCACTTGGAGGCACCTTCTTGGTTCTAACTTTCACTGGCTTTTCATTATTTTCTACTGTAGATGCCTTGGAAGTGGTAGGTATTACAAACCTATTCCGATTAGGCAACTCATAATTTAAATCAATATTGCCAGTATATATATCAGGATATTTTACTATTTCCATTACATTACCTGTCCTTAATGCATTTAACATTGGCTTTACCAGCCTTAAACTTTCGTCAGCCACTTGTTTAATTAATTCAGGTGTTATTGTCTCAATCCCGCTTGAAATTGCCTTTGTTTGAGCAAGAGCATAAAGTTTCACTGTTATATCAATTATTCCTTGGGATTGATCATATAGGGTATCTATTAATTCATCAGTCAGAGCAGTAGGCCTTTTCGTCCATTGATAGCCCCATATTGCACTTACAAGTAGTTTGAAGTTAATATCATTATCTAACCTTTCAAATACCAAATCTCCTTGCCCTGAACCCCTCCTTGCCTGTCGGAACTTCCCTTGCAATACCCCCATAGCCTCAGGAGTTCCTATTAATAATACTGGTAAGCCAATAGTATTGACTAGAGTAACAAAAAAATTCAGCATCCTGTCGGCTCCTCCAGACTTGGACTTGCTAAGATTTTGTATCTCATCAATTACTAATAACCCTAATGAAATATTTTTAGCAATATTGCTCATGGCAACGAGCATATTATCAACTGAAAGTTTACCGCTGCCAAATCGTGAATAATAGTCTGTACCTAATACCTCATCAACCTTACTAAAAAATGATAGACAAAGTCCTTTAATGCTTCCATCGTAAGAGCATTCAAGCCTTAAATATACTACCTGATATCGTGAAAGTGGGATATCTTTGTATTTAGAGTGAACGATTACTTGTGGATACATGGATAATATTCTGTTCACAACTGTTGTTTTCCCCATACCTGATACTCCAAGTAAAGTAAAAGAGCCTGCGGTGCTGCGATAATTGTTTGAAACAAAGGACTTATCCATTACATTTCTTGCTACATAACCCTGTCTTATAACTCTACTGATTCTACTTTCTAAATCTAAATGTATCGCTAGTGGCTGAAAGACATCATATAGACGTCCCACTAAATGGGCTCTGTATTGATTATCTAACTGTCTTTCTTCTTTATTATAGGGAGGAAAATTTGCTAACTTTGATACTACCTCTTCAGAAGATATGATTTCAGGCAATGCCTCTATAAATGGATTACCTTTATATTCTGAAATAATCTGCTCTTTGTATTGGGCATTATGTATCAAATCCAGCACGGTCTTTTCCCTCCTTCTGTGCCTTTAATAGTAATTTGACCAAATTTTGCTCGGCATCACCATAGGCTTTTTCTTCAACTACTATATTTTGTTCTTCTGGTCTTATTTCGATAATATTTTGTTTCCTCTCCTGCTGCTTCTCAAAATTGCGATTATCTCTGATATTCTGAATACGCCTTTTTTTGCTTATGCCTTCTTCAACTTCATTTTTTGTCTCTTCTTTTGCCTGTTCAATGATTCCTTCTATGTCATTTAATAAATCTATTTTATTTTGCAATTCTACTTTTTTTGAGGCTTTAGCCTGCATTTTTTCATATTCCATTAGATATGTTACTTCTTCAATGGGCTTTTCTTTGTATCTTGACTGGTGTTCTAATAAAAAACACTTATCAAATTTTCTCCCATCTTCATATTTGATATAAATATAACTCATATCCCTTGGATCATATGATATGTCAACTTTCCAAGATCCATTGTTCCTTGCTTTCTCGAACCAACGTTCTTTTAATGAGGTTTTAGAACCAAAGAGCATCCCTTTAAATTTAATCCCATGCTGTGTCACAGTTGCTTTATCTTTTGGCAGTAGGTTTAATTTCAATAAATCTTCATCAACAGTTCTTAACCTTCCTGTTCTATTAGCAACACCCCATTCCCAGATTAACTTGGGTATAGGTTCTACACCGTCTGCTATCATATCTTCACTTCGGGTATAGTTAGATAAATAGTGATGATTATTATGATACAATACACATTTTATTATGATTTGAGTAAACTGCCTTAAATCAAGGGTTGCTGAAAGTCTGTAATCTTGCTCTCCTCTTTCACGGTATTGACTTTTAATTGCACCGGGCATGAAAGGCTTGGTATGCTGGTTAATAGTATTAAAATACCTCTCTATAATCCCCTTCATGTCACCTCTATAAGGGCTGGTATTTAATACTTTTATTCCAAATGCTGATATTAATGACTCTATGTTTTCCCCTTCCAATTCTCCTCTATCGGCAATAATTGCTTCGGGCAGGGTGCTGCAGTAATTCCACTCATCATTGCCAATCTCTATACCGTACTTCCTACAAAAGGATACTTTATCTGACGCAGCATTAATTAATGCGATACTCGCCCCAATCCAACTTGGACCTTCCAAAGATATATTAATTCCTACGACACAACGTGAAAATACATCCATAACAGTATATATAACCGGCCTTCCTATAATCCAATTTCGATTATATTGGGATACTAAATAAACATCTCCTACTGTTGCATCTATTTGAAATATTGCTCCCGGTCCAAATGCTTCTTCAGTAGAAGAACCTGTTAGCCCCCTATGTTGTAATTCATATCGCTTTGCACTTTGTCGAGTAGATACTTCTTTTTTAATGTTTCTCTCCTTATTAAACCAATACCTGAATTGTCTTAATGTAGGAATGGCATCCTTTACTATTCCATTTTCACTAAAGTATTCCTTAATCATAAGTTCATAGGTTAATGTTAAAGTCTTTCTTGAAGAATTGTAATAAAACCTATTAAGTGCTGTATTAAAAATCTTTATCGTTTCGGGGGTAATAACAAAAGTATTATCTTTTTCTTTGTTCCCTTGTTTCCCACCACAATTATGATAATCAGGAAGTAAAGAGTTTTTGTGCATACCTCTCTGCCAAAACCGTTTTAAATATCTCATTACAGTTGCTTCGTGGATATTTTCAACATATTCTCTGACAAGTTTAGCCCTCTTTTCAGCAATGTAAATATCAGGCTCAATTGTAACAATCTCTCTAATGGCATTATAGGCCTTATCTCTTATGGTCTTATGTTTAGGTAGGATATCCTCTTCATCTTTAATAATCATATATGGTTCGTTATCTAAAACATATATAGTGCCATCATTTAACCCACTCTGAATAAAGGTTTCTGAAACTGTAATAGGCATTGAGTTACCATAAATATCAATTAAATAGGTGATATCTTTATAGTAATACAGAACTCGGTAATATATTTTACCCTGACTTGTTTCGTATAAGATTACACTATTGATTGGAAGCATACCTAGCACCCCAATCAATAATAATTTTGGGACGACTTTTTGCTATATCTATTGATTCACTCATATCAATGTAAATATGTTTAGATGCTAGAAGGTATTTAAAAATGTATAACCCTGTTCCACCTGACACATCATTTTCTTTATCAAAATCAGAAGTTATTTTTCTAATTGAATATTTACTATCCCTAAATTTATCAATTAGAATGTTACTATAATTCTCTAATGATTTTTCTGTTAAGCCTCTTTCTTCATAGGTATACAAACTTGAGTGTATCCACTCTATGTTTTTTACCATTTTAGTAGGTATTTCTTTTTGTGTAATTATGCCAAAATCAATTTGTTTTGCTGCCCAATATCTTCTTTCTATTTCCAGTCTTTCCAGCACGGACTTTTTCCCTAACTCACTCGATGATTTTACTGTCCTTGCAATATATTTGTGATTTCGTAAAGTTAGTAGAAATGTAGTTGTTAGTATATATGGAGGCTCTCTATTAATAAAAAACTCTTGCTTAAGGTCTTTATTGTCTTTTACTACCTCTGCTAAATCTAAAAGTGGATAATGTTCTCTAATATCTACTATTTCATCATCCCATTCAAACATATAAAAACATCTGGTTTGAATATCTGAAAAGAAATGATGTATTCTGTTTGTCTTCCAGCCTTTTATACGTGAAACCCTGCCTTTTGACGGGAAGTCTTGTATAGATAACCAGGGCTTATAGGAGGCTAATTCCCCTGCACCACGGTTTTCAGACAGGAATCTTTTATACTTTGTCATAGTCCAAGAAGTATCTCTTTTGGCCATATAAACCTTCCTTTCTTTCATACTTCTTGGATGTCATGTTAACGTAGTATACTGGGATTTTCAACAAGGATAATGCTTTATTTTATATAGAAAACTTATTAAACGGCTGAATATTGGCGTTTGCTTACTCTAAAATTTTTTTCTGAAATTTACTCTTATTTTTGTGCCATTTTTTATTTATTACTTTGTTCAGTTACAAATAAGTTTGCTCACGTAGTTACAAAGTTTGCTCGTGATGAA
>ENA-UPSB01003389-UPSB01003389.1-bioreactor-metagenome-genome-assembly--contig:-NODE-3389-length-12491-cov-4.168141_pt1 | contig 12491 bp, 10 predicted proteins | sample MGYA00238182_ERZ773286 | MGnify/ENA primary metagenome ERZ773286 (study PRJEB29026, sample SAMN07631240) | bioreactor metagenome | isolation source: Switchgrass digestor | place: USA: Dartmouth... | reverse complement strand
CGGCGCGGGCGGTTCGATCGGGCGCGAATTGTGCCGCCAGATTGCCCGCTGGGGTCCTTCCGAGCTGATCCTGCTGGGACACGGGGAGAACAGCATCTTCGAATCGCTGCTGGAGCTGAGGGAGAGCTTCCCGCTGCTGCCCATGCACCCGGTGATCGCCGACGTGCGCGACGAGCCAAGGCTGCGCAATGTGTTCAAGGCGCACCGGCCGGAGGTTGTCTTCCACGCCGCCGCGCACAAGCACGTCCCCATGATGGAAATGAACGTCGAGGAGGCCATCACCAACAACATCCTCGGCACGCGAAATCTGGTGGAGGTCGCGCTCGAGACCGGCGTGCAGCGGCTGGTGATGATCTCGTCCGACAAGGCCATCCGCCCGGTGAACATTATGGGCGCCACAAAGCGCATGGCCGAGATGATCGTGCTGGACGGCGCGCGCCGCTCCGGGCGGGCTTTTTCAGTGGTGAGGTTCGGCAATGTGCTGGGCAGCCGCGGCAGCGTGGTGCCCATCTTTAAGCGCCAGATCGCTGCCGGCGGACCGATCACCATCACCCATCCGGACATGCGACGCTATTTCATGACCATTCCCGAGGCCGTCTATCTGGTGCTGCAGGCGGCCAGTATGGGGAAGGGCATGGAGACCTTTGTGTTGAACATGGGCGAGCAGGTTCGCATCCTCGACCTGGCCGAGGACCTGATCCGTCTTTCCGGCCTGGAGCCGGGCAAGGATATTGAAATTGTCTTCACCGGCGTGCGGCCGGGAGAGAAGCTGAGCGAAGACCTGTTCGAAGAGGGCAACTTCGAGAAGACCGATCACCCCGACGTGTTCCGCCTGGAAAACCAGGCCGTTTTGCAGGGTGAGGAGCTGCAGAACGCGATTGACGAACTGGTCAAACTGGCCCGGCAGGGGGAGGGGCAGGTGGCCGTCAACCTGCTGGATTCGCTCATCCCGGGGTCCGCGGTGCGCAGCACGCCCCCGCCCGGCATCACCTCCATCGACTAGCCATGCCCATTCTGACCGAATCCCAGTGGGATGATTTTGTCTGCTCCCGGCCGGAAGCGCACCTGCTCCAATCGGCGGCCTGGGGAGAGACCAAGGCTGCTTTCGGCTGGCAGCCGGCGCGGGTGTGCGCCGGATCAACCGGGGCGCAGATCCTGTTCCGGCGTCTGCCGCTCGGGTTCACCATTGCTTATTTGCCCCGCGGGCCGATCGGCCTGGACTGGGCTGGCCTGTGGCCGGAGGTGCACGCTCTCTGCCGCCGCATGCGGGCCATTTTCCTCAAGGTGGAGCCGGACCTGTGGGAGCCGGACGCTCCCGCGATGGACCGGATGCCCGGCTTTATCCCCGCGGACCCCATCCAGCCGCGCAGCACGGTGCTGATCTCGCTCGATGGCGGGGAGGAAGACTGGCTGGCGCGCATGAAGCAGAAGACGCGCTACAACATTCGCCTGGCGGAGCGAAAAGGCGTGCAGGTACGCGAATCGACGGACACAGCCGCGTTTTACCGGCTGATGCAGCTCACCGGTGAGCGGGACGGCTTCGGTATTCACTCACAGGCCTACTACCAGAAAGCGCTCGACACTTTCCGCCCGCGCGGGCAGGCAGCGCTGATGATGGCCTACTATGAAGACCAGCCGCTGGCCGGGTTGATGGTCTTCGCGCATGGAGAGCGGGCCTATTACCTGTACGGAGCCTCCAGCGACGCGGAGCGCAACCGCATGCCCACCTACCTGCTGCAGTTTGAAGCCATGCGCTGGGCCGCCGCGAAGGGCTGCCGCAGCTACGACTTGTACGGCATCCCGGACGGGGACGAGGAGGAGCTGGAGCGCAGCTTTACCGAACGCAAAGACGGGCTGTGGGGCGTGTACCGCTTCAAGCGCGGGTTTGGCGGTCAGGTGGCGCGCTCGGTGGGCGCCTGGGATTATGTCTACCAGCCGCTGCTGTACCGCCTGTACCGGCTGTACATGCGCCGCCGGAGGGAGGCTGCCTGATGCTCGACGCGGAGCGCTGGAACGCCTTCGTCAGCGAGCTGCCGGGAGCGCACCTGCTGCAGTCCTGGCAGTGGGGCCAGGTCAAGAGCGCCCACGGCTGGACGCCGATACCGCGGATTTGGGACACGGACGGCCGCAGGGCGGCTGCGCTGGTGCTGGAGCGGACGGTGCGCCCGGCCGGGCTTCCGCTGGCGCTGCGGGTGCTGTATGTGCCGCGCGGTCCGCTGCTGGACTGGTCCGACGCGGACCTGCGCCGGACGGTGCTGGAGGATATGATCGACCTGGCTCGCCAGCGCAGGGCCATCTTCATTAAGATGGACCCGGAGCTGGTGCTGGGGGCGGGCGTCCCCGGTTCTCCGGACGACTGCCCCAATCCGCAGGCCGCTGAGGTGACGGAGGAACTGACCCGGCGCGGCTGGCGCATTTCGGATGAGCAGATCCAGTTCCGCAACACGGTGCAGATCGACCTGCGCGGCGAGGAGGCGGACTGGCTGGCGCGCATGAAGCAGAAGACGCGCTACAACATCCGTCTGGCCGAGCGTAAAGGTGTGGCGGTGCGCATAGCCGAAGAGAAGGAGCTGCCGCTCTTCTACCGCATGTACGCGGAGACCGCCGTCCGCGACGGTTTTGTCATCCGGCCGGAGGAATATTACCTGGGCGTGTGGCGGACCTTCATGCAGGCAGGCATGGCGCAGCCGCTGCTGGCGGAGGTGGAGGGCGAGCCGGTGGCCGGGCTGGTGCTGTTCTGGTTCGCCGGGCGGGCCTGGTACCTGTACGGCATGTCACGCGACGTGCATCGCGAGAAAATGCCCAATTACTTGCTGCAGTGGGAGGCCATGCGTCTGGCGAAGGCCCAGGGCTGCCAGATATATGATCTTTGGGGCGCACCGGACCGCTTCGACGAGAGCGACTCCATGTGGGGCGTCTTCCGCTTCAAGGAAGGCCTGGGCGGAACGGTGGTGCGTACACCGGGCGCATGGGATTTCCCCACCCGCCCGGTGCTGTACACGCTCTATACCCGCATCCTGCCGCGGCTGCTGGATCTGATGCGCCGGCGAGGGCAGGACCGCATCCGGCAGGAGGTGACGGGATGATCCCGCGGGTGCGCGTTGCCCACCTGCCCACGCCGCTGGAAGCCATGCCCCGGCTGAGCGCCGCCCTGCACGGTCCGCGGCTGTGGGTCAAGCGCGATGACCTGACCGGGCTGGCCTTCGGCGGCAACAAAACCCGCAAGCTGGAGTTCGTCCTGGCGGAGGCACAGAGCCACGGCGCGCGCACGCTGATCACCACCGGGGCGGCCCAGTCCAACCACTGCCGCCAGACGGCCGCGCTGGCCCGCCGCTTCGGCCTGGACTGCATTCTGGTGCTTTCCGGCGATCCGGAGCAGGTCCCGAGCGGCAACCTGCTGTTGGATCACCTGCTCGGCGCGGAAATCGTCTGGGCGCGGCGCGAAGAGCGTGACGCGGTGCTGCGGCAGACCTTCGAAGAGGCCTGGGCAGCCGGGCGCCGCCCGCACCTGATCCCGCTGGGTGCGTCGGACGAGATTGGCGCGCTGGGTTACGTCTTCGCGCTGGACGAGCTGATCAGGCAGGGCGAAACCTTTGACTGGATCATCGTGCCCAGTTCATCGGGAGGTACTCAGGCCGGCCTGGTGCTGGGCGCGCGGCGAGCCAATTTATCAAGCCGCATCCTGGGGATCAGCATCGACCATCCGGCCGGCGAGCTGCAGCAAACCGTGGCGGCGCTGGCCAGCGAGGCTAGTGAACGTTTCGGGCCGCGGATCCTTTTTGACCCCGCGGAGGTTCTAGTCAACGATCAGTACCTGGGCGGGGGCTACGGCGTGCTTGGTGAACCGGAAATCGAAGCCATCCGCCTGTTTGCCCGTGAGGAAGGCCTGTTCCTGGACCCGGTATACACCGGGCGGGCGGCTGCCGCGCTGATCGGCCTGATCCGTGAAGGGTTCTTTAAAGAAACTGACCGGGTGCTGTTCTGGCACACCGGGGGCGCGACGGCATTATTCGCGGACCCCTACGCCCGCCAGCTGGTTTAGGGCCGCCAGGCCGGGGCGAAATCGAAGCTTTCGTCGGTGGTCAGGCGCTTGCGGTTGGCCCCGTTGATTCCGGCCAGGTAGATGTCGTGGTTGGTGCCTTCCGGCCAGGATTCGAAGGCAATCCAGGCGCCGTCCGGTGAAATGCTCGGGTAGGCCACCGGGGCGATATCGGGATGCCCGCGGCCGGGGATGCGCCGGGTTTCAACTACTTCCCGGTCTTCGATCTTGTAGGCCACCAGCCAGGGGATGGAGGGTGAGGTGCTTGACTGGCTGGCAAAGAGGAACGCGCCGTCGGGCGTCCAGACCGGCCAGTGATGGTTAACCTCGACATCCGGGCTGAACTGCGCCTGGAACTCACCCCGCCGGCCCATCAGCCAGATCTGGTTGAACTGGAACTTACGAATGAAGGCGATCTGGGTGCCGTCCGGGGAGAAGGAGGCTTGCAGGTCGGCGTAGCGGCCGTCGGTCAGCTGAGTCAGGGTCTCATCGGCCAGGTTGTAGGCCATGATCTGCGAGTTCGTGCCCCGCAGGGTGGTGAAGACAATCTGGGTACCGTCCGGGGACCAGACCGGGTAGAAATCGCCTGCCGGTGAAGCCGGCAGCGGGAGCGGCTCCGGCTCAGTGCGGGGGTTCAGGTCCCAGACGTAGATCTGAGCGCCTTCGTAAATTTCCCGTTTGGAGGCACAGGGCGAAATGAAGGCCAGCAGTTCGCCGTCGGGCGACCAGGCCGGCAGGCAGGCGCCGTCGGTCATGTGTGTCAGCTGAACCTGGTTTGAACCGTCGGCGTTCATGATCCAGATCTGCATGGTCCCGCTGCGGTTCGAAGTAAAGGCGATCTGGCTTTCGCCCCCGCCGAACGGCGTCGGCAGCGCGCCCGGCTGCGGGGTGACAGATGGGGTGGTCTCGACGACCTCAGTTTCGGTCTCCGCCAGCGTGGGCGTGACAGTCGGGTGAAGGGTCGGCGTGCCAGTGGGCGAAGGTTCGGCGGAAACCATGGCCACCGCTTCAACAGTGTCGGTCACAGCGGCGGCTGCCTGTGTCTCGACTGGCTGGGTGGCCCCGGACACCGCCAGCGAGGGCAGCAGGCCCGACCGGCCGGCCATATACAGGATGGTGACCAGCGCCACCAGCACGATCACACCGGCAGCGGGCAGCAGGACGCGGCGCTCGCGAACCACCTGCAGCGGGCTGGAAGCCGGGCGCGGCTCGCTGGGCTTGTCCGGGATCGGCTGGCTGGAATAGCTCACCCCCAGACCGGGCTTTTCGCCGGGCGGCGGGGTGATGAAGATCTTCTCATCCGGATCCCGGCTGAGCGAGACCGCCGCCAGAAGGGCTTTTTTCATTTCCTCGGCGGACTCGAACCGGTTTTCCGGCTCCAGCTCCAGGGCCTGTTCGATGACGGCGGCCAGCTTGCGGTTGATCCTGGGATTGAGGACCTTCAGGCTGGTGAGCTTTGCTTTGCCGGTGGCCCGTGCCAGCGCGTCTTCCGGAATGGTGCCGGACAGCGCCGCGTACAGCGTGGCGCCCAGGGAGTAAATATCCGAGCGCGGATCGGTCGGGGCGGTGCCGTACTGCTCGGGCGGGGAGTAGCCGGGGGTCATGGCCCGGGCGCCGCTCTGAGTCTGCTGCGAGCCCATCACCACCTTGGCCAGGCCAAAATCGACCAGCACCACCTCACCTTCCGGGGTGATCTTGATGTTGCCGGGCTTGATATCGCGGTGGATGACCTGGGGGCGGCGGGTATGCAGGTAGGTCAGCGCGTCGCAGATGGCGGCTCCCACCAGGGCGGCTTCGCGCTCGGTGAGCGGTCCGCTGCGCTCAATGCGGTCGCGCAGGTCTTCGCCCTCGATGTAATCCATGATCAGGTACTGGCCCTGACCGGGAATAATAAAATAATCCCCTACCCGGGGAAGGTTGGGGTGGCGAAGACTGGCCAGAATGTTGGCTTCACGCTGGAACTGGCGGGCGTACTCATCGCTGAGGAACAGGTTTTCCTTAACCGCCACATCGATGTTCAGATTCTCGTCCAGGGCGTGATAAACAGCCCCCATCCCACCCTGTCCCAGGACAGATTGGATGCGGTATCGGCGGTTAAGAACTGTGCCGGGTGCGAGGGCCATGCTGTTTTTGATTCTACCTGACTCGGATTGTTTTTGCAACGAAATGGACTTTACAGGTAAGACAGGTGACCGGCGGAAAATCGCCGGTAAAGACATGCTATAATCGATATCCAAACCAATCTTGATCAACATGAATCTGCCCAACCTCGACATCCAGACCGCCGTTAAGACGGCTTTTATCCTCGCCCTGGTGGGCGTGGTTTTCTGCATGCTGATGGGCTTCCGTACCATCCGCGCCGGGCAGCGGCTGCTCTTTTTCCGCAAGCGCCGCGATATGGTGATGCGCGGCTGGCGCCTGATCACCTTCGGTGTTTTTCTCGGCTTCGGCGCTTATCTGGTGAACAATTATGCCGAGCCGGTAGTTTACCGCTTTTACCCGCCTTCGCCGACGGTGACCAACACGCCAACGATCACGCTGACGCCGACGATCACGCTGACGCCCACCATCACCCTGACCCCAACCATCACCGATACGCCCTCAGTGACGCCCACCCCGATGGTTCCCCTGGAGATCCAGCAGGAGTTCGAGCCGACGCTGGTGGTCAACCCGGATGCGCTCTTCAGCCCGCTGGTCTTCAGCCGCGCGGTATCGGACGAGGTGACCCCGACGGGCATCGCCATCGATCCGCAGGTGGAGTTTGAGCATCCGGTCAGCAAGCTGTACGGCGTGTTTAGCTTCGACCAGATGAAACCGGGCAGCCAGTTCACCGCACTATGGTACCGGTTGTCGGATATGAAGCTGATCTGCTACGAGACCTACCCGTGGGGCGAGGCGACCGGCGGGTACAGCTACACCGAGTGCGAGCCGGGCGTGCAGGAGTGGCAGCCGGGCGAGTACGAAGTGCAGCTGTTCGTCGGCTATACTCCCTTTGTGAACGGGTTCTTTACGATACTCGGTGATCCGCCCACGCCGACGCCGACTCAGCGGCCGACCAGCACCTCGACGCCGACACCGACCGCGACGTCTTCGCCGACCATCACGCGTACTCCGACAGCGACCGGCACGGCCACCATCACCCCGACCAGCACACCGTCGCGCACACCGACGCCATCACGGACTCCGCCGCCGACTTCGACGCAGCGGCCCACGCTGACCCCGCGGCCGACGGATACGCGCTGGCCGACTCACACGCTGACCCCGTCTCCGACCAGACCGCGGTAACCTAGACGCTGCGGAGTCTGGTGGGGCCGGGGATCGCGGCTGCCGCCTCGGCGGCCACCCGGGCGTTGTTGAACAGCAGCCCCAGGTTGGCCTGCAGGCTGGCGCCACCGCTCAGGTGTGCGACCCGGTCCAGCAGGAAGGGAGTCACCGCCGGGCCGTGGATGTGCTTTTCTCCGGCCTCGCGCAGGGCCTGGTCGATCCAGCTTTCCACCTGGCGGGCAGGCAGGGCCACTTCCTCCGGCGGGGGGACGACCAGCAGCACCGCGCCTTCCACACCGCTCTGCCAGTGTGCCAGCGCGATCTGAGCGGCTTCCTGCGGGGTTTCCACCCGCAGGTTGACTTGCAGGCCGGACTCGCGGCTGTAGAAAGCGGGAAATTCGTCGGTCTGTAAGCCGATGACCGGCACGCCCTGCGTTTCCAGCACTTCCAGGGTCGCGGGCAGGTCGAGGATGGACTTGGCCCCGCTGCACACCACCAGTACCGGGGTGCGGCCCAGCTCCGGCAGGTCGGCGGAGACGTCCATTCCCCCGCCGCGGTGCACGCCGCCGATGCCGCCGGTGGCGAACACGCGAATCCCGGCCTGGTGCGCGGCTACCAGCGTGCCGGAGACCGTCGTCCCCCCGGATTCTCCCCGGGCAATGGCCAGGCCGAAGTCGCGGCGGCTGATCTTGCGCAGGCCGTCCATCCGGCTGAGCTGCTCCAGCTGCTCGGTGGTCAGGCCAATGTGCACCTTGCCGGCAAGCAGGGCGATGGTCGCCGGCGTGGCGCCGTGCTGAAAAACCTGCGATTCCATCTCCCTTGCAGCCCGCAGGTTTTCGGGCCGGGGCAGGCCGTGGGTGAGGACGGCCGTTTCCAGGGCGACCACCGGCAGGCCCAGCTGGCGCGCACGGGCGACGGCGGGGCTGATGACGTAGTTAGGGGGTAAGTAGTTCATGGCGTATCCAATCAGCTGCGGGTAAAGTCGATCGGTGAGGTTGATTCTATAATAAGGTCACCGGATGGACCACGCTGATCCGCCGCTCAATCCCGGCAGGCTGCCTGCCGGACAGGGAAGGTTCCATGCTGCGTTCGCTTTTTGTCTTTCTCTCCAAACAGCACTGGGCACAACGACTGATCACCCGCTGGGGGTTTGCCTGGCGGCTGGCATCGCGCTTTGTCGCCGGAGAAACGCTCGAAGAAGCCATGCAGGCGGTCGAGGGGCTGGCCCGTGACGGGATCAACGCCAGCCTGGACCATCTCGGCGAGCACACCACCAGTCTGGAGGAAGCCCGCCAGGCGGTGAGCGAAATCCTGCGCATCCTGAATGAAATCCAACGCCGCGGCCTGCCGGCGAACGTCTCCATCAAGCTCAGCCAGATCGGGGCGCTGCTCGACTCAGAGGAGTGCTATCAGAATCTGGTGACCATTCTGGAGAATGCCCGGGCGCGTGACAACTTCGTCCGTGTGGATATGGAGGATTCGCACCTGACGCAGCTCACCCTGGACCTGTTACTGCGGGCGCTGGCAGACGGGTACGACAATGCGGGCATTGTGCTGCAGTCCTACCTGTACCGGACGGATGCCGACCTGGAGCGCGTTATGGCGCAGGGGGCGCGCGTCCGCATGGTCAAGGGAGCGTATCTGGAGCCGCGCAGCCTGGCTTATCCTTCCAAGAAGGAAGTCAACGCCGCCTTTGACCGGCAGGTCGAGCGGCTGCTCGGAGCCACTCAAAAGGCTGGCTGCCCGGCCCTGAGCAGCGACGGGCGGGTGCCGCCGGTGCTGGCTGTCGCCAGCCACGATCCGAAGCGGGTTGAGTTTGCCCGGCAGACGGCCGCCCGCCTGGAGATCCCGGCAGAAGCGCTGGAGTTTCAGATGCTGTACGGCATCCGGCGCGACCTGCAGCAGCAGCTGGCGAAAGACGGTTACCCGGTGCGGGTTTACGTTCCCTTCGGTACCCGCTGGTATCCCTACCTGATGCGGCGGCTGGGCGAGCGGCCGGCCAACCTGTGGTTCACCCTGTCCAATTTCTTCAGAAAGTGAGCAAAACCGCATGTCCACTGATCCCGGCACTCCTACACCCCTGGCCCTGGTGACCGGCGCCGCCGTCCGGATCGGCAGAGCGCTGGCCGAGGCGCTTTCCCGGCGCGGCTACGCCATCGGGCTGCACTACAACCGGTCCGCTGCGCAGGCCGAAGCGCTGGCGGAGGAAATCTGCGCCGGCGGGGGTGAGGCGGTGCTGCTGCAGGCCGACCTGCGCGACCCGGACCAGATCGCGCAGATGTTTGCCAGGGTTGACGGGCAGCCTCATCCGCTGAAGGTGCTGGTCAACTCCGCTTCGGTTATGCCTGCCGGCCGCCTGCTCGAGACCGGCGTTGACCTGTGGGACAGCACGCTGAACCTCAACCTGCGCGCCCCCTGGCTGTGCGCCCGGGAGGCGGCTGTCCGGATGGGTGAAGGCGGAGTGATCATCAACATCACCGACACGGGCTGGAACAAGACCTGGTCGAGCATGGGCGCATACACCATCAGCAAGGCCGGGCTGGAAGCGCTCACCCGGCTTCTGGCTCGCGAACTGGCCCCCGGGATCCGTGTGAACGCTGTGGCCCCGGGCCTGATCCTGAAAGCGGAAGATGTACCGGATGAGACCTGGGAGAAGCTGGTGGACCGGCTGCCGCTGAAAACTCAGGGGAAGCCGGAGTTCGTAGCCGAGGCGGTGCTGTTCCTGATCGATCATCCCTATATCACCGGCCACACCCTTGTCGTGGACGGCGGTTACCAGTTAAAGTAATCGATATGCAGCAATCATCGGGTTTTCTTTCCGCAGTTGTCCAGGTCACCCGTCCTGTTTACCTGCTGGGCGGGTTTGTACTGTATGCGCTGGGCGCAGGTGTGGCCCGGTTTCTGGGCCAGCCGGTTTTCTGGGACCTGTACTGGCTGGGACAGGTCTGTGTCACCATGCTGCAGCTGAGCGGCTACCTGCTGGAAGCCTATTTCACCTCACCGCCTGACGAAATCGCCCGCCAGACCCACAGGGTGAAGGAGGATGGATCTCCGGCGGCGTTCATCCTGCGCTCCAACTACCTGATGGCGGCAGCCTCCACTCTGACGGCCGCCGCGGTGGCGACGTTTGTGCTCATTTCCGGCGGGCGGGTGAACGAAATGAGCCTGGTCTTCCTGGGTGTGCTTCTCGCGCTGGTGATCGCCTACGCCGTCCCGCCGCTGGAGCTGGCCCGAAAGGGTTTTGGCGCCATCATCCAGGCAGCTTTTCTGGTCAACGTGGTTCCCGCGCTGGCCTACGTGCTGCAGACCGGCGAGCTGCACCGCCTGCTGGGCATGCTGACCTTCCCGCTGGTGGCGCTGTACCTGGCCATGGCGCTGGCCTTTTCGCTGCCCAGTTATTACAACGATCTCAAGCATAACCGCCGCAGCCTGATGGTCAACACGGGCTGGCAGCGCGGCATGGTGATGCACAACGTCATGGTGCTGACGGCCTACTTCCTGCTCAGCCTGGCGATGGCGCTGGGCCTGCCCTGGTCGCTGGCCTGGCCGGCCATGCTCACCATGCCGGTCGGGCTGTACCAGCTGCTGCAGATGTGGCAGATCGGCCAGGGAGCGAAGCCGCGCTGGCGAATCCTGCGCCTGACTGCCGCGGCCAGTCTGGGCCTGATGGCTTACCTGATGACTTTTTCACTGTGGGTGAGATAAGCGATGCCTGAATTTCTGGAACTGCTGCCTCCGGGGAAGGCGCTGGAAAAGCTGCTGGCGCACCTGCCGGAACCGAAGCTGGCCAGCGAGCGGGTGCCGGTCGCGGAAGCGCTCGGCCGGGTAACGGCGGAGGACATTTTCGCCCCCGAACCGCTGCCGGGGTTTGACCGCTCCACAGTGGACGGGTACGCCGTACGCGCCCGGGACACCTACGGCGCCAGCGACACGCTTCCGGCCTACCTGATGCTGGCGGCCGAGGTGCCCATGGGAGGGAAGCCGGATTTTCTCCTCCAGCCGGGGCAGGCGGCGCTGATTCACACCGGCGGGATGCTGCCGGAGGGCGCGGACGCAGTCGTCATGCTCGAGCACACCCAGCAGGCCCGGGAGGGTGAAATTGAGGTGCTGCGGGCGGTGGCGGTGGCGGAGAACATCCTGCGCCAGGGGGAGGATGTGGACGCCGGAGCGCTGGTGCTGCCGGCAGGGACGCTGCTGCGCCCGGCGGAAATTGGCGGCCTGTGCGCGCTGGGGCTGAGCACGGTCACCGTGACCCGCCCGCCGCGAGTCGCGCTGATTTCCAGCGGGGATGAAGTTGTGCCGCCGGAGCAGGCGGCCAACCCCGGCCAGGTGCGGGATGTGAACTCATATTCGCTGAGCGCGCTCGTAGAGCAGGCCGGCGGTCTTCCGGCGCGCTACGGCATTGTCCCCGACCGGGCGGAAGCCATGGAGCAGGTGATCACCCGCGCCCTGGCGGAAAATGACGCTGTGGTGATCACCGCCGGGTCGTCGGCCAGCACCCGGGACCTGACCGCGGACGCCATCCAGCGCATGGGAGAGCCGGGCGTGCTGGTGCACGGGGTCAATGTGCGCCCCGGCAAGCCGACCATTCTGGGCGTGTGCGCAGGCAAGCCGGTCATCGGGCTGCCGGGCAACCCGGTCAGCGCGCTGGTCATTGCCCATCTGTTCGTGCGGCCGGTAATTCGGCGGTTGAGCGGGTTGAAGGCAGGGCCCAGGGATCCGGTGGTGTTCGGGAGACTGGCGGTCAACCTGCCCTCGGTCGCCGGCCGGGAGGACTACCTGCCGGTGACGCTGTCTCCGGATGAATCGGCCGGGTACCGGGTGGAGCCGGTGTATTTCAAGAGCAACCTGATCTTCACCCTGGCTAAGGCGGACGGGCTGCTGCACATCCCGGCCGCGGTCACCGGCTATGAGGCCGGGGCCACGGTGCGGGTGCTGTTAATTTGAGTTTGTGGGGGAGGTCGTCTTATGTCGGTATACCTGCAGGATATTCCCCTGGACCAGGCGAAACAGCGCTTCGCTGAAGCCCTGACCGCCGCCGGGCTGGGGGGCGTATTAGGAGTGGAAGAGATTCCGGTCGATGAGAACGCGGTGGGCCGGGTGACGGCGCAGGCGGTGTTTGCCCGGCTGTCCTCGCCGCATTATCACGCGTCGGCCATGGACGGGTTCGCGCTGCGCGCCGAAGAAA
>ENA-UPSB01003388-UPSB01003388.1-bioreactor-metagenome-genome-assembly--contig:-NODE-3388-length-12491-cov-4.627935_pt1 | contig 12491 bp, 9 predicted proteins | sample MGYA00238182_ERZ773286 | MGnify/ENA primary metagenome ERZ773286 (study PRJEB29026, sample SAMN07631240) | bioreactor metagenome | isolation source: Switchgrass digestor | place: USA: Dartmouth... | reverse complement strand
CCAAAAGCAGATGGGCCGAAAGCCGAAAGATGCAGATATTGAAACAGCCCGCATACGTGCCGAAGCTTTAGTCCAACGGGCCCGACGAGCCAGTGGTGGCAAAAAACGTTAATTGTTGCAATAAAAATCACAGAGTGGTAGAATTTACTTACGAAATAGGCCTTGCAGTTTAAACATTTTTTGGTAGGAGGATTTTATGAAGGACATAAAGACAAAAGTTCAGCAGCGACTAAAAGATCTTATTATAGCTGCCTTAAATGAAGCCGTCAATGAAAATGTCATTAATATAGAGGAAATACCCGACTTTTATATTGAGGTGCCCCAGGACAAGGAACATGGAGATTTTGCGGCAAACATCGCCATGATTCTTGCCCGTCAAGCCAAAATGCCTCCAAGAAAAATTGGTGAGGCTATTATGGAAAGGATCAAAAAAGATGCGTTTATAGAAAAGGTGGAAGTGGCGGGCCCGGGCTTTATCAACTTTTACCTGGCACCTACCTGGGCAAATGAAGTGATTTTTGATGTGCTTAAAAATGGCGAAGAATATGGCAGATTAAACGGTCAAAGCGGGAAAAAAGTTCAGGTAGAATTTGTAAGCGCAAATCCTACTGGCCCTATGCACATGGGCAACGCCAGAGGTGCTGCTTTAGGCGATGCCTTAGCATCAATTCTTAAAATGGCAGGCTATGATGTCACAAAAGAATTTTATATAAATGATGCAGGCAATCAGATAGAAAATTTTGGTCTTTCGCTGGAAGCTCGTTATCTAGAGCTCTTAGGCCACGAAAGCCAAATACCGGAAGGCGGCTACCATGGGGAAGACATAAAGGAGCATATGAAAGAACTAATTGAGCAAGAGGGAGACCGGTTTTTGTCTATGGATTCCCCAAGCCGCCGCGCTTACTTTATAGATTATGCCCTAAAGAAAAACATCAAGCGCATGAAGACGGATTTGGAGAATTTCGGAGTGCACTTCGATGTATGGTTTTCTGAACAAAGCCTCCACGACTCCGGAAAGGTAAACGAAGTCATAAAATTGCTGACAGATAAGGGATATACCTACGAAAAAGACGGTGCTTTGTGGTTTAAAGCTTCGGAGTTTGGAGCCACAAAAGACGAGGTGCTCATTCGCGCAAATGGTTTGCCTACATATTTTGCTGCAGATATTGCCTATCATAAAAACAAATTTGACAGAGGCTTTGATCTGGTAATAGATATTTGGGGAGCCGATCATCACGGCCACATAGCCCGGATGAAAGGAGCCCTGAAAGCGCTAGGTTATGATCCGGACAAGCTGGTAATCATCATCATGCAGCTGGTCAGGCTCTATCGCAACGGTGAGATAGCCCGCATGTCAAAACGCACCGGGCGTGCGGTGACACTAGCCGATATTGTAGATGAGGTAGGCAAGGATGCAGCACGGTTTTTCTTTAACCTGCGAAGTGCCGATACCCATTTGGACTTTGACTTAGATTTGGCAATAAAACAATCAGATGATAATCCCGTATATTATGTCCAATATGCCCATGCTCGCATATCCAGCATATTAAGGCAAGCCAAGGAGCAAGGCGTAAACCTGCCTGATATAGCTGGCTTGAGTTTAGATGAGTTTAAAAAATCGGCAGATTTATTAGTAGAAGGATCTGAAATCGAATTGATCAAGAAACTTGCAGACTTTCCCAGCGAAATAAAACTCGCGGCAGAAAATCTTGCGCCATACCGCATTACGGTTTACACACAGGAGCTTGCGGCAGCATTTCATTCCTTTTACAATAAATGCAGAGTCCTTACCGATGACGATAATTTGACAAAAGCCAGGCTCCTTTTGGTCATGGCTACTCAGCAGGTGTTAAGAAATGCCTTTTCAATTTTGGGCATTACAGCGCCGGAGCGCATGTAGATATATCCCAAGAATTAACATTGCTGGGAATACATAAAATATCCGTAAAAAGAAGGAATTTGAAGTTTTGACGAGAATATATTATTGTTAAGATGCTTTAGTTTGAAAATCGAGGATGAAAACGGCTGTATAGAGATAGAAGCCTTTATCAGGATTTGGGTGAAGATGTGTTTGATTATTTCGGACACTAAAGAAAGGGAGGTTTTCCGGTCGTGAAAATTCGATGGTTCGGTCATGCTTGCTTTTTGTTGGAATCACAAGATGGCACCAAGATAATTACCGACCCCTTTGACGGCAGTGTGGGATATAAGATACCGATGATTGAAGCAGATATCGTTACTGTCAGTCATGACCATTATGATCACAATTATGTGGAAGGAATTCAGGGTGACCCCCAAGTCATCAAATTTCCTGGAGAATGCACCATTGGCAATATAAGCATAAATGGGGTTTCTGCTTACCATGATGAAGTCAAAGGAGCCAAACGAGGTCCTAACATAATCTATACATTCAATATTGACGGAATTAAAGTATGCCATTTGGGTGATTTAGGACATCTACTGTCAAAAACGCAACTGGAAGACATCGGTCATGTTGATGTGTTGCTGATTCCTGTTGGTGGCACATTTACTCTGGATGCAGAGGGAGCCGCCGCGGCAGTGGAACAATTTTCCCCTAAAATTATAATTCCCATGCACTTTAAGACACCGGCCGTCAGCATGCCCATAGATCCGGTAGAAAAGTTCTTGGAAAAAATGGGCCACGGAGAGCATTTGGGCTCTAATATCGTAGAAATTACCGCTGACGATCTTGGAGACCAGCAGCGCATAATAGTATTAGATTATGAAGATTAAACGGAATATATCCCCCGAGACATAGTTTTCGGGGGAATTTTAATATAACAAGGCCACAAATGTTGTAGTAATGTAAATTATATGTTCTTATTAGAAAAACTATCACAGGAGGAAACCAGATGAAAAAATATATTTTCCTCTTATTAGCCATATTTATATCGTCTTTATTTTTCATGTTTCCGGCTTTTGCAAATGCTGATACTCGGGAAAACAGTGTTTTCTCTCTGGACAATCTCATCTCCAAGGTAACGGTAAGCTTTGAAAGTTCCAGCTATGAAAATCGTTGCACAAAATATACGGCAAAGAGTCCTGGAGTTTTGAGAATTAATAACCCTAATAAATTAGCATATGTAGATGTTTACAAGGTAAACCCGCTTGAGTTTACGAATCCCAGCCAATACTTATACGGCGGCATAGAGCGGACACCTTTAAAATGGGATGATATAACATATAAAGTTAGTATGTATAATGAACACTTGGAGAAAATAGATACGATAGAAACTAAGGAGTATCCTGGAGATCAGTATATAGGAAAGTATGAAATAACCTCCGGCTATATAACTTTAAATGAACCTGGGCTATATCTGGCATCAAGTACTGCTTGGGGCGCCTCATCAGATATATGTCTTATAGAAATTTTAGACGAAGGTGGCAAACCCGCAGAGGGTTTAGATCAAATTTCTTATAGAATTATCAGCCTTGACAATTTTGTAGCTCGAAATACATATTCACCGGGTGCTTTTACTGACGTAAAGGAAAACGATTGGTTTGCAAAGAATGTTGCAACATGCTATGAATTGGGGCTCATGGAAGGCAAGGGTAAAGGTAAATTTGATCCTCAGGGCAATGTAACCATTGCTGAACTCTTCACTATGGCGGCTCGGGTAAACAAAATCTACAATGGCGAAGGGCCAGATATAGAAAATACCGGTCCCAGTTGGTATGACGGTGCAGTTTATTATGTTATTAGTAAGCGAATCATCTACGGAGATGAATTTACTGTGCTGTCAAAACCTGCAACCAGGGCAGAATTTGCATACGTTTTAGCAAACACCCTGCCTAACGGTGAATTTAAAAAACTAAACAATATATTAAGTCTTCCTGATGTAGACCATACAACAAAATATAATTTTGAGATCTTTAAATTGTATAATGCCGGTATACTCATGGGCCAAGACAAAAATCTAACCTTTAACCCCGATGCAAATATAAGCCGAGCAGAAGCTGCCGCTATATTAATAAGGTTGGTAAAACCTGAAAACAGAATTCTTTTGAAATAAGTCAATAATTTTAAAATTGTATTGTGAAAAACAATCCCGAAGGTAATAGCCTTTTCAGGGGATTATTTTTTTTATAATGGATACAATAACTAAATGAAATTATATACATGATAATCAGGTGAAGTAATGTTTGGCTTTATTAATAAAATAAAAAATATATTTAGCAGACAAGTCTCAGAAAATGAAGATGTAAAAATTGAAAAGAGCAGCGAAAAGGTTTTGCTGTCCTCAAATCTTGACGAAAACATCAAACACCTAAGAAGCGTATTTGACCGCTGCAACGATGTGGCCATGAGGAGCTTTCAGATAAATGCTGAGGAGCCCATTGATGGGTTTTTGATATACATTGACGGCATGATTGATGAAAAGCTTACCGCCGCCAATGTACTGCGTTCACTACAGCTTAATCCCGCCATTCTGAAAGGTCAAGAAATAAACAGATCCAATGCTTTCAATATAATTAAAGATAGTTTTTTGAGCACCACTGAGGTGCGCATCGTAAATGATATGACCAAAGTGGTAGAAAATATATTATCGGGACAGGCTGTCCTGTTAATTGAGGGCACACCCCAAGCCATTGTTTCAAGTGTCAGACAAATGGAAGACCGTAGTGTGGAAGAGCCCCAATCCGAGCCCCTTGTCCGCGGTCCAAGAGATGGCTTTGTAGAAAGCCTTCGCATAAACACTACACTGATACGGCGCCGCCTCAAAACCTCCCGCCTTAAAATGGAAATATTTAAAGTGGGCACACTTAGCCGAACTGACGTGGCTGTAATTTATATCGATGGCATTGCAAATAACAAAATAGTAGATGAAGTTAAGCGGCGAATAAAACGCATAGAAATTGACGGAGTCCTTGAGAGTTCATATTTGGAAGAATTCATTGAAGATGATCCAAGCTCGATTTTTCCCCAGGTAAATACTACGGAGCGCCCTGACCGCATGTGTGCGTGCCTTCTGGAAGGCCGTGTGGGCATACTGGTTGACAATACACCTATATGCCTGATAGTACCTGCTACATTTCTGCAGTTTCTCCAATCACCGGAGGACTACTACAATAGATTTCCCTATGCTACTTTTACGCGAATTTTAAGATTCGTAACCATGAACATAGCCCTTTTGCTTCCATCAGCTTATATTGCAGTGCTAACCTTCCATCAAGAGATGCTGCCCACCCCTCTTTTAATTTCCATTGCAGGGCAGCGGGAGGGAGTGCCGTTTCCTGCTTTTCTTGAAGCGATTATGATGGAAATGGTGTTTGAATTTTTAAGGGAAGCCGGTGTCCGCCTGCCAAGGCCTATCGGTCAGGCAGTGAGTATCGTAGGGGCCCTCGTTATAGGTCAAGCGGCAGTCAGTGCGGGCCTCGTAACTTCTGCCATGGTTATGGTGGTGTCTCTTACTGCCATAGCCTCCTTTACCATTCCTACTATAAGCGGCTCCTACGCCGTCCGCATTTTAAGGTTTCCTATGATGGTTTTAGCAGCATCCTTTGGCTTATTTGGCATAATGGTAGGCTTAATGGCCATATTGATACATGTTTGTGCTTTGCGCTCTTTTGGAGTGCCATATATTACACCTTTAGCCCCCTTTAGTTCCAGTGATTTTAAAGACAGTTTTATTCGAATGCCCTGGTGGGCAATGATAAGACGGCCTAAATTTATGGGGTTACAGGACAGCAAGCGTCAAAAGTTGGGTCAAAAGCCCGGCCCTTCTCAAAACAAAAATGACGACAAAGGAGGGAAAAGTGGTGCTTGAAAAGGGGAAAGTTAGCAGCCGACAAGGGGTACTGTTACTTACCTTTACGGTGGTCGTATCAACAGCAGTTCTAACAGTGCCTGCCATTACGGCAGCTGCAGCAGGTCGCGATGGGTGGATTTGCACTCTTGTTGTGGCTACAGTTTATGGCTTACTCACTGCCTTGGTAATCATAAAATTGTGGCAAAGATTTCCCAACAAGACAATAATCGAATACTCACAAATTATTGCTGGCCCTTTGGGAAAAGTAGTTGGAGCCGCTTATATCCTTTGGTTTATCCATATAAATTCTGTAGTTGTACGGGAATTCGGAGATTTTATCCTTACATCATTTATGCCGGAGACGCCGCTAATTGCCTTTAATATTATTCTCCTTTTTCTGGGTGCCTGGGCTACAAAAAGCGGCCTGGAAGTTATATGTCGTGCCAACGAATTTATCTTTCCCCTTTTTACTTTGTCCATTGCCGGAGTATTTCTTTTAGCAATGCAAGAGGCGGATTTTTCAAATCTGCTGCCGGTTATGGAAAACGGCATAAAGCCAATCCTTAGAGGATCTTGGGCACCCATGGCATGGCGAGGGGAAATTATTGTGGTTTCAATGCTTTTGCCTTATGTAGATGACTCGGATAATGTCGGAAAATACCTGGCATATTCGGTGATTATTATAGGAATTATCCTCACATTTGCCACTGTGTTTACGACTGCAGTAATAGGAGAGCTCACGAAATATCTCACTTTTCCCTTTTTTGAGCTAGCAAGGTGTATAACTATTGGGCGGTTTATTGAACGAGTGGAAGCGCTGGTCTTAGTAATGTGGGTAGCGGGAGTTACCATAAAAGTTGCAACTTTTTTTTATATAGCATCTTTGGGAACAGGTCAGCTCCTTGGCCTTTCTGATTATCGTCCTGTAGTGCTGCCTCTAGGGCTTCTTTTGGGAGTGTGGTCACTGGAGCTTTTTGAAAGCTCAATCCAGTCAATCCAGTGGCTTACTGAAGTGTTTTCATTTTATGCTTTTGTTTTTGAATTAGGTATTCCATTGGTCTTATTAATAATCGCTGTATTGACCAAAAAAGGAGGCCAGCAAAAAAGTGAGTAAGCGTTTCGTAACAATTCTCATCATTGTGTTTATCTTGTTTTCTTTTACTGGATGCTGGAGCAGAAGAGAAATCGAAAAATTGGCCATGGCTACAATGATTGGAACTGATAAAGTAACCATAGACGGTCAGGACAAGTGGTTGATAAGTGCAAATATGATAAAACCCCGTGATTTAGCCAGTCAAGGCCCTTTAGGGGGAAATGGCAGTGGAAGTGACAAACCGACAGTGCTGGTATCAAGTATCGGAGCTACTGCCTGGGAGGCAGGTCGAAACCTGACTGCTCGCCTGTCACGCCGGGAATATATTTCCCATGCAAATATTTTTGTAATTGGTGAAAGATTAGCTCGGGATGGTGTAGACCAAATCATAGACGTCATTTTGCGTTCAAAAGATATTCGCCTGAATACCTGGGTTTTAGTTGCTAAAGGTCAAGCATTAGATATATTGGAGATAGAGCCGGAATTGGAAGAACTGTTATCCCAAGAAGTCATGGGCATTGTTCAAAATCAACCTGTTGCAAGCGAAGCTTTTACAATAGATATTAAACGCTTTGCAAATCAATTAATCACCCCAGGTCAGGATGCAGTGGCATCTTGCATAGAAGTCTTTGAACGTAAGGAGGGAGGGCAAAGCCAGCCGGGAAATAGCTCGGCCAATAATAGTGGTCAAAAGGCGGTTCGCTTAGTTGGCACCGCTGTCTTTAGAAAAGGCAAATTGGTGGGTTGGCTGAATGATGAGGAAACTAAAGGATATTTATATGGGATTGGAAGAGCAAGGCAAGGTATAATATCACTTAGTGTACACGAGCTTGATAAAAAAGATGTGGCCTTTGCCATGACAAGGGCCAGCAGCAAGATAGTCCCTAAGGTGGAAGGCGATGAAATTTCTTTTATTATAGATATAAAAGCGGAAGGTGATCTTCAACAACATGATGATACAAGGCCTATAGCAAGGCCCGATGTCATAAAAGCCGTTGAACAAAAGGCTGCCCATGAAATAAAAGCCTTGGTAGAGAATGCCCTAAACAAGGCTCAAAATGAGTTTGAGGCAGATATATTCGGTTTTGGCAATCGCTTGCACAAAAGGTATCCTCAATTTTGGAAACAGATACAGCAAGATTGGCGCGAAATTTACCCTGATATTAAAGTGACGGTGAATGTAGAGGCTAAAGTCCGCCGCACAGGCATGATTACGGATACGCCTGCTGTCAACTAGTTTATTTATCTTTGTAAAGTAGGGGATTATATTGGCATTGCTAACTATAACTGTTATCATAATCCTGATATTGGAACTGCCATACCTTATAAAAAATCAAATGAGGCGCGAACTGGCAGTTTTTAGCGCAATTTTAATTATAGGAGCTGTGTACGGCATATTTCATATTTTTCAACTCCATTATTTAAATCCAACTAATATAACCCAAAGTATTTTTAAGCCTCTTTTTGATACCATTGACGGCTTGTTAAAATAGAGACTGTTGCTATTGACAACCATACTTGCAAATGACTAAAATAAATTGTATGAGACTTGTGCTCGGAAAATTTTAAGGAGGATTTTGTTCATGTCAACAAAGTATATATTTGTTACAGGAGGCGTAGTATCTTCGCTGGGCAAGGGCATAACGGCAGCCTCTTTGGGGAGGCTCTTAAAAAGCAGGGGTCTATCTGTTACCATGCAGAAGTTTGACCCCTATATTAATGTGAACCCAGGCACAATGAGTCCTTACCAGCACGGTGAAGTATATGTTACAGATGACGGCGGTGAAACCGATTTAGATGTGGGGCACTATGAGCGCTTCGTAGATATAAATCTTACCAAAAACAGCGATACGACTACTGGGGACATATATTGGTCAGTCATTACAAAGGAACGTCAAGGTGGATATAACGGCAAAACGGTGCAGGTCATACCGCATATAACAAATGAAATAAAAGAGCGCATCATCAGGTTGGGAAAAGAGTTTAACGCAGATGTTGTAATAACCGAAATCGGCGGCACAGTGGGCGATATTGAAAGCTTGCCCTTTTTGGAAGCCATAAGGCAGATGAAGACTGAAGTAGGCCGTGACAATGTCCTCTATATCCATGTAACTTTAGTCCCATATATATCATCAGCTGGTGAATTAAAGACCAAACCCACTCAGCACAGTGTAAAGGAACTTAGAAGCATAGGTATACAGCCTGATATCATAGTTTGCCGCTCCGAACGGGCTTTGTCCCAGGATGTAAAGGATAAGATAGCCCTCTTTTGCAATGTGGAGCCTGAGTGTGTCATTCAAAACTACGATGCTGAAACTATCTATGAAGTGCCTCTCATACTTAAAGCTGAAGGCCTTGACCAAATCGTAGCTAAAAAACTGGGCGTAGATGGCATGAAATCTGAGCTTTCCGAGTGGGAAGAAATAGTAAACAAAATAAAGAATCCCACAAAAGAGGTAAATATAGCATTAGTGGGCAAATATGTTGAACTGCACGATGCCTATCTTAGTGTGGTCGAAGCCCTTTGCCACGGCGGAATAGACAATAATACCAAGGTCAATATAAAATGGGTTCATTCCGAAAAACTGGAGAAAACACCAAATCTAGCTGAGGTTTTTGATGGCATAGACGGTATAATAGTTCCCGGAGGCTTTGGACAGCGGGGAATTGAAGGAAAGATAATTGCTATAAAATACGCCAGGGAAAACAAAATTCCGTTTTTCGGCATAGGAATAGGAATGCAGTGTGCAGTAGTTGAATTTGCTCGGAATGTATGTGGCTTAAAAGATGCCCATACCACCGAAGTAAATCCTGACACACCACATCCTGTAGTAGATTTCCCCAAAAAGGCACAAAGCGAAGATGTTGCCGCTATGCGCTTAGGCAGCTTCCCGTGCAGGCTATCAGAAAACACCAAGGCAAGAGCAGCCTATGGCAGTGAATTAATACATGAGCGGCACCGCCACCGTTATGAGTTTAACAATGACTATAGAGAGACCTTAGCCCAATACGGGATGGACTTTTCAGGAATTTGCCCTGATAATGATTTTGTGGAAATCATTGAGCTACGAGATCACCCATGGTTTTTAGCAACTGTATTTCATCCCGAGTTTAAATCGCGGCCAAACAACCCCCATCCCCTATTTAGCAACTTTATAAAGGCAGCTTTAAATAGCCGCTCTTAAGATGAATTTAGGAATAATATCAAATCAATTTTAATATCATAAGTATATAAAAAAGGCAGACCTTCTATAGGGTGGCCTTTTTTATTTTTCCAAAGTCTTAATTTCCACATTTCGACAATTTCCCAGGAAATTAGCAGGAAAAGACAAACATTTGTCGTAATATAAATTATAAAATTTATGTAATATTTGTTAATTCTATGCAAATATTAATGTTAGGAGGAGCATTATGAAAGGCATTCGAGTGCGAGTCGTACTTGGAATCATTCTTCCCACAATGTTACTAGTGGCGGCGTCTTTGGCAGGGTACACATACTATTTCCACGCAGGAGATCTGTCAAATCCGATAAATCTTTCGGCAATAGCAATAGCCGCTTTAGTCTCAGGTTTTATATCTTTATTGATTTCAAAGAGAGCTTCACGTCCTCTTAAGGCCCTCGGACAGAGCCTTGAGGCCATAGCACATGGTGACTTTACCGTAAAGGCCAAAGTCATAGGTGCTGACATGGGGTTACTTGTGAATGCATATAATGAAGCCTTGGAAAAGGCAAGGAGTATCTTAAAAAATGTAAAAGATACAACTGATGAAATCATATCTACAACCGATCATATAGAACAAATAGCGCAGCAAAGCCAAGAAACTTCATCAACATACGAAAGTGCTGTGAGAGAAAGCTTAGCAAAGAGTTCCGAGAGCATAAACCAAATGCATACTCTTCTAGATAACATAATGGACATGCTGTCTCAAATGAGTGCAGGTGTCGAGCAAATTGCTGCAAATTCATCAGAGACGGCGGCTACTGCAGCAGAAACATCTCAGCTTGCCCATTCCGGAAAAACCGCCATCGAACAGGTTGCACTGCAAATGGAAAAAATTAGGGAATCCAGCAATTATACTTCAGATGTAATAAAATCTTTGGGAGAAAGCTCTGAGACCATAGGCCAGATTGTAGAGACAATTACAGGTATTGCAGACCAGACCAACCTTTTGGCACTAAATGCCGCCATTGAAGCTGCCAGAGCTGGTGAGCAGGGGCGCGGCTTTGCAGTTGTTGCTGATGAAATAAGAAAACTTGCAGAGCAATCCGGCGAGGCTGCAAAACAGATAGGAGAGCTGATTACAAGAGTAATAAGCGAAGTCGAAGAGGCCGTAAAGGCCAAAGATAAAGGATCAGCCAATGTAGAAAAAGGCATAGAAGCTGTAAAAGAAGCATCTGCTGCCTTTGAGAAAATCTTGAGTTCCGTGACCGATGTGGCGCATCAGATGCAGGAAATTTCTGCAGCCACACAGCAAATGTCTGCATCAGCTGAAAACACCACTCAAAACTTTAATAAGATAGCTGATTTTAGCAGAGATAATACCAACCTGGTACAGGAAATGGCCGAATCTGTTAAAAAACAGCACGCGCTCCTTGAAGAAATTGCAAGCTCTACTAATAGACTAAAACAAGGTGCGGATAAACTAGCTCAGGTTATGAATGGGATAAAAATCCAGTAACATCTTATTTAATCCCCGCGCAAATCCTGAACAAATCGTGTATAATTGTATTAATAAAGGAACTAAAATATTTCGGAGGTTATACATTATAATGGAGATAAAAATCATAAATCAAGAGGAGAAAGACCTGTTTAATCACTTTATGGCGTGGGGACCAAAAGGCCATGTACTCCAGTCCTATGAATGGGGCGAGGTAAAGCGACATACTGGTTGGGAACCTATAAGGCTGCTTGTAATTGACAAGGACAAGCCCATAGCGGGAATCTCCATATTAAAACGCAGGCTTCCCATTCCGGGCTTTAATAAATGCATCTTCTATGCACCGAGGGGCCCGGTAGCCGATTATACAGATAAGGATACTTTAAAGTTTTTATTTTCAAAAGTCGAAGAACTTGCCAAAAAACACGGGGCTATCCTTTTAAAAATAGATCCGGATATAAAAGCGCCTAACGAAACGGTGGTGAAAAACCTCCGTTCACTGGGCTTTACCCCTTTAGACTCAGGCAAAAATTTTGAGGGAGTCCGGCCTAAATTTGTATTTCGCCTTGACATATCAAAGCCCTTGGAAGATATAATGGCTGCCTTTCACCATAAGACCCGATACAATATTCGCCTTGCTTCACGCAAAGGCGTTACGGTAAAAGTAGGCAATCGAGAGGATTTAAAACCATTTTACGAAATCCTCGAAGAAACATGTATAAGAGACAAATTCTTAGTAAGGGGCTTTGACTACTTTGAAACACTGTGGGACGAGCTGGTGGAAAAGGGGCTGGCCCGACTTTTCATGGCCGAATATAATGGAAGATATGTTGCAGGCACCCTGGCCTTTATCTTTGGCGATAAGGCCTGGTATATATATGGAGCTTCATCAAATCAGGACAGAAACGTCATGCCCAACTATGCACTTCAGTGGGAAATGATAAAGTGGGCAAAAGAAAACAACTGCA
>ENA-UPSB01003375-UPSB01003375.1-bioreactor-metagenome-genome-assembly--contig:-NODE-3375-length-12521-cov-152.974090_pt1 | contig 12521 bp, 8 predicted proteins | sample MGYA00238182_ERZ773286 | MGnify/ENA primary metagenome ERZ773286 (study PRJEB29026, sample SAMN07631240) | bioreactor metagenome | isolation source: Switchgrass digestor | place: USA: Dartmouth... | reverse complement strand
AGCTATATGCATTACCGAACAGGCTGTTTTTCGGCTTATCCCTTGCTTTGAACAAGCGGGAAAATATTCTCATAAGCATCACTCCTAAAAATGGGCATGAAAAAAGCACCACATTAGGGGCGGTCAGATAGGGATTTATAATTCCTGAAAAATTCGGCATAGTCGTTGATATTCGGCTATGCCGTTTTTTCGTTTAGTTTGGTAAGTCGATAGCGCCAATGCAGTTATAGAAAATTTGAATCCGCTGGGTTCTGCGGCCATCTACTTTTTCAGCCTTAAATACAATAATTTTGTCAATGAACTCTCGGATAATCTCTGCATCCAATTCTGTAATTTCTGTGTACTTTTTAACCAGTGCCAAAAAGCGGTCGGTATTGAGGGACTGTTCATTTGCTGTATCAATGGTATGTTTTAATTTGGTTATCCTTTCTTCCAGTGCCTTCTGCTCGGCTTCATATTCAGCTGACATCTTGTAAAAACGCTCTTCGGGAATTTTGCCCATCACATTGTCCTCATATAGCTTTCGAATGATTTTGTCTATGTCAGCAATGCGAGTCTGTGCTTGTTCATACTCCTTTTGACTTTGGCGGAGTTCTTTGGCAAGTTCCTTTTCTGAATTATTCATAACTATACGGATGAATTCCTGTTCATGGTCTTTGGCAAAGGAGGTTACACGCCTTAAGTCTTCTAGCAAAAGCTGTTCCACTACAACATTGCGTATCTGATGTGAACTGCACATACCCTTTTTCTTGCGGTAAGTAGCACAAACGAAATATTCCTTATCGTGTGTCCATCCCTTGCCTCTAACCTGATACAGCTTTGCACCACAGTCGGCACAAAACATCATGCCAGAAAGCATTCCCATTTCACCTAATCGTGATGGTCTTCGCTTGCCATCTCTGATTTTCTGCACTGTTTCCCAAGTGCCCTCATCAATAATTGCTTCATGGGTATTTTTGAAAACCAGCCAATCTTCCGGATTGTTCAATATCTTGACTTTGCTCTTATATGACTTTTTAGAAGTCTTGAAATTCACCGTGTGACCTAGATATTCCATTTTAGCCAGAATATCTGCTACGGTACGAGCTGACCAAGCATATGGGTTTTCAGGTGGTCTTGCTGGAGTGTTAATACCCATTTTGCGAAGATGAACCGTAGGTGTATCAATGCACCGCTTTTCAAGTTGCTTTGCTATCTGTGTAGGTCCAAAACCGGCCATGCACAGTCGGAAAATATCTCTGACCACCTCGGCGGCTTTCTCATCTATAATCCAGTGCAACTTATCTTCAGGGTCTTTAATATAACCGTAAGGCGGATTGGTGCAGAGTGGCTTGCCTGACTGTCCCTTGGATTTGAACACGGCACGGATTTTCTTGCTAGTATCCTTAGCATACCATTCATTAATAATGTTAAGAAACGGTGTAAAGTCACTGTCTGTTTGGTTAGCACTATCAATACCGTTGTTAATAGCAATGAATCGTACATCTGCTTCAGGAAACATAATCTCGGTGTAATATCCTACTTTAAGGTAATCCCTGCCGAATCGTGACATATCCTTGATGATAATCGTTCCGATTCTACCGGACTCTACATCAGCAATCATGCGGTTAAAGTCTGGTCTATCAAAAGTTGTACCGCTGACCCCATCATCCACATAAAATTCGATGTTGCGAAAACCGTTGTCCTCAGCATATTTTTTTAGAATTGCCTTCTGGTTTACTATACTGTTGCTGTCTCCTGCAAGCTCATCATCACGTGAAAGCCTGCAGTAAAGAGCAGTAATTTTCGCTTCTTCAAATGCTAATGTTGATTTACGTATAGTGCTAAATGTTGACTGTCTATTCATTTTTATCCTCCATTTCCGACAGTCTTCAAGCGGTTTAGCACTATGTATATTACCGTACTACCTTGAAGAAGTCGAGTTGATTTCCGTGGGTTTATATGAACTATCAGATAACTTTGAAAGGCTTTTTGCGTTGACTGTAATCAGTCGTTTCAGCTTGGAATATGCACTTTCCTTTGCTGAATCACTTATTCGTGATTCCACCACATAGACCGTACCTCCGATATCGGATTTGGTTGTGCGGCTGTTACTTTGGTTTTCCATATCGTGACCTCCTGTCCGATGTTTTGAAGGAACTGGCACTGAGCCGAATTGATGATTCAGTGCCTAATCCATTATTTAAGCTTTTATTTGTAATATTTTCAGAGCATCCGGTTGAATTAGCTTGCCATCCAATCTCTCGTAAGCAGAAAATCCAATTTGCCCCTGCAATGCATATAACTCACTTAATTTTTTTATTGTTATTGGTTGACGTTCAATCAGCCAGTAGTATGATAAATCTCCAAATACAATGCTTTTCGCTCCTGCTGATACTGTAGGCATATATGGAGAGGTAACTACAGGCTTTCCGAAGATGGTGTTATCTGAAGAATTCCACAGATAACTGCCGCTTGTATCTTTAAGGGTTCTAAGAAGCATAGCAGTATTATCGTGCATGATAAACACAGCGTTATTTCGGTATTCATCTTTTAATGAAAAATACAGCGAAATAATCTCGTCAAAAGAGATGGTAGCACTATCTGCTGTAGTTACATCTGCGTCTGCCGTAAGTATACCTGTTGGCTGTGTTGTGCCATTTCCATTAAGCAATGCATTTTCCTCAGCCTTGCCAAAACGCTTCGCAAAATCACCCATCAGATATTTTTCAAGATTAAAGTTCATATCAGTGACGAATGAGAGGTTTAGCTTGACAAGAGATGCCAGCTTGTATGATTTCACCAGAAACTGTGTAAATGTATCGGCACTTTCGGGGATTGGATCTCCGTCTTCAACCCAATCTGCTGTACCCGTTGAGGATACCGCTTGAATTTTACCTTCTGCAGAAGATAGATTGATAACAGTAGCAAATCTGCGGAATATATTCTCCTTTGCCAAAGCAGTGTTAAAGCCTTCTCGGAACTCATCTGGTGCGACATAGGCTCCTGCATTATCAAAGCCCTCGCTTAGATTTTGATTATTTTCTTCTTTTCCTTTCATAACATTCCAAAACGCTCTATTATAAGTTGTTGATGTTGCCATAATCGTTTACCTCCTAAATTAAAATGGATTGTGGGGTATATACCCCGTTTGAAACCGCGTTTTTTTACGCGTTGCCCCACGCCCGTTGTCCAGATGAAAAGGTGTGGAGATTTGACCTCCCCTAGGGGCTGGTATTAACACATGGAGTCATATCCAGTGGTTTTAAGCTTTGTAGCAAGATGTAGCAGGTAAAAACTAAACTCTCTATACGAGAGTGATTTTTTATATAACCTGTTTTTCTTGCTACAAGCTGCTACACTGTGTTTAAATAAGAAGAAATTCTTCTTCTGTCAGCTTATATCCGATAAGCATTGTGGTCATTCCACCACCAGAACGTGGTCGTTTCCGTTCTACACGAGCGATAGCTGTTAAGGCTTGTTTGAAGTTTCTTGCATTCTCCGAATAACATCCATTGGCACTGCACCAACGCTGATACCGGCCATACACTTCGGATGTCCGCACCTCACTGTTAGGACTTTCCTCCAAGGCATCCTCGAAAAATAATGCTATTTTATCGCTGTCACGCTTATAAGCCTCCGTTGCTGTCTTAACGGAATCAGGTAAAGTCAAGCCTTCCTTTTTTAACAGCTGATAGCCTTCAATTAGCCAGTTGAGGATAGCACTCTGATTCTTCGGTTTGGCGAATTCACGTTTTAGGTTTTTATCCTGCTCGCTTTCATCAAAGTGTCGTTCAAAAGGGATAATCACCACTCTTCCACTGGAAAACAGCGTCATATCCGTAATAACGGGCAGATAATTGGTGTTGATATACAGCTTAAACTTTGGCGAAAAGTCAAAAGAATTCTCATGTAAAAACCTTGCGTTGATGGTGTCACCACCGGTCATGCTTTTTACCTGTGCAGCATTTAAGACAAGTCCTCTGCTAGGTTCGGAGATATTTACATAGCGTACTCCTGCAAGCCGGGCAATATCTTCACTTGGACTTGAACTGTTATTGTTCTTTTTCAGACTGATAGTCTCTGGCCTTGCGGTACAGCCATAACTGCCTAATACCTTAAGAATGCTCTCACATAGCGTACCTTTACCGTTTCGAGTTGTAGCACCATAGAGAACAAACAGGCATTCATACCGAGTGTCTCCGCTAATACTGTAACCAAAGGCTTTTTGGAGGAATTTTGCCTTTTCCTCATCTCCGCTCATAATCTCATGAATAAATCTATCCCATCGCTCACTTTTTGCTTCTGGGTCATATTTAACACCAGATATCTTTGTGAGTCTGTCCTCGCTGTTGTAGGGACGAAAATCCATGGATGTTAAAAACAAAGTCCCATTGGAACAGTTGAGAACCTGCGGGTCTTGGTCAAATTCAGCCATTGATATGGGATATACGCTCTGCGCATCCTTAAGAACCATTTCTCGGTATCTTCTTGACTGCCACTTACGGCAATAGTCAATGTATGCCTTTCTTTGATGTTCATCTTGAATAGTCAAAGCATAGGTTAGTAGTTGGTTGGCCAATGATTTACACATTTCCATTACTTTTAGATTACCGACATCAGGAATCCAAATACCATTCTCGTAGCAAAACCACATCTTCCTTTCGGGAACAAAGCGGGCAAAAGATTTATAATAATCAGCAAACAGCCTGCTTGCCCCAATATCCGTCCAAGGGTAGCGATCGTTACTCTCAGGCTTAAAGCCAGCAAGGGAACATTCACCAAAATCTTCTGTAGCTGATGAACGCTTACCACCTGGTTTATATATTTCAGTAGCATTTGCGATTGCTTTTTCTATGGTTATCATTCCATAAGTACTGCCAGACTGTGGTCTATTCCATTTATCTCGCATTAGGCCGCTCTGTCGGAAAAGTCTGTCTATCTGTCCAATATCCCTGCCACACCAAAATGCCAGCATACCGCAAAGTGCCAAATCAGCTTCACTGGCAGAAGCATAACCAGATGTATCTCCCTGCCATAATGCTTTGAATTTTTCTCCATTTGCTGATTTTAAAGCCTTCTCAATAACAGACTTGTCAGACAGATAGGATTGACTTTCTGTATCCAGAAGTTGCTTCACAGGAGTAGGACGCAGCATATACTTGTCTAGTATCATCTGTAGTTCATACGATTTCTCCGGTATATCACCATCTGCAAATACATTGCCTGTTACGGTAACAAAACGATTTGTTGCTCCAGCCACATAGACCTCAACTCCCAGCTTTCTGTTGTTGATATAATATTTTGTTTTGTCAAAGTTAAAGCCTGTGGCCTTAAAGAAAATATGAAGCCCTTTTTCAGATGGACTGTGTTCCATATAGCAACCACTAAAAGCCTCTACAACACTTTGGGAAATAGGCTTAAGCTTACCACCACTATCAAAGCAATCATCTAAGTCGATAACACAAATGTCATTACCTACCAAAAATCCGATACCGTCATAATCACTTATAGCAGCTACCGCCGAACTAAAATCTTTAAATGTACCACGTTGATTTGGTTTTGCCCTTTTTCTCGTTACTGGGTTATAAGGAACTTTGGTCTTTTTACCACTTCGCTCTTCATATTTCCAACAGCAAAACTGAGGATTATCTTTAAGCATCTGCGGCAAGTTATCATATTGTGTTTTCAGTTATTTCACCTCCTTGCCTGTTATAAATGACCCGAAACGCTACTGTTCCAGAGGGTTTGCCTTGTTTGACACAACCTCGTTATCTTTCAAGGAATACGCTCGGAATTATCGTCATGGCATATTCTGCTTGAAGTATCTCTTGCATTTCGGGGTATTCAGTTGTCAAGGAGCAGTGAGAGAAAAACTATGCTTTCATTGGGGGATTATTTTTCCTCTCACTTTATAGCCTTGGTAGAACACATTAGTTGAGGATTTTCTAAAAATATTTTTCTTCCTCATCCATAAGCGAAGAATTCTATTGATTCGAACCCTTAAAATAAAAAAACAGCCTGTCTTTTTTCCGGTAAAGACTGCTGTAATGCTTATGCTTTTGCTCAAATTTGAGCGGAAGTGATATTTAGTTTAAGAAGGATTAATGTTATAACTTTGCCTTTGGTTTTACAAATAACTTACAGACATTTTTGTCTAAAAGTATTTATTTAAATAAAAATCAAAAATAAAGGCATACACAACTATCATTATCTTTGTTAACATTGTAAAATTACTTCACAAACACAGAATTATCATGTTATGTTTGAAGAAAATGTGCTATAATGGAAAAAACATATATAAAGAGGTGACCAAGATGACCGTTAGCTATAAAAAGCTTTGGAAATTGTTGATAGACCGCGATATGAAGAAGAAAGATTTACAAGCTGCTGCGGGAATAAGTCCATCGTCAATTTCAAAGCTTTCTAAAAACGAATATGTCAGTATGGACGTTCTTGTAAAGGTTTGTACGGCGCTTGGCGTTGATTTTAAAGATATCATGGAATTAGTGCCAAATATGGTTGAAGAAAGGGAGTAGAGTTATGGAAAATAACAGAAAAGAACAGGAACGGGCGGAATTACACCGCACGATATGGAATATGGCGAATGATCTAAGAGGCAGTGTAGATGGATGGGACTTTAAGCAATATGTTCTCGGTATGTTGTTTTACCGCTACATATCTGAAAATATTACTGCCTATATTAACGCCGGAGAATGGGAAGCTGGCAATACGGAATTTGATTATGCTAAGTTATCCGACGAAGAAGCAGAACAGGCACGAGAGGATTTAGTTAAGACAAAAGGCTTCTTTATCTTACCCAGCGAGCTTTTTGAAAATGTTCGAGCTCGTGCAAAGGACGATGAAAACTTAAATGAAACACTGGAACAGGTTTTCAGTAATATAGAAGCATCTGCCCAAGGAACAGAGAGTGAAGATAATTTCAAAGGTCTGTTTGACGATATTGATGTTAACAGCAATAAGCTAGGTAACACTGTAGTAAAGCGTAATGAAAAGCTGGTTAAGCTAATGAATTCTGTTGGAGAAATGAAGCTAGGAGATTACAAAGACAATACCATAGATGCATTCGGTGATGCTTATGAGTTTTTAATGGGTATGTATGCATCCAATGCAGGAAAAAGTGGTGGTGAATACTATACGCCACAAGAGGTTTCTGAACTCCTTACCCACTTAACATTAGTAGGAAAAACTGAAGTCAACAAGGTATATGACCCCGCCTGCGGTTCTGGATCTTTACTCTTAAAGTTTGCAAAAATCTTAGGAAAAGAAAATGTACGTCAAGGTTTCTTCGGTCAAGAAATCAACATTACAACCTACAACCTGTGCAGAATTAATATGTTCTTGCACGATATTGATTATGACAAATTTGATATTGCCCTTGGTGACACGCTAACAGATCCGCAACATTGGGATGATGAGCCTTTTGAAGCCATTGTATCAAATCCTCCATACTCTATTAAATGGAAGGGCGACAATGATCCTATTTTGATTAACGATCCCCGTTTTTCTCCAGCGGGAGTATTGGCTCCTAAGTCTAAGGCAGATCTTGCTTTTATTATGCATAGTCTTTCTTGGCTTGCAACAAACGGAACAGCGGCTATCGTTTGTTTCCCCGGTGTAATGTACCGCGGAGGCGCTGAAAAGAAAATCAGGCAGTACCTGATTGACAATAACTATATCGACTGTATCATTCAGTTACCGGATAACTTGTTCTATGGTACCAGCATTGCTACCTGCATTATGGTGCTGAAGAAGTCTAAATCAGAAAATAGCACCTTATTTATCGATGCATCAAAGGAATTTGTTAAGGTTACGAATAACAACAAGCTGACACAGGAAAATATTGAGACCATTCTTAACGCATTCAAAGATAGAAAAGATATTGAGCATTTTGCTAGGCTTGTGCCAAACAGTGAAATAGCTGAACAAGATTATAACCTGTCTGTTTCTACCTATGTTGAACAGGAGGATACCAGAGAAAAGATTGATATTGTTGCCCTCAATGCTGAGATAGAAAAAATTGTGGCGAGAGAGCAGATTTTGCGGGAAGAAATAGATAAGATTATTGCGGAAATTGAGGTGGGCAAATGAGTAAGTTAGATGAATTGATTGCTGAACTTTGTCCAGATGGAGTGGAGTTTGTAACAGTGGAAGAAATTTGTGACATTACACGTGGGAGAGTAATGTCCAAAAATTATCTAAGAGAAAATACTGGTGTTTATCCCGTTTATTCATCACAAACAGCAAATAACGGTGTTTTTGGCTACATAAATACTTTTGACTATGACTGCGAATCCGTAACATGGACAACAGATGGAGCAAACGCTGGTTCTGTTTTTTATCATATTAACGAAAAATTTAGTATAACAAATGTTTGTGGATTATTAAGGGTTAAAAATAATGAACTGGTAAGTACTAAGTTTCTATTTTATGTTTTGCAAGTATATGCAAAAAAATATGTTAATGATGGTATGGGTAACCCAAAATTGATGAGCAACGTCATGGCAAGGATTTCTGTTCCCCTTCCCCCTCTAGCTGTTCAGCAGGAAATTGTCCGTATTCTGGACAATTTCACAGAGCTTACAGCAGAGCTTACAGCAGAGCTTACAGCAGAGCTTACAGCAAGAAGAAAGCAGTATGAGTATTATAGGGATTTGCTATTGACATTTGGAGATGAGGTAGAGTGGAAGACTTTAGGGGAGATTGGAAAATTAATAAGAGGAAGTGGATTATTAAAATCTGATTTTGTAGAAGAAGGTTTTCCATGTATTCATTACGGACAAATACATACTTACTATGGTACAAGCGCTACTGAAACAATATCATTTGTTTCAGTAGACAAATCAAAAAAACTGAAAAAGGCTAAAAAGGGAGATGTACTCATTGCAGGTGTAAGTGAGAATGTTGAAGATGTATGTAAGCCTTTGGCTTGGCTTGGTGGAGATATATGTATAAGTGGTGATATGTTTGCCTTTAGACATAATCAAAACACAAAATATATAACCTATTTATTACAAACAACAGATTTTAGCAGATACAAAGAAAAATTTGCTCATGGTGCAAAGGTAACAAGGTTAAGACAAGATAAATTATTGGCTTATAAAATCCCTGTTCCACCCTTAGAAGAACAAGAGCGCATCGTAGCTATCCTCGATCGCTTTGACGCTCTCTGCAACGACTTAACCAGCGGCATTCCGGCCGAAATCGAAGCACGTCAAAAGCAATATGAATATTACAGAGATAAACTGTTATCCTTCAAGGAGGTGACGGCATGAGTATATACAATATCGTTGCAAGTACTGACGAAGCAACGGTTGTTGCTGAATATGCAGCTGAATACAATGTCCGTCCTGAAAAATATCAGAGCGAAGCAGAACTTGAGCGGGAGTTTATCAGGCAACTAACTTCACAAGGATATGAATATATTTCAGTGCACAATGAAGCTTCATTGATAGAAAATCTCCGAAAGCAACTTGAACTGCTTAATGATTTTACATTTACTGATAGTGAATGGGATAGATTTTTCACAGAATGTATTGCCAATACAAATGAGGGTATTGTTGAAAAAACCAGAAAAATTCAGGATGACCATATACAGATTCTAAAACGTGAAGATGGAACAACAAAGAACATATACCTTTTGGATAAAAAGAATATCCATAACAATCGCTTGCAAGTTATTAATCAATATGAAGAAGCAGGCGGCAAGCATGAAACCCGATATGATGTAACAATCCTTGTAAACGGACTTCCACTAGTTCATGTGGAGTTAAAGCGTCGTGGTGTTGCTATCCGTGAAGCCTTCAACCAGATAAAACGATACCAACGTGACAGCTTTTGGGCGGCTTCTGGTTTATTTGAGTATGTGCAGGTATTTGTAATTTCCAATGGTACCCATACAAAGTATTATAGCAACACCACAAGAAACGCACATATCAAGGAGCAAAGCAGCAGTGAACGTCGAAGAAGCAAAAAAACAAGCAACAGCTTTGAGTTTACCAGCTTTTGGGCAGATGCAAATAACAAAATTATTCCTGATCTTGTGGACTTTACTAAAACATTTTTTGCCAAGCATACCCTCTTAAATATACTAACAAAATATTGTATTTTTACATCTGAAGATCTGCTCCTTGTAATGCGTCCTTATCAAATAGCTGCTGCAGAACGTATATTATCACGTATTGTAGTATCAACCAACTACAAGAAGATGGGCACAACTGCAGCTGGAGGATATATCTGGCATACAACAGGCTCTGGTAAGACATTGACCAGTTTTAAGACAGCCCAATTAGCTTCTGCCTTGCCTTACATAGACAAGGTACTGTTTGTCGTTGACCGTAAAGACCTAGACTATCAGACGATGAAGGAATATGACCGTTTTGAAAAAGGAGCAGCTAACGGTAATACGTCCACAAGAGTTCTTCAAAGACAATTGGAAGACAGGGACGAAAAAGGAAATCCTCATGAATACAAAATCATTGTAACCACTATTCAGAAGCTGGATATATTTATACGTAAAAACAAACAGCATGATATTTATAAGAAACACGTGGTACTGATTTTTGATGAGTGCCACCGTTCCCAATTTGGTGAAATGCATCAAGCTATCACGAAGAGCTTTAAGAACTACCATATCTTCGGCTTTACGGGAACCCCAATTTTTGCTGCCAATGCCAGTTCAGGCGGTAACCCACTGCTTCGTACAACCGAGCAGGCTTTTGGAGAAAAACTACATACTTATACCATTGTAGATGCCATCAATGATGGGAATGTTCTGCCTTTTAGAATAGATTTTATCAATACCATTAAGATGCCTGATTACGTTAATGATAAAAAAGTCTATAGCATAGATAGAGAAAAAGCCTTAGCAGATCCACAGCGAATCAGTGAAATTGTTTCTTACGTTCTTGAACACTTTGATCAGAAGACGAAGCGCAATAGTTATTACACATTCTCTGCGAAATGGGAAGAAGCAGATAAGCACAACCCTAAAAAGATGATAGAAAAGCGTGAAACAAGGCGAGTTGCCGGTTTCAACTCCATATTTGCTGCTGCATCCATCCCAATGGCAATCAGATACTATAATGAGTTTAAGAAGCAGATAGCACAAAAGAACCGTAACCTTACCATTGCAACTATTTTCAGTTTTAGTGCAAATGAAGAAGAGCCAGATGGACTGCTGCCTGAAGAGGATTTTAATATGGAAAACCTTGACCAGAGCTCCAGAGATTTTCTTGATGCGGCTATCCGAGATTACAATTCCACATTTAGTACAAATTACGATACTTCCTCGGATAAGTTTCAAAATTATTATAAAGACCTCTCTCTTCGTGTAAAGAATCGGGAGATCGATATATTGATTGTTGTTAATATGTTCCTGACAGGCTTTGATGCAACAACCCTGAATACACTATGGGTAGACAAAAATCTGCGGCAGCATGGACTGATTCAGGCTTTTTCAAGAACTAACCGCATCCTAAACAGCGTTAAGACCTATGGTAATATCGTTTGTTTTAGAGATTTGAAAGAAGAAACAGACAAAGCTATTGCACTATTCGGCAATAAGGATGCAGGCGGTATTGTACTGTTAAAAACATACGAAGAATACTATAACGGCTATGATGATAAAGGTGAGTATAAGCCGGGCTATGCTGAACTGATTGCAACTCTTACAACACAGTATCCCCTTGGCCAACCTATTCTCGGAGAAGAAGCGGAAAAAGACTTTATCAGGTTATATGGAGCAATACTCAGGCTTAGAAATATTCTTACTTCTTTCGATGACTTTGAAGGAAACGAGATTTTATCTGAAAGGGATTTTCAGGACTATCAGAGCATTTATATTGACCTGTATCAGGAATATAGAAAAGGTGCTGATGGTGACAAAGAAACTATCAATGATGACATAGTTTTCGAGATTGAACTGGTCAAACAGATAGAGGTAAATATTGACTACATCCTTATGCTTGTAGCCAAATATCAACAATCCAACTGCAAGGATAAAACCATTCTTACGACCATTGATAAGGCTATCAATTCAAGTATTGAACTTCGAAGTAAGAAAGAACTTATCGAGCGTTTTATTGAGCAAGTCAATGTATCGACCAAAGTGGATGAGGATTGGCGTAAATTCCTCCATGAGCGTAAGGAAGCAGATATTTCAGCAATTATAGAAGAAGAAAAGTTAAAGCCTGAAGAAACCCGCCGATTCATCGACAATGCTTTCCGAGATGGGATACTTAAAACAACCGGTACAGCCATTGATAAAATCATGCCACCTGTATCTCGCTTTGGCGGAGGCAGAGCTGCGAAAAAACAAGGAATTATCGAAAAACTAATGTTATTCTTTGAGAAGTATTTAGGATTGATATAGATTAATATCAATCGCTAATTCAAAAATAATATCTTTATAAAAAACCAGTCACTTCAAGCATTCATGCCTGATTGTGACTGGTCTCTTTTTGCTCCGCTTGAAGCTGTTCATTTAAGTTTTTCTTCAATCCCTAAGTGAACGCTTCTTT
>ENA-UPSB01003372-UPSB01003372.1-bioreactor-metagenome-genome-assembly--contig:-NODE-3372-length-12531-cov-5.278214_pt1 | contig 12531 bp, 9 predicted proteins | sample MGYA00238182_ERZ773286 | MGnify/ENA primary metagenome ERZ773286 (study PRJEB29026, sample SAMN07631240) | bioreactor metagenome | isolation source: Switchgrass digestor | place: USA: Dartmouth... | reverse complement strand
CGAGATGATCGGATCGGTGGCCGGCGATGACACCGTGATCGTGGTCGTGAAACCCGCCGATGCGGCCGGCGAGATCGAGGAGCGCCTGAAGAGCCTGATGCGTTGACGGGGAGGGGCGCCGAGTGCTGGTCGAAATCGCGATCGAGCAGTTCGCACTCATAGACCAGGTGCGCCTGCAGTTCACGGAGGGCATGAACGTCCTCACGGGCGAGACGGGCGCCGGCAAGTCCATCATCCTGGACGCGGTGCAGGCCGTGCTGGGCGGGCGCACGTCGTCCGACGTGGTGCGGACCGGCGAGGAGCGGGCCGTCGTCGAGGCCGTCTTCGACCTGGCGGATGCCCCGGAGACGCAGGAAGTCCTGCAGCGGATGGGGGTGCCGGTGGACGAGGACGGCCTGCTGGTTGTGCGGAGGGAGATCTCCCGCACGGGGCGCGGCCTCATCCGGATGAACGGCCGCACGGTGACCGCGGGCATGCTAAGGGAGGCCGCCCAGGGGCTGATGGACCTGCACGGGCAGCACGAGCACCAGTCGCTGCTGCAGACCGAGAAGCACCTGGACCTCCTGGATCAGTACGGCGGGTCGCTGCTGCAGGACGCGCAGAAGCCCCTCGAGCTCCTGGACCGGTACGCCGGGCTGGACCTCGCCGAGATGCGGGCCAGGCTCGCCCGGGTCGTCGGGGAGATCCACGGCGTCCAGGCCGAGCTACGGGACCTGCTGGGCGACGAGCGCGACCGCGCCCGCCGGGAGGACCTCCTGCGCTTCCAGGTGGAGGAGTTGCGGGCGGCGCAGCTCCGGCCCGGCGAGGAGGAGGAACTGGAGGCCGAGCACCGGCTGCTGGCCAACGCGGAGCGGCTGCAGCGCGTGGCCGCCCAGGCCTACGCCCGGCTCTACGACGGCATGGCGGGGCAGGCCAGCGCCGTCGACCTGCTGGGGCAGGTGAAGGCGGAACTCGAGGATGCGCTGCGCCTGGACCCGAGCCTTGGCGAGGCCGTGGAGATGGTCGCGTCGGCGCTGGTCCACGCCCAGGAGGCGAGCCATCTGCTGGCGGACTACCGGGAGCGGGTGGACCTGGATCCGGAGCGACTGGCGCGGGTGGAGGCGCGCCTCGACCAGATAAGGACGCTGAAGCGCAAGTACGGCGACACCATCGAGGAGATGCTGGACTACCTGGCCCAGACCGAGCAGGAGCTCACCCGGCTGGAGCATAGCCAGGAGCTGATCGAGGAACTGAGGGCCCGGGAGGAAGCCCTGGGGCGCGAGGCGGAGTCGCTGGCGGCGGCCCTGAGCGAGGCCCGGCAGGCGGCGGCTGCCCGGCTGGGCGATCAGGTGGCCGGGGAGCTGGCCGACCTGGGCATGCCGGCCGCCCGGTTCGTGGTCGCGGTGGAGGGACCGCCCGAGCGGACGTACCAGCACGTCACGGCCCGCGGGTGGGACCGGGTGGAGTTCCTCTTCTCGCCGAACCCCGGCGAGCCGGTGAAGCCGCTGGCGCGCATCGTCTCCGGCGGCGAGATGAGCCGCATCATGCTCGCCCTGAAGGCGATCCTGGCGCGCGTGGACAACATCCCGAGCCTCGTCTTCGACGAGGTGGACACCGGCATCTCCGGCCGGACCGCGCAGGCCGTCGGCGAGAAGCTGGCGCGCATCGCAAACGACCGACAGGTGCTCTGCGTCACGCACCTGCCGCAGGTCGCCGCACTGGCTGACCGTCATTTCCATATTGAAAAGGCGACCGCGGGCGGCCGCACCACGACGCACTGCCGCGTGCTCGGCGATGACGGCCGGGCCGAGGAGATCGCCCGGATGATCGGCGGCGCCGAGTTGACGCATCATACCATGGCGGCGGCGCGCGACCTCCTGCGCGCGGCGGCGGAATGGAAGGCTGCGCAGCGCGGTCAGGCGGCGTCGGTGTAAACAAAACGCCGGCGGCCAGGTTGCATAATCGGGCGTTTACGCGGGTAACTTAATGTGCACAGAGGCGGCGAGGTCAACTACGCCGCCAGTTCTCTTAGAGAGAAGTGGGAGATCCGTTGGAGAAGGGGTCCGCCCTGGGGAAGAGAAGCTTCAGGGAGGGACGCCCCGATGTCAACCCGGGAGAAGCGGCGGAGGGCCGCCGGCCTTCTGCTGGTCGTCCTGATCCTTTCGATCTGCGCTACACCGGAGTTCCGAACCTTTGTCTCCCTGCCCGATCACCTGCGCCTTCCCCAGGGCCAGGCCCATGAACTGTCGCTGGGCATCCCCTTCAGCACAGCCGTGCCCACCGCAGGCCAGGGGCTCGCGGTGGAGAGCGGCGCACCGCTCCAGCTGGCCGCCGAGGAGACGGGCCGGTACACGCTGGATGTGAAGCTGTTCGGGCTGATCCCGATCCGGCGGATGACGGTGGACGTCGTCCCCGAGATCCGGGTCGTGCCCGGCGGCCACTCCATCGGCGTGCGGCTGCAGAGCCACGGCGTGCAGGTGGTGGGCTTCGCCTCCATCGAGGACGAGGAGGGGCGCGTGCACCAGCCGGGACGCGCCGCAGGACTGCAGGTCGGCGACACCATCCTCGCCATCGACGGCCGGCCGGTGCGGGGCGAGGACCATGCGGTCCACCTGTTCCAGGAGGCCGGCCGGAGGGGCCGGGAGATCACCCTCACCATCCGCCGGGGCGACGAGCGGCTCGAGCGCACGGTGAAGCCCGTGCGGGAGAAGGAGTCGGGCCGCTGGCGGGTCGGTCTTTACATCCGCGACGGCGCCTCGGGCGTGGGCACGCTCACTTTCTACCACCCGCCCACCCGCAAGTTCGGGGCGCTGGGCCACGTGATCGCCGAGGGCGAGAGCCGGCGCCCGTTCCAGTTCGCCCAGGGGCAGATCACCGCGGCCGACGTGGTGAAGATCCAGAAGGGCAAGCGGGCGGCGCCGGGCGAGAAGATCACCAGCCACCCGGAGGCCGGGGGCCGGCTGGGCGTCATCGAGAAGAACACGCCGTTCGGCATCTTCGGGCGGCTGAACGCCCCGCTCAGGAACCCGCTCTACGAGGAACCGCTGCCGGTGGCCATGGCCAGCCAGGTGAAGGAGGGTCCGGCCGAGATCCTCACCGTCGTCGACGGCCAGAAGATCGAGCGGTTCGAGGTCGAGATCGTGCGGCTGATCCGGCAGCCGACCGCCGAGGGGAAGAACATGATCGTACAGGTCACGGACCCCCGCCTGCTGGAGGCGACCGGCGGCATCGTACAGGGAATGTCGGGCAGTCCCATCATCCAGGACGGCCGGGTGGTCGGGGCCGTGACCCACGTCTTCGTCAACGACCCGACGCGCGGTTACGGTGTGCTCATCGAGTGGATGCTGCAGGAAGCCGGCATCCTGCAGGCCGAGCAGAAGGATTCCAGCCTCCGGGAGGACAATTCCTCCCGGAGTTTACGCGTTTACCCGGCGGTTGCGCCGGGTTGGTAACGTTTGTGTAACATGGAGGTGTGTATAGTTATAAGATATCGGGCCGTCGTTTCTCGTTGTGGGGGTGCGTTCCCCCGGAATTCAGGCTGAGGGTTGGGGGTTGAATGAGAATGTCCGCGGCCAAAATCCGAGTCCTGGTCTGCGACGACAACCGCGACTTCTGCGCTCTGCTTCAGGAGTACTTCGCGCTGCAACCCGACATGGAGCTGGTGGGCGTGGCCTATAACGGCCTGGACGCGTTGACGGCCATCCGGGACCAGCAGCCGGAGGTGGTGCTGCTGGACATCATCATGCCGTACATGGACGGCATCGGCGTGCTGGAGCAGCTCGCGCGGGCGGAGCTCAAGACCAGGCCCAAGATCCTGATGCTGTCGGCGTTCGGCCAGGAGTCGATCGCCCGGCGGGTGCTGGCGATCGGCGCCGACTACTACGTGGTGAAGCCCGTGGACCTGGACATCCTGGCCACTCGGGTACGCCAGCTGGCATCCGGCACCGCGCTCCCCGCAAGCCCGGCGCAGCGCGCGGCCCCGGTGCCGGTGGTCGGCCGCACGCTGGAGGAGGTGCACGACCTGCTGCGGGGTCTCGGCATTCCGCCGCACCTGAAGGGCTACCGGTACCTGGGAGATGCCATCCTGATGGTGCTGGATCAGCCCGAGCTGCTGGGCGCCGTGACGAAGGGGCTTTACCCGGCCGTGGCCCGCAATCACGGGACGACGGCCAGCCGCGTCGAACGGGCCATCCGCCACGCCATCGGCATGGCCTGGGACCGGGGCCTGGAGCGCCTGCAGCAGCTCTTCCGGCACTCCCTTGAGAAGCGGCGGACGAAGCCCAGCAACTCCGAGTTCATCGCGGTCGTGGTCGACCGCCTGCGGGCGGGCACGGCGGCCAGGTGAAACCGTGCAGCATCATGCAGGGAACTGCGCCTCTTCAGACGAAATGGTCTGCAAGAGACTGCAGCAGGGGTGGGGGCGGATGCTGAACGTGGTGATCATCGGCGCGGGCAGGGGCGGCTCGTCGCTGCTCAACGCGCTGCTGAAGATGTCGCGGCGGGTGCGGGTGCTGGGGGTGGCCGACCGGCGGGCCGACGCGCCGGGGCTCGCTCTGGCGGCGGCCCGGGGCATTCCGACCACGACGGACTTCACGGGCCTGGTTTGTCTGCCCGAGGTGGACATCATCGTGAACGCGACGGGGCAGCCGGGGGTCGACGAGGAGATCAGGCGGCTGAAGTGGCCGCGGGCCGTCATCATCGAGGGCCTGGCCATGAACCTGATCCTCAGCTTCGTCGAGGAGAGCCACAGGCTGCTCCGGGCGCTTGAGGAGAAGGAACTGGAGCGGGACGTGATGCTCGACTCCACCCACGACGCCATCGTGGCCGTGAACGCCGAGGGCGTCGTCACCCTGCTCAACCGCTCGGCGGAGAAGCTCCTGGGCGTGAGCCGCGCCCAGGTGCTCGGGCGCAAGGCCGAGGACGTCATCGCCAACACCCGGCTCCACGTGGTGCTGGCCACCGGCGAGGCGGAGCTGAACCAGCAGCAGGAGGTTGGCGCGACCACCATCATCACCAACCGCGTCCCCGTGCGCAACAAGGACGGGCGCGTGGTCGGGGCGGTGGCGGTCTTCCGCGACATCACCGAGGTGAAGGCCCTGGCCGAGGAGATCTCGGGCCTGAGGGAGATGAAGGTGCTTCTGGAGGCGATCTTCAACTCCACCCAGGACGCCATCTCGGTCGTGGACGAAAACGGCATCGGCTGGATGGTCAACCCGGCCTACACGGCCCTGACCGGCCTGAAGCCCGAGGAGGTCATCGGCAAGCCGGCGACCGTGGACCTCGACCCCACGCAGGAGTCGATGCATCTGCAGGTGCTCCGCACGCGCCAGCCGGTGCGCAACGTGCCGCTGCGTGTGGGCCCGCGGAAGCGGGAGGTCGTGGTGAACGTGGCGCCCATCCTCGTGGACGGGCAGCTCAAGGGCTCGGTGGGCGTGGTGCGGGACGTGTCGGAGATCGCCCGGCTCTCCGCCGAGCTGGAGCAGCAGCGGAAGCTGGTCCGCCGGCTGACGTCCTCGTACACGTTCAACGAGATCATCGCCGACAGCCCGGTGATGCAGCAGGCAGTGGAGCAGGCCCGCCGGGCTGCCGAGACCCCGGCGACGGTGCTGCTCAGGGGCGAGAGCGGCACGGGCAAGGAGCTGTTCGCGCACGCCATCCACAACGCCTCCAGCCGCCGGAGGGGCCAGTTCATCCGCGTGAACTGCGCCGCCATCGCCGAGTCGCTGCTGGAGTCGGAGCTGTTCGGCTACGCCGAGGGAGCCTTCACCGGGGCGCGGAAGGGCGGCAAGCGGGGGCTGTTCGAGGAGGCCCACGGGGGCACGATTTTTCTGGACGAGGTGGGTGAGCTGCCCCTGGGCCTGCAGGCGAAGCTGCTCCGGGTGCTGCAGGAGAAGGAGATCGTCCGGGTGGGCGAGGCCAAGCCCGTGAAGGTGGACGTGCGGGTGATCGCCGCCACCAACGCCCGGCTGGAGGAGATGATCGCCAGGGGCACCTTCCGGGAGGATCTTTACTACCGGCTGAACGTGATCCCGATCCTCATCCCGCCGCTCCGGCACCGGCAGGAGGACATCCCCAAGCTGGTAGCGCACCTGATTCAGAAGCTGAACGAGGAGTACGGCCGCAACGTGCAGGACATCGCCCCCGACGCGCTGCAGGTTCTCAGGGAGTACCACTGGCCGGGCAACGTGCGGGAGCTGGAGAACATCATCGGCCGGGCGATGATCGCCATGTCGGTGACCGACACCATCATCGAGCGGCGCTTCCTGCCGCCCCTGGGCACGGCGCCGGCCCCGGAGTCCCGGGAGGCGCAGAACGGCGAGCCCAGGGCCGCCGTACGGCCGCTGTTCGAGGTCGTGGCCGAGGCGGAGAAGGCGGCCTTGCTGCAGGCCCTGCGGGAGACGAAGGGCAACAAGACCGAGGCCGCACGGCGGTTGGAGATCGCGCCGCGTACGCTGTACTACAAGCTCGAACGATATGGACTGCTGTAGGGACGGGCGAGGCCGTGTGGCCCCGCCCGCCTCGCGCTTTGCAGAGCGGTGTGTGCAACGCATTGCAGGCAGAGTTCTGCAGACTGTTGCAGGAACGTGCGCAGACCGAAGTGGGAGGGAGCATCCATAGGCCGTGCTGCCTGCCGTCCGTGCGGGTTTCCGAGCGTACGGTGGGGCCGCGCAAGTGGCACGGAACTTGCGAGGTTAGTGAGATAGCGACGGGCAGCGGCGTCGTCCGGGTTCTGCCAGCGGGGGGGCGACCAGCGATGGGTCTCTTCGAGCGCATGGCACGCGACGGACACGAACAGGTGGTGTTCTGTTACGACAAGGCCACGGGGCTGCGGGCGATCATCGCGATCCACGACACCACGCTCGGGCCGGCCCTGGGCGGGTGCCGCATGTGGCCCTACGCCACCGAGGAGGATGCCCTGGAGGATGCGCTTCGTCTGGCGCGCAGCATGACGTATAAGTCCGCGGCCTCCGGGCAGAACCACGGTGGGGGCAAGATCGTCATCTGGGGCGATCCGGCCACCGACAAGTCGGAGCCCCTCTTTCGCGCCCTGGGACGGTTCGTCGGAACGCTTGGGGGCCGCATCGTCACCGGCACGGATGTCGGCACCGACAAGGCCGACTTCGTCTGGGCGCGGCAGGAGTCGCCCTGGTTCGTCGGGCTCCCGGAGGAGGAGGGCGGGTCGGGCGACACCGCGGTGCTCACGGCCTACGGGGTCTGGCAGGGCATGCGGGCCTGCTCCCGGTTCCTGTGGGGCGAGAGCAGCCTGAGGGGCCGCCGGGTGGCCCTGCAGGGGCTGGGCAAGGTGGGTTCGCGGCTCCTGGAGCACCTGCTGGAGGACGGCGCGCAGGTCGTCGTGACCGATCTCCGCCCGGAGCGGGTGGAGGCGGTCTGCGCCGCCCACCCCGGCGTGGTCGGGGTGGAGCCCGCGGCCATCTACGACCAGCCCTGCGACATCTTCTCCCCTACGGCCCTGGGCGGTGTGCTCAACGACGAGACGATCCCGCGGCTTCGCTGTGCGGCGGTGGCCGGCTCGGCCAACAACCAGCTGGCGGAACCCCGGCACGGCGACCTCCTGCACAGCAGGGGCATCCTGTACGCGCCGGACTACGTCATCAACGCCGGCGGGCTGATCCAGGTCGCCGACGAGATCCTGGGGTACAACCCGGATCGGGCCCGTCGCAAGACGGCTGCGATCTACGACCTGCTCCTGCAGATCTTCGCCATCAGCGAGAAGGAGCGGGTTCCCACGTACATCGCGGCGGACCGCCTGGCCGAGCAACGTGTCGAGCGCGCCGGCCGGCTGCGGGGCATCTACATTCCGGAGTGAGGGGCAGGTGAACCCGGGTGCCCGCTGAGGTTTTCCGCATTCTCGTGATCAACCCCACGGCCACGACCACGCGCATCGCAGTGTTCGAAAACGAGGAGGAGCGGCTCGCGGCCGACCTGGCGCACAGCCCCGCCGACCTCGCCCGCTTCGAGCGGGTGTGGGACCAGTACCTGTTCCGCAAGGACAGCATCACGGCCCACCTGCAGGCCGCAGGGGTGAAGCTGGACAGCCTGCACGCCGTGGTAGGGCGGGGCGGGCTGTTGAAGCCGGTGCCCGGCGGGGTCTACACGGTCAACGGCGCCATGCTGGACGACCTGCGTGCCGGCGTGCAGGGCGAGCACGCCTCCAACCTCGGGGGCATCCTCGCGTACGGCATCGCCCACGCGCTGTCCATTCCGGCCTACGTCGTCGACCCCGTCTCGACCGACGAGATGCGGCCAGAGGCGCGCATCACCGGGGTGCCGGCCATCCGGCGCACGAGCCTGTCCCACGCCCTTAACATGCGCTGGGTCGGCCGCAAGGCGGCCGCCGCCCTGGGCAAGGCATACGATGAGAGCAATCTGGTCATGGCGCACCTCGGGGCCGGCATTTCCGTGGCCGCCCACCGCCTGGGGCGCATGGTGGACGCCACCAACGCCCTGGAAGACGGCCCGTTCGGGCCCGAGCGGGCGGGGCGCCTCCCGGCCGGCGACCTGGTGCGCCTGTGCTTCTCGGGCCGCTACACCGAGCGGGAGCTGATTCGCATGCTGACGTCCGGCGGCGGCCTGTTGGCCCACCTGGGCACCCGCGACTGGCGGGAGGTGGAGGCCCGCATTGCCGCCGGGGACGCCGACGCCCGGCTGGTCTACGAGGCCATGGCCTACCAAGTCGCGAAGGAGATCGGCGCGATGGCCGTGGCGCTGCGCGCGCGGGCAGATGCCATCGTCCTCACCGGCGATCTTGCGCACTCGGCCCTGCTGACCGGCTGGATTGCCGAGCGAGTCGAGTGGATCGCCCCCGTGCTCCGCTTCCCAGGCAGCGAGGAGAACCGGGCCCTGGCGGCCGGCACCCTTTGGGTCCTCCGGGGCGAGGAGGAGGCCAGGATATACGCATGATTAGATCGCTCGACCAGTTGATCCCCGCGGCCAGGCGCGCGGTGGGCGACCGCCCGCCCACGATGGCGGTGGCGCAGGCGAATGACCCGCACGTCGAAGAGGCCGTGGCCGAGGCGGAGCGGCTGGGTCTCGTGAAGGGGTACCGCATCACCCGCAGCGATCCGGCCGAGGCCGCCCGGGAGGCCGTGGCCGCCGTGCGCGCCGGGGAGGCGCAGTTGCTGATGAAGGGCCTGCTGCAGACGGCGGACCTGCTTCGGGCCGTCATGGCGCGCGACACCGGCCTCCGGACCGGCCGGTCGCTCTCCCACGCCTGCGTGGTGCAGGTGCCCGGGCTGCCCCGGCTGCTGCACATCAGCGACATCGCGCTCAACATCGCGCCCGACCTCGCCCGCAAGGCCGACATCGTGCGCAACCAGGTCGCGGTGGCCCGGGCGCTGGGGCTGGAGCGCCCCAAGGTGGCGATCATCGCGGCCATCGAGAACGTCAACCCCGACATGCCCGCCACGGTCGACGCCCGGGCGCTCCAGGAGATGGCGGAGCGGGGCGACCTGGGGGAGTGCGTGGTGCAGGGGCCGCTGGCCCTGGACCTCGCGCTGTCGGCCGAGGCCGGCGCTGTGAAGGGCGTCAGCGGGCCCGTGGTGGGCGCGGCCGACGTGCTGATCATGCCCAATCTCGAGACGGGCAACGTTCTCTACAAGGCGCTGGTCCACCTGGCCGGCGCATCGTCCGCCGGGATCGTGGTCGGCGCACGGTGCCCCATCGTGCTTCTCTCCCGCTCCGACCAGCCCGCTTCCAAGCTGAACTCGATTGCACTGGCGGTTCTTGCCGCCTCTGCATAGCGGCTCACCCCCGCGATCCCCCACGAGCATGGGTCAAGCACCATCAGTAAAGGAGGTCTTCGCATGGGCATCTTTGAGCAGATGGCGCAGTACGGGCACGAGCAGCTGGTCTTCTGCTACGACAAGACAACCGGGCTCCGTGCGATCATCGGCATTCACGACACGACGCTGGGGCCGGCGCTGGGCGGGCTCCGCATGTGGCCGTATGAGCGGGAAGAGGATGCCATCACCGATGTGCTCCGGCTGGCCCGGGGCATGACCTACAAGAACTCCGCCATGGGTCTCAACATGGGCGGGGGCAAGGCCGTGCTGTGGGGTGATCCGCGGACCGACAAGAGCGAGGAGCTGTTCCGGGCGTTCGGCAAGTTCGTCCAGTCCCTGGGCGGCCGGTACATCACGGCGGAGGACGTCGGCACGACGGTCGAGGACCTGAACTTCATCCTGATGGAGACCGAGCACGCCGCCGGCCGGGCGGAGGTCTCGGGCGACCCCTCGCCGGTCACCGCGTACGGCGTGTTCATGGGCATCAAGGCGTGTGGGAAGAAGGTCTTCGGCACCGAGGACCTGAAGGGCCGGAAGATCGCGGTCCAGGGCCTGGGCAAGGTGGGCTACCACCTGTGCGAGCACCTGCGCGACGCCGGCGCTGAGCTCATCGTCACCGATATTCACCCGGAGGCCGTGGAGCGGGCGAAGCAGCAGCTCGGCGCCACCGCAGTCGCCCCGGACGAGATTTACGGCGTCGAGTGCGACATCTTCTCACCCTGCGCCCTCGGTGCTATCCTGAATGACGACACGATTCCGCAGCTGAAGTGCCGGATCGTCGCCGGAGCGGCCAACAACCAGCTGAAGGAGCCGCGGCACGCCGACATGCTCCGGGAGCGGGGCATTCTGTACGCGCCGGACTTCGTCATTAACGGCGGCGGTGTCATCAACGTGGCGGAGGAGTACCATCCGAACGGCTACAGCCGCGAGCGGGCGCTGGCCCGGGTGGCCACCATTTACGACAAGCTGCTGCGCGTCTTCCAGATCGCCGAGGAGCGGAACATCACCACCGCCGCGGCGGCGGACGTGATGGCCGAGGAGCGCATGCAGAGGATCCACCAGCTCAACCGGATGTACCTGGCCGAATAACGATGAGCGGGCCGGAGGGGACGTGGCGTCCCCTCCGGCCCCCCGCACGGCGACCTGGCGGAGCGAAAGGACGAGGAGCGGACGTGCACCATCGCCTGCTGATCATCAACCCCGGCTCGACCTCGACGAAGATCGCCGTGTTCGATGATGATTCGCCCCTGTTCGCCGAGACGCTGAGGCACGGCTCGGCGGACTTGGCGCGCTTCCGGAACGTGGCCGCGCAGTTCGCCTTCCGGCGGGACCTGATCCTGCAGGCGCTGGAGGCCCACGGCGTGCCCCTTTCGTCCCTCACTGCCGTGGTGGGGCGCGGCGGTCTCCTGCGGCCGATCCCCGGAGGTACCTACCGGGTGGACCCCGCCATGCTCCGGGAACTGTCGGAGGCCCGGCACGGCGAGCACGCCGCCAACCTGGGGGCCCTGCTGGCCCATGAGCTCGCGCACGCGGCCGGCGGCGTGCCGGCCTTCATCGTCGACCCGCCGGTGGTGGACGAACTGGAGCCGGTCGCCCGGCTCACCGGTCTGCCCGAGATGCGCCGCCGGTCGGCGTTCCACGCCCTCAACCAGAAGGCGGTGGCCCGGCGGGCCGCAGCCGACCTGGGGCGGGCGTATGCGGACGTCAACCTGGTCGTTGTCCACCTGGGCGGCGGCGTCTCCATCGGCGCACACCGGCGCGGGCGGGTGATCGACGTCAACAACGCCCTGGACGGCGAGGGGCCGATGTCGCCCGAGCGGGCCGGCACCGTTCCCAGCCTGGGGCTGGTGCACCTGGCCTTCTCGTGGAAGCATACGCTCCGGGAGATCGGGCGCATGCTGGTCGGCCAGGGCGGCCTGGTGGCCCACGTGGGCACCAACGACGCCCGGAAGGTGGAGGAACGGATCGCCGCCGGGGATGAGGCCGCCCGCCTGGCCTACACGGCGATGGCCTACCAGGTGGCCAAGGAAGTGGGCAGGGCGGCGGTTGTCCTGGGCGGGCAGGTGGACGGCATCGTGCTCACCGGCGGCCTGGCCCATTCGGCGATGCTCACGGGCTGGATCTGCGAACAGGTGGAGTGGATCGCCCCGGTGGCGGTCTATCCCGGCGAGGATGAGATGGCGGCGCTGGCCGCCGGGGCCCTGCTGGTGCTGCGGGGCGAAGAACCGGCCGGCGCCTATGAGGAGGCAGTCGAGTGAGACTGATCAGGCAGGACGAGATCTACCGCGGGCGGGTCTTCACCGTCCGGCGGGACGTGGTCGAGGTGGACGGGAAGGAGCGTACGTGGGACGTGGTGGCCCACCCGGGCGCGGTCGTGGTGCTTCCGGTGGACGGGGACGACCTGCTGCTGGTGCGGCAGTACCGGCACCCCGCCGGCGAGACGCTGCTGGAGCTGGTGGCGGGGACGTGCGAGCCGGGCGAGGACCCGGCGGACACGGCCCAGCGGGAGCTGCAGGAGGAGGCCGGCTTCCGCGCCGGCCGCATGGCGAAGCTGGCCGAGTTCTTCAGCGCCCCGGGCTTCTGCTCGGAGAAGCTCCACCTCTTCGTGGCGGAGGAGCTGACGCCCGCGCGTCTGCCCATGGACGAGGATGAGGAGATCGAACTGGTGCGGCTGAGCCTCGACGAGGCCGTGCGCATGGCCCTGGGGGGCGAACTGCGGGACGCGAAGACGCTGGCGGGGGTGCTGCTC
>ENA-UPSB01003370-UPSB01003370.1-bioreactor-metagenome-genome-assembly--contig:-NODE-3370-length-12536-cov-15.471196_pt1 | contig 12536 bp, 8 predicted proteins | sample MGYA00238182_ERZ773286 | MGnify/ENA primary metagenome ERZ773286 (study PRJEB29026, sample SAMN07631240) | bioreactor metagenome | isolation source: Switchgrass digestor | place: USA: Dartmouth... | reverse complement strand
CGCCAGATAACTGGTGCACCTAAAAAGACGAAGGAAAGGACAGGAATAAAGGCTAGAGGAGGGATGGGAACTCCTAAGGTGGGCAAGAACTCAATTATTCCTAAGTCAGCTACTAAAATAGCTCGAAACAAAAGCCGGGTTCGAAGCTTAGCTATGGGAGAAGTTTCTTCCCGGGTTTTTTTATAATATTGTAAGAGGCTTGCAAACAACATATATAAGAAAAAAACTAAAAAGGGAATGCTTGGCCATCCATAATAGGTAAAATACCCCCAGGGATATAGTTCTGCTCCCAGAATAAAATTGTTACTGGTAAGAGCCCACAGGGAGAAAAATAAAGAGAGAATCCATGCTATCCAGGCTTTTCGCTGCTGAGAAGGATAAGTTCGCAGAGCAAAAATAGTAAACTGAAAAAGAGCAGTGGGAATAAAAGGAAATCCCAAACAAGCTATCTTATCCCACCAGATCGCTGTTTCTTCATCAGGAGAGACATACATAAAAGAATCAGGAAACAGCCACAAAAAAACAGATAAAATAACTAAAAAGAAAAGAACACTCTCCCGGGAGACTTTCTCTCGGATTAGAGTTATTATTCCCACGGCAAGTATTATACAGCTCGTGAGGAGGACTGCCAGAGCAAAGATAGTAAAGTTATAATTAGCAATTTGAAATATAACATTTTTAAATATAATATCGAACAAAACGTGATAGCCTCCAGTAATGGTGAATTGAGATTAATTTTTACTTTGTTCAGATGGGCGGAAAAAACAACTAAAGATTATATAGCAGGTAATGCACACTTAGACACTACATTACCTGCTATATAAGGTGTCAATATGGTATAACCAAAAATTTGTTTAAAAATTTCTTTTTATACCATTTATGAACGTTCTCTTAAATGGTAAAATGCTCGAGGCCTTCTCGCAAAGCTCTTCCCATATCCATAGTTTCTTGAATTTCTTTATCCATCTCTTGCAAGGCAGCACTTTGCTCTTCAGCTGAAGCAGCTACTTCCTCGGCTGCCGCTGCATTTTCTTCGGAAATAGAAGCAACGTTGCTAAGCCTCGTAAACACTTCTTCAGCTTTTCCTACCACTTCTTGAGTTTCTATTTCATTCTGATGAGATATCTCTGACATTTCTCGAACCAACTGGGCGATTTTTTGAGATATCTCTTCTACCCGGAGGAAAGAAGAAGAAATAGAGTTGGTTTCTTCAGTTACTACCTGGTTAGCTTGGTAAATATCCTGAAAAGCTTGTCGAGCTCTATCTACTGATTTAGTTCCACTCTCTACTCTTTTGGTACTTTCCTCCATAGAGCTTACTGCTTTATTGGCCTCTTTTTGAATATCTCCAATTAAACCAGCAATACGCTGAGCAGCATGAGCTGATTCTTCAGCTAATTTTCTTACTTCATCAGCTACCACAGCAAACCCTCGTCCTGCTTCTCCTGCTCGAGCAGCTTCAATCGCCGCATTTAGGGCTAAGAGATTAGTTTCATCAGCAATGCCGGTTATAAGGTCGGTGATACTTCCAATTTCTCGAGAACTCTGACCTAAAGTTTTTACTATCTCTCCTACTGAAAGGACGGAATGACTTATGCTTTCCATAGCTTCTACCACTTCTTTTAGAGTTTTTTGTCCCTCTTCAGAAAGATTAAAAGCCTGAGTAGCAGATTCCTGAACTTTTTCTAAGTTACCTCCAGTGAGTTGGATACTTTCCATAACCTGATCTACTGCTTCTAAGGTATTAGAAGCTTTGTCTGATTGCTTTTTCAACTGTTCGGCCATCCCTTTCACCAGGTTTACCAGGTCTTCCATATTTTGGGAAACTTCGGTCAAATTCTGACTTTGTTCCTCTGACCCTCGGGCTACCTGAGAAATAGTTTGACCAATTTGATTTCCGGTTTGGGCAATTTCTCGAGAGGCGTGCTGCAGGTCTTCCATAGAGGATATAATTTTTTCTGCTCCTTCGGCTACTTCTTTTAGAAAGGCTCGTAAAGACCGAGAGGCCTGGTTGAGAGAGTTAAAGAGAGTTCCTAACTCATCTCGGCGACGGAGGGGAATTTCCTGAGTTAGGTCTCCCTTTTCTAAAACTTGAGCGAAAGAAACGCTGCGATTTATAGGAATGACAATACCTCTGGAGATAACTATCCCTAAAATAATGGCTATGATTACTATAATACCTACTACTAAGTAGAGGAGCTGAGATAATTGATTTTGAAGCTCGTCCACCCGGGTAACAGTAGCATCAAATTGGTTAAGTACTTCTTGGTTCATATCATTCATTGCCGCTAAAACTTGTTGCCCGGCTTCCCTTACATCGGCGATGGCTTTCTTGGTCTGACTATCGGTAACTGCCAGTTGTGTATCCAACCTGACTATTTCATTCCACAGTCTGACAAAAGGTCTCCAGCGATCGTTAATTACTGCTTCAGCAGTAACTGATCCATAAGTTTTTAAGAAGTCCTCTTCCATAAACTTCTTCATTTGTTGCATATTTGTTTCTACTGTTTTGCGAGAGGATTCTTTTGCTTCTGGATCGGATAGTAAAAGATAATTTTTTCTCTCCTGGTTAATAATGTTTAATTTATCTAACCATTCATCCATTCTCAAGTCTTCTAAAGTTCTTAAAAGAGAACTATAAGAACGACGGCATTCCATATATAAATTGTCTCGCTCTTCAGGAGTGGCAATGGGGGAGTTGTTTTGTAGTTTCTCCCAATTTTGACGATAAAGAACCAATTTATCTTTTATATCTTTTTTGGTTTGGTCAGAAATCATAGAAGAAGTGTCAATGTCTTTGGAGAAGGAATCGAAATAAGAGTTAATAGCAGTAGCTGTTTTTCCTTCAGGGTCACCAGTGGCTAACCAGCGAGAAATAAGAAAATCGATTTCCTCTACCGGCTGAGTGAATTTTTCTACTGCGTGTGCTACTGACTGGATAAAGTTAACCACTATTTGAGCTGGTTCGTCCATAGCTAAAGCATTTTCGTTTCTATCTTTTTGGATGGTGACCAGCTTAAGCCACCAATCTTTTAGTGAATCGATGCTGGTTCGGTGTACCATTTCAGAGGTTTTTAACGCCTGTAAGCTTCGATAAAAAGGGGTATCCTCTTCTACCGGATTTAGAGGATAAGGAAATTCTTCTTCCCAGATAGAATAGTAAGAAGATGCTTTAAATTCCTCTGATTCTGTTCCTAGTCTCAGGGCTTCGAGATAGGTTATAACCCGCTTGTTCAACTGAGCAAACTCGCTTTCCATTTGCTCAAGACTCTCGATGTCTTCCTCTAAAAGATAGGAAGACACCAGAGAATCTTTCTCCGAAAGAAGATCTTTAATCCTGGAAGTGGCTAAGAGTAGGGGAGTATTATTTCTTACTTCCTCTAGCGAAGTGCCTATTTCTCGAAAAGCATAAATAGCGAAGCCACCTACTACTGCTGCTAGCAGTGCTAGGACAATGAATCCCAAAGGAATTCTGGTTCGGATTTTCAACTTTATCCCTCCCAATCTTATTTATATAATTTCTATATTAGTTAATCGGCAAATTTACTTAAAACTTTATAATATTTGGAGATTTAACTAGAAATTTATCCTAAAATAGTATCTAGAATCATCATTATTATAAATCCTGTAAGAAGGGCATAAGTAGAAGAGCGAGCATGAGAAGAATGGTGAGTTTCAGGTATTATCTCGTCACTGATTACAAAAAGCATCGCCCCTGCAGCAAGAGCCATCCCCAAAGGAAGAAAAGAGTGCATAATGGTAACAAGAGAAATTCCTAAAAATCCCCCAATAGGTTCTACTAATCCGGTAAGCAAAGCATAAGTAAAAGCTTGGCGATGATTATATCCCACTCCTAAGAGGGAGACAGCTACTGCTAGTCCCTCAGGGATATTTTGTAGACCAATAGCCAGAGCTACTGTAACTCCATTAGATACATTTCCACTACCAAAGCTCACTCCCACCGCTAAGCCTTCTGGAAAATTGTGCAAAGTTATGGCCAGGACGAATAACCAAATTCGCCGGAGGTCTGATTCCAATCCTTCTCTTCCTCTTTCAAAGTGTTCATGAGGTATTATTTTGTCAAAAACATCGAGTAGTATCCCTCCTATGGCTATTCCCAGTGCAGCTATCCAGGCTCCTCCCATTTCTATTGCCGGGACTAAGAGACTAAAAGCAGTAGCGGCAAGCATTATCCCTGCCGCCACCCCTAATAGCTCATCCTTAAATTGGTGAGAAATTTTTTGCCCTTTCCCAAAAAGAATTGGCAATCCCCCAATACCGGTAGCTAACCCCGCTAAAGTACTCGCTAAAGTTCCTAAAATAACAGGACTCACAGACACCACCCTTTTTATTTTTTATTTTCTCTTAATTTTTTGAAGATGGCAAGCTCATTTGGAAAATGTCATTGACTTATTATAGTGTTCCGCAAAACCTGCTAAACTGCTAAAATTTTAAAGTAAATTGTATTGGAACTTAAAAAATAGGAGGTCGCTATATAGTTATAAGAGGGAATACTTTTTCCTTAATGTTTTGTCATCTTTGTGCTTTTGCCTTTTGTTTCTTGTTTTTTGGGGGAGCGATAGGAGCTTTTTCCCTATAGTCAGGGTTATAATGGAGAATATTCCCTCTCATAGTTTGCTTAAAGGCTTAAAAATTCCTTTACATTGTAAATAATGGTATTTTTCAAACAGCCTCCTAGCGCGCGCAATTGACAATGGCAAAATGAGTAGTATAATAGCAAGCTGTTTGCTAGCTATCAATTTGCTTGCTAACCTTTAGTTAGTTAAGTAGTTTATTTATGGAGAGGAGGTTTGATTGATTGCTTACTGAAGAGTCGGACGACACAATCTTTCTAAACTTAGAAGGAATAAATTCCATTTCCCTTCAGGTGTTTCAGTCTCTTTTTAAATTTATGCGCTTTCATAGTCAGCTTTTATTCAAGCTAACCTCTGAAAAAGGCATTTATCCCGGGCAAGCCGTGTGTTTGTGGTTTATCAACCAAAATCCAGGGATTAGCCAGCGGGATCTGGCCGAAAAAATGCACGTAGCGCCCCCTACTGTAACTCTTATGCTTCAAAAATTAGAAAAAGCAGGGCTGGTAATACGCAAAGAGGATGAGCGTGACCAGCGCTTGAGCCACACTTACCTAACTAATGCCGGTATAGATATATTAAACGTGTTAAACGGTATTTTATCCGAGATTATAAATACCAGCTTAGAGAACCTAAGCCATGATGAGCAATGTAATCTCATACGTTTGTTGGATATTATAAACTCTAATATAGAACGTAAACTCTAAGAATGAAAGGGGATGCATTTGTATGAAAGATTTACTGGTAAAATTCTTAAAACCTTATTGGAAGCAGGTTACTCTCACTGTAGTATTATTGTTATTGCAGGTTATGTCTAACCTTTATTTACCCAATCTGAATGCCGACATTATCAATAATGGGGTAGCTAAAGGTGATATCAGATATATTTTAAAGACTGGTAGTTTTATGCTGGTTGTAACGTTGCTTCTGGCAGCCTGTGCCATAGCTTCCTCGTATTTTAGCTTTAAGATATCTATGAGTTTCGGGCGAGATATGAGGAGAGCTATATTTTATAAAGTAGAGAGTTTTTCCCAGGCCGACCTCGATAAATTCGGTACGCCATCGCTAATCACCCGCAACACCAATGACGTGCACCAGATACAGATGCTGGTACTTCTGGGTTTAAATATTATGGTTATGGCTCCTATTATGTGTATAGGTGGCATTATAATGGCTCTGCGCCAAGATGTGGTGCTATCTTCTTCTATAATTATTATAGTACCTATTATGGCTGTAGTGGTATGGATTCTTTTATCAAAAGCCACGCCATTATTCCGCTCTATTCAAGTCAAAATAGACCGGGTGAATCAGATTATGCGCGAAAAATTGATGGGGGTCAGAGTTATAAGGGCATTTGTGAGGAATGATTATGAAGTTAGACGTTTTGATGAGGCTAACCGTGACCTTACTACTACCACACTGAGAGTGAATCGAATTATAGCATTTGCTATACCATCACTCATAATTATCATGAATATGTCCACTATTGCCATAATGTGGTTTGGGGGCCATAGAATAGACAGTGGCGCTATGCCTATAGGAAATCTAACCGCCTTTTTAACCTATGTAATGGAGATAATGATATCAATCACGCTGGCTATGAGTATGTTCATAATGGTGCCCAGAGCTGAGGCATCAGCTGAACGATTGCTGGAAGTACTCCATACCGAGCCATCCATAAAAGACCCTGCTGAACCGGTGGCACCTCATAAAACGAGGGGAAATGTGGAATTCTCTGGTGTGGAGTTTAGCTATCCGGGAGCAGAAGAGCCAGTGCTCCGGGATATATCATTTATAGCAGCACCAGGAAAGACAACGGCCATAATCGGGAGCACGGGATGTGGAAAGAGTACTTTAGTGAATCTGATACCTCGTTTCTATGACGTAACTGGAGGCAGTATAAAAATAGATGGTATAGATATACGTGGCATGCGCTTGCGAGATTTAAGAGATCGAATAGGGCTCGTACCTCAGAAGGCTTTTCTTTTCAGTGGAACGATAGCCGGCAATCTGCGCTATGGCAATGAAAATGCTACCGATGAAGAACTCTGGCATGCATTAGAGGTAGCGCAAGCTAAAGATTTCGTGATGGAGATACCCGGTAAATTGTATGCTCCTGTTGAGCAGGGAGGAGTTAACTTCTCCGGAGGACAGCGCCAGAGATTAGCTATCGCCCGGGCACTGGTTAAAAAACCAGATATATATCTGTTTGACGATAGTTTTTCCGCCCTAGATTTCAAAACTGATGCTCAGTTGCGGTTAGCGCTCAAAAAAGAGACTGTTAACTCCACAGTAATTATTGTTGCCCAGCGGGTGAGCACCATTATGGATGCTGAACAAATTATTACCTTAAACGATGATGGCACTATAGCCGGGATTGGCACTCACGCCCAGCTTATGGAAACCTGTGAAGTATATCGTGATATAGTATATTCTCAGCTTTCTGAGGAGGAAGTAGCATGAGTGTAAGTAATAACGGAAATAACAATTTGAGAGCTCAGCCCCAAAGACAAGGTGGTGGATTTGGTGGTGGTCGTGCTGCTGTAATGTCAGTGGAAAAACCTAAGGATTTTATGGGGACACTTAAGCGTCTTATAGCCTACCTTAAACCTCAAGCTGTGCCGCTACTATTGGTGATAATATTTACTGTTCTTAGTGTGACATTCACTATTTTTGCGCCAAAAATAATAGGTGAAGCTACCAATGAACTATTTGAAGGGATAATAAGCAAGCAACTACCAGCCGGCACGACCAAAGACCAGGCCATAGCTGAGCTGAAAGCCAAAGGACAGAACCAGCTGGCAGAGATGATATCGCCGATGGATGTGACGCCAGGGAAAGGGGTTGATTTTAACGCCTTATTGCATATACTGATTATTCTTTTAGTCGTGTATCTTCTGGCTGCTTTCTTTCAGTGGTTGCAGCAATATACTATGGCTGGTGTAGCGCAGAATACTGTATACCGTCTACGACGGGATGTGGATGGAAAACTCGCCCGGCTGCCTTTAAAATATTACGATAACCACTCTCATGGCGATATCTTAAGCCGAGTGACTAACGATGTAGATAATATTGCCCACACTCTACAGCAGAGTATCACCCAGGTAGTACATGCGATAGCGGTAGTTGTAGGCGTGTTGATTATGATGTTTTCCATAAGCCCGCTTTTATCGTGGATATCGCTTATTATCATACCGCTATCTCTTCTGGTTACCATGTTGGTTATCAGAAGGTCTCAGAAATACTTTATAGCTCAGTGGGATAGCACCGGTGCTTTGAATGGCCATATAGAAGAGTCATTTACCGGTCATAATGTAATTGAAGTATTTAACCAGCAAGATAAAGCCATAGAGCGTTTTGACAAAGAAAATGAAAGAGTTTATGAAGCTAGTTTCAAAGCTCAATTCATATCCAGTATAATACGGCCGGCTGTAAATTTCCTGAACAACGTAAATTACGTGATAATATGTATTGTGGGTGGAATACATGTAGCTACCGGCCTCATCACTTTAGGTAGCGTGCAGGCTTTCATCCAGTATTCCAGGCAATTCACTCAACCTGTAGTTCAGGTTGCCAGCATCATAAATATCTTGCAATCTACTGTAGCTTCTGCCGAGCGGGTATTTGAATTGCTGGATGAGGAAGAAGAAATACCGGATACTGAGAATCCGGTGGTGCTGGAAGAGGTAAAGGGACATGTGAAGTTTGAGCACGTGTATTTCAGCTACAGCCCCGATACTCCTTTAATAGAGGATATGAATCTGGACGCTCATCCCGGACAAACTGTAGCTATAGTGGGTCCTACCGGCGCAGGGAAAACGACCCTGGTTAACCTGCTCATGCGTTTTTATGAAATAGGTAGTGGACGTATCACTATAGATGGTGTGGATATCCGGGATATGAGAAGAGACGACCTGCGTAAGATTTTTGGTATGGTACTGCAGGATACTTGGTTATTCAACGGTACTATAAGAGATAACATTGCCTACGGCAAAGAGGGAGCTACTGAAGAAGAGATAATAGCAGCTGCTCGAGCAGCCTACGTAGATCATTTTGTAAGGACCTTGCCTCAGGGATATGATACTGTGCTTACTGAAGACGCTTCTAACATATCTCAGGGGCAAAAACAACTTCTGACCATAGCTCGTGCTTTTTTAGCCAACCCCAAAATACTGATCCTGGATGAGGCTACCAGTTCGGTGGATACGCGCACCGAGATGCTTATTCAAAAGGCTATGGCTAAATTGAGGAAAGACCGCACCAGTTTCGTAATAGCTCATAGATTGTCTACCATACGTGATGCTGACATCATATTAGTTATGAATAAAGGTCGGATTGTAGAACAAGGGAATCATGAGGAACTTGTGGCAGCACGTGGTTTTTACTATGACCTCTATATGAGCCAATTCCTCTCGCCTGTGAGTGCTGATGCAGTATAGAGAGCTTTGGTATCCTGTTTAGAAAATATAGATTGGTTTTGAGCTGTTAACTGGGATAAAAAGGAGGAAGAATTATTCTTCCTCCTTTTGTAGTACCCCCAAAAAAGACAGGCAGCCTACGGTGTAAGGTTAAAAAGAACAATAAGGGGGTTTACCTCCTTATAACCCCCGAAAAAGCAGAAGAAAAAATGAAAACTCAAAAAGCAAACAAATAGTACTGGTGGGAAAAGCTCCACCAGTATAAAAAAGAAAATATCTTTTTATGATTTCTTCAAAACAAAAGGAAAAACTTAAGTCACAATTATCTATTGAGAAGTTATAGTATCCCTTCAATATGTAGCTATCTTTTAAAAATAAAATTTTTTTAAGTTCCCCTAAAGTTTTGAAAAAATCTTCCGATATATTATAATAGTATTTGATTAGAATAATTTTCTATTTTTTTAATATTTTTTCAAGGGCAAACTCTCCGAAAGGAGAGGACGCAAAGCCACGAGCCTAAAGCAGATTCTTGCTAAGGTAGTCGGGTTGCCGGATCTCAGTGATTGAGATTCGTTAAGCAATAAGTTTTAGCGCGTCACTCTCAATATTCCTTCGGAGAAAGCCCTGAAGGAGGTATGAGAGATGAGGCGCCGGTTTTTCTTTCTTCTTACCATCTTCGGGCTTATCCTGATTATTCTTATTTCGGGGTGTAGTAGTTCTATAAATACTCCGAAAACTAGTTTTGGTATTTCCTCCTTACCTACTAGTGGTGAAATACAGGATAAGTTTGTTGAATTTTCTAATGACAGAATTTTACTTGATGTACCTTTTCTTCCTCAGGTTCCACCTGGTGATTGGGTAAATACCCGTAATTGTGGGCCTACCTGTGCAGTGATGATGAGGGCCTATTACTTTAACATTTCACCATCTCCTGACCATATCGTTCAAGCTGATGATTGGCTTAATGCTCGCTTCGGAATTCCGGTTAATGGTTATAACAGTGACTGGACTAACATTTTTCAAATTCGTGCCTGGCTAGATAGTGAGGGAGTGCCAACTAAAGTAGGGATGGGAAATCTGGAGCAGGCTAGAGCGATGCTTTCTGAGGGGAAACCTTTTTTGGTAGCAATTTATTCTAATATGAATTCCAGTGGTGGAGCAAAGCATGCTATGTTAGTAGTAGGTATTGACTCTAACAATATCTATGTCAACGACCCGGGTAAAGTTACAGGAGCCAATAATTCTTATCCTCTTTCCCAGTTTCTTTCTGCCTGGAGCGCTCAAGGGAACTGGTATTTAGCTTTGAACTAAAATTAAGCCTTTTCTCAGTCTTTTTCCTTGTGGAGTAACTTTTCTTTTCTCTCCCTTCAGGGGGAAAGACAAAAGAAATAAAGGGTTTCTCGTTTCTTTTATGCCTGAAATCTTTTATCAGGCATCCAAGTATTTCTAAATACTTTTAGACCCCTGATAAAATCATTCAGGGGTGACACATGGAGGTGCTTTTCTCTCGGGTAGTTCTTGTCTTTTTTATGTTTGTTTTTAGGTTTTTTGGGGGTTATGAGGGTAAACCCCCTGTAGTTCTGTTCCTTATTTTTTATGTAGTAACATTAGCTTCTTGTAAAGAGCAACTAACGAAGTGGCCTCACTTCCCACTTACTTATTACAGAATAACCGCATCACGAAAGAGCATAAAATTGACATAAAGGGACAAGAAATTTACAATAGGGCTAAAAAGAGATAGATAACAAATACTCTATAAGAAGATGAGTTAAATGGCCGAGAAACTTTTGACCCCCGAAGAGGTTGCTGAACACTTAGCGGTAAGCCCTAAAAGCATCCGGAAATGGTTACGGGAGGGGAAGCTCAAAGGAGTGAGAGTAGGAAGGCTCTGGTGAATAAGGGAGCGAGATTTAGAAGCCTTCTTAGACCCCGTTCTTCATGCTCTGGATATTGCTCCGGAAGATGAGGAGCCCTTGAGTATAGAAGATAGAGAAGCTATTGCTGAAGTAGAAAGAGCAATAGCTCAAGGGAAAACCAAACCCTGGGAGCAGGTTAAAAAGGAAATATAGAGTATGAGGCTTGAGATAACTGAGCCAGCTGAAAAAGACCTATCTAACTTAAATAAGAAAGCCCGAAAGTGTATTAAAACTACCCTGGAATGGTTAATCACTCACCCGTAAGCCGTAGAACTCAAAAAACTCCAGGGCAATCCAGAAAGATGGCGAATCAGGGTAGGAGACGGGCAGGTTATATTGCAAATTGATAGAGAAAAAGATGTTCTCTATATAATGAGGATAAGACCCAAGTGAGAGGTTTACCGGTAGAGGGGATGTAAAATGATTTGGGGAGTAGATAAAAATGAAGAAAGCAGAGAAGGTAAGGTTTGAAGACATCGTTGGAGTTCTTAAAGAGCATAAAGAGGAATTAGTTGAGAAATATAGAGTCAAAGAAATTGGTATCTTTGGTTCTTATGTGAGGGGTGAACAGAAAGCAGGAAGCGATGTGGACATTCTGGTTGAATTTTATGAAGTTCCCTCACTTCTTCGTTTCATCAATCTTGAAAATTATCTCTCCGATCTTTTAGGAATGAAAGTTGACCTAGTAATGAAAAGAGCATTAAAAAGAAGTATTGGTGAGGAAGTCCTCAGGGAAGTTGTCACAATATGAAGCGAATCGTGCGTGATTACCTTGAAGATATTTTAAATGAGTGTACGTATCTTATCGAGAGGTCCAGAACGGTTACCTATCGGGAATTCCTGTATAACGAAGACCTGAAGAGAGCATTTGTCCGAAGTCTCGAAGTTATTGGTGAAGCATCAAAAAAAGTTTCAGGATATATTGGTAAAGAATACCCGGATATAAATTGGCGTGATGTTGCCGGCATGAGGGACAAACTGATTCATGACTATTTTGGTGTAGATTATGAAGTAGTTTGGAAAACCATCGTTGAGGATGTACCGCTTTTGCAATCGAAAATAAAGAATATTCTCGAAAAGGAAAAGGGGAAAGGGAGTCGCCTATGAAAAAAGTTATCACTTACCTGTTTCAATACTTTTCCTTTTGAATCTCTCTTTGCGAATGTCTTTTTATGATACTACACCTACGTATAAGACTCTCCTCCATAAAGGGTTTTGTGCCATCTCTTAAGGGATGAGCGCCTCTGCCACCAGAAATAGCTTGTTCCTTTGAGACTTATTACAACGTAAAGAGAGGTGCAGTCTTTTTTTCATATATTTATCAAGTCTTGCGATATGTGGTAAATACAGTTACTGTTCCTTGGAGAATAGTAGCCTTTTTCTTCGACTGTAGATTGAGAAGGAGATTGTACTGCGTGTCTATCCCTACGATTTTTTCCGACAAATATATGAGTTTATCACTGTTTTCTCTTCTATTTTTTGCAGGTAATAAGGGGGTATTGCCCCCTTATAGTTCTATCATTCCCGAGCGCTTTTATCGGGAATCCACCCCCCGCCGTCATGCCTGAGCGCTTTTATCAGGCATCCATGTTTTTACTTCTTCTTTGGTT
>ENA-UPSB01003362-UPSB01003362.1-bioreactor-metagenome-genome-assembly--contig:-NODE-3362-length-12565-cov-5.732374_pt1 | contig 12565 bp, 11 predicted proteins | sample MGYA00238182_ERZ773286 | MGnify/ENA primary metagenome ERZ773286 (study PRJEB29026, sample SAMN07631240) | bioreactor metagenome | isolation source: Switchgrass digestor | place: USA: Dartmouth... | reverse complement strand
CTTCTCGTCGAGATCGACGAGAAGTCCGGCCGGATCACGGCGATCATCGTCCCGGGAGAGGGCCGCTGGTTCGGCTTGTGGGGCGGCGGCCCCGACATCGTGATCCCCTGGACGAAGATCGTCTGCATCGGACCCGATTGCATCCTGGTCGAGATCGAGCGGCCGGTCCCCGTTTGATGTACGGTCCGGCACAGCGGCCCGCCCGGGCCGCACGGAGCGGTTCCCCGTCCCCCGGGTGAGCCGCTCCGCGCATTGTGGGCGCACGCCTGCAGCATTCTGTACATGGGTCCGCAGACGAGGGCGGTCGGCAGTGCGGATTTCTGCTAGAATATAGTCTATGAAAAGTTGAGTTGTGAGAGGGGTTGGCACCGGGGTGAGCGTGGCCACGTGGGCCGAACATGATGGAGTGCCCGTGCTGCACCTGAGTGCTCTGGAGGCGCTGGGGGGCGTCCGGGCCATGTTTGCGGGGAGGCACGGCGGCGTCAGCCGGCGCTGGGGCGACGGGCTCAACTGGAGCCTGAGCGTGGGGGACCCGCCGGAGCATGTACGGGAGAACCGGCGCCGTACCCTGGCCACCCTGGGGCTCGGTCCGGGCGAAGCCGTCATGGCCGGGCTCGTGCACGGCACCCGGGTCGCGGCTGTTGAGCTTGATGCAACCACCGCCGACGACGTCCGGGTCATCCCCGACACGGACGGGCTGATCACCGACCGGCGCGGCCTGGCGCTGATCATCACGGCGGCCGACTGCGTGCCGGTCTACCTGTACGACCCGGTCCGCCGGGTGATCGGCATGGTGCACGCCGGGTGGCGGGGCACCGTCGCCGGCATCGCCTCGGCCGCGGTCAGGGCCATGACCGCCCGCTACGGCTGCGATCCGGCCGACATCCACGCCGCCATCGGCCCCTCGATCGGTCCGTGCTGCTACGAGGTGGACGAACCCGTGGCCGGGCCCGTGCGCCGGTACTTCGGCGAGCACGCGCCGGCGCTGCTGCGCCCCTCGCCCCGGGAGGGCCGGCACATGCTGGACCTCTGGGCCGCCAACCGGCTGGACCTGGCGTCCGCCGGCGTCGGACAGGTCCACGTCGCCGGGGTGTGCACCGCCTGCAACCGCGACCGGTTCTTCAGCCACCGGGCCGAGGCCGGGGGCGCCGGGCGTGGTGCTGCTGTCATCGTCCTCTGCTAGTGGGAAGGGAGGGTTCCCATGGGCTCCGTCACGCAGTTGCGGCCCCGGGCCCGGCGCCGCCGCCGCCGGTGGCCGGTCGTGCTCCTCGCCGTGGTCGCCCTGGGAGCCGGCCTCTACGTGTGGAAGCCGGTGCCCCTTCCCTCCGCCGCTCCCGCAGAGCCCGAGCCGCTGGCCGGCGTACGACGGGGGATCCTGAAGGTTACACTGGATGCGGATGCCGTGCTCGTGCGGCGGGAGACGGTCTACCGGGCGCCTCAGGCCGGCACGGTGCGCCGCCTGGCCGAGGAAGGGGCCCGTGTCCGGGTCGGGGGCCAGGTCGTGGCGTTCACGCCAGGCGCCGCTGCGCCCCGCGGCCGGGGCGGCGAGCTCAGCTCGGGGCAGACCGCATCCGCCACCGATCAAGGCGCACCCGCTGCCGGCCGTGGTGCAGCCGCTATTGACCGGGGCGCCCCCACTGCCGACCGGGGTACACTGGCGTCGGACCGGTCAGGTGCGCCAGCCGCCGATCGCCCGACCACCCCCCCGGACCGGTCGAGTGCCCGGCAGAGCGCCGTCCTGCCGCTGACGGCCTCCCCCGTCCGGCAGGAGTACGACCGGCTGGCGGCGGAGCTGTATGCCACGGCCGTGGCGCTTCAGCAGGCCCAGCTCCGGGGGGAAGAGACGGCGTCCTACCAGCAGCGGCTGGACGAGCTGGCCCATGAGCAGCTGGCCCTGCTGCCGGCGCTGCAGCGGGATATGGCCAAAGCCGGCACCGAGGCCGCCCCGCTGCCCGATGGCGCCGGGCAGGCGTCCGATCCGCAGCCTGCCTCCGGCGGGGCGGAAGCGGCCCTGCCGGACCTGCCCGAGGACCTGCCTGCCGGGGTCGAGCAGGTGATCACCACCCGGGTCTCGGGCGTGGTGCTGTACCAGACCGATGGCCTGGAGTCGATCCTCACGCCGGAGGCGGTCGCTGCATGGGGACCGTCTGCGCTGTACAGGCTGCCGTACCCCACCGTGGACGAGATCAGCGACGGGCCGGTAGCCTCGGGCGAGCCGCTCTTCAAGCTGGTGGACGACCTCACCGTCGAGATGCTGCTGCTGGTCCCGGGCGACAGCCTGTCCGAATCGCAGCGGGCCGCGCTGCCCGGCCGGGAGGTGCAGCTGCAGGTCAGCGGGCGTGACCTGCCGCTCACGGCGCAGGTGCTGCGCGTCGCGGCAGAGGGGTCCGACCTGCTCATCCACCTGGAGGCGCCGGTGCCGTCGGCGGAGGCGCTGCGGCTGCGCCGGATGCGGGTGTCGCTCCTGATCGCCGAGTTCGAGGGCACGATCGTGCCCCGGTCGGCCATCGACGTGGAGGGCGGCCGCACCGGGGTCTGGGTGGCTGAGCGGAACGGTTACCGGTTCGAGCCGGTCCGGGTCCTGGGCGGCACGGCCGGTGAAGTGGCGGTGGAGGAGGAGCTGCCTCCGGACACCCAGGTGCTCACCGCGCCGCCGCCCCCGGCGAAGTGAGCATGGCGGGGTGTGCCTTTCCCCGTGGCAATTCCATCCGGTACTGGAAGGGAAGTTGGTTCGTGGTGTCGAACATCATGGAAAATGTAGCATTGGTCCTGGGAAAGATCAGGGAGGCTGCCGAACGGGCAGGGCGTGATCCTGCCGGGGTGCGGCTGGTCGCCGTCACCAAGACCCGCACCGTCGCCGAGGTCGAGGCGGTCGTCGCGGCCGGGATCCGGGACCTGGGCGAGAACCGGGTGCAGGAGCTGCGCAGCAAGGCGCCGTTCCTGCAGGACAAGCAGCCGACCTGGCATCTGATTGGCACGCTGCAGACCAACAAGGTGAAGCAGGCCCTCGAATGGGCAGACCTGATCCACTCACTGGACCGTCCCGCGCTGCTGCAGGAACTGGCCAAGCAGGCGGAGCGGCGCGGCCGCCCCTGCGACGCCCTGGTTCAGGTGAACGTGTCGGGCGAGGCGTCGAAGCACGGCCTGCCGCCCGGCGACCTGGAGCCGTTCCTGCGCCAGGTGGCGCAGCAGCGCTGGGTTCGGGTTCGCGGGCTGATGACCATGGCTCCCCTCTCCGACGATCCCGAGGATGCCCGCCCGTACTTCCGCCGCCTGCGGGAGCTGCGGGATGAGATGCAGGCCCTGGGGCTGGAGGGGGTCAGCCTGGAGCACCTCTCGATGGGGATGTCCGGCGACTACGTCGTCGCCGTCGAGGAGGGTGCCACCTTGGTCCGTGTCGGCACGGCCATCTTTGGGCCGAGAGATTGAACACCCGGGGAGGTAACCGAATCAATGCCGAACAAGCCTGGCCTCTGGAGTCGACTGGCTGACTACCTGGGGTTCGGTCCGGAAGAGGACGAGTTCGAGGACGAGGAGCTGGAGGAGGGCATCGGTCAGGCCGCGTACCAGGAGGAGCCCCCGCGCCGCAGCGCATCCGACCGGCGCGCACAGGTGGTGCCGATCAGCGCGGTGCCGAGCAAGCAGGGGTCCTTGAAGGTCGTCGTCGTGGAGCCGCGCTCCTTCGAAGAGGTGCAGACGATCGTCGATCAGATGAAGGCGCGGCGGCCGGTCATCCTCAACCTGGAGTCGCTGGACAAGGATCTGGCCCAGAAGATCCTCAACTTCCTCAACGGCGCGATCTACGCCCTGAACGGCGAAACCCAGCGCGTCTCCGCCGGCATCTTCTTCTATGCCCCGCCCGGCGTGGACGTGTCCACGATGGGCCGGGGGCTCACCGGCACGGCCATCGGGGGCGGCGCCGTCGACCTGCCGCCCGGCGTGCTGGAGAAGCTGATGGGCCAGCCCGCGCCCGGCCAGGAGAGCGACCTGCTCGCCCGGTCGACCCGCCGCGCGGAGGATGGGGAGCGCACCGGCGCCGACCGGTCCAAGTTCGACTGGCGCAACCAGTGAGCGACTGCCGACCACGGACCGAGAGGAGACCCGAACTGAATGACATCGATTATCTACCTGACGATCAGCATCTTCCTGCGCATCCTGGAGGTGCTGATCTGGGCTCGTGTTCTCATGTCATGGTTTCGTCCCCGCTATCGAACCAGCAGCAACGGCTGGTTCTTTACGATTGAGGACTATGTCTGGCGGGCGACGGAGCCCATGCTGGCCCCGATTCGCAACGTTATGCCTGACACGGGCATGATCGACTTCTCCCCGTTTGTATTGATGATTGTGATTGCCCTCGTTCGCCGCCTGGTGTGGACGATGATCTAGGGCATGCTCCTCTGGGAGGGGCAGGAGGAGGGTACCATGGCGCTAACCCCGGTCGACATCGCCAACAAGGAGTTCCCCGTGCGGATGCGCGGCTACGACCGCGACGCCGTTGATGATTTCCTGGATCAGATCGTCCAGGAGATGGAGAACCTCATTCGCGAGAACGCCAGCCTGCGGGAGCAGATCGAGAGCCTGAACGCCCGGCTGGAGCAGTACCGCAACCTGGAGCAGACCATCAACCGCACGCTCGTGCTCGCCGAGGAGTCGGCGGAGGAGATCAGGGAGAACGCCCGGCGCGAGGCCGACCTGCTGCTGAACGAGACCCGGGCGCAGGTGGAGCGCATGCTGGAGACCGGCCGGGAGAAGGCGCGCCAGATCCTCGCCGACAACAGCGACCTCCTGCGCGTGCTCGACACCCTGCGCACGCAGGTTCGGTCCCTGCTGAAGGCCCAGCTCGATGCCCTGGACGGGCTGCCGGACCCCCTCGCCCACGTGGCGGCGTCCCGGCAGGACGAGCCGGCGAAGTGACCGCGACCGCCCGGTGCGGCTTGACAGCCCCATGGGGCCGTGGTAACCTAATCCAATAACGCATCCGGCGATGATGAGGACGAGTAGCAGGCAGGCACGGGTCAGAGAGCCGGTCGCTTTGGTGCGAGACCGGTCCCGGACGCAGTCTGTGAAGATCACCTCTGAGCTCCTGCCCGAGGCCCGGGCCGGTTGCCGACACGGGCGGTAGGCGCAGGCGGGTTCGCCTCCGTTACGCAGGCGGCAGAGCAGGCGGCAGGCCCTTCGTGGCCGGCCGAACAACGAGGGTGGTACCGCGAGCGCAGCCTCGCCCCTTACCGGGGCGAGGCTTCTCAGTTCTTCCGGAAGGAGCGGCACAAATGGCTGAGAAAACCGACTACAAGGCGACGCTCAACATGCCCCGCACGGACTTTCCCATGCGGGCCAACCTGCCCAGCCGGGAGCCCGAGCAACTGAAGAAGTGGGAGGAGATGGACCTCTACAACCTGGTCCAGCGGGCCACGGCCGGCCGGCCGAAGTTCGTGCTGCATGACGGCCCGCCTTATGCCAACGGCGACATTCACCTGGGCACGGCCCTCAACAAGATCCTGAAGGACATCATCGTCAAGCACGCCACCATGGCGGGCTACGATGCGCCGTACGTGCCCGGCTGGGATATGCACGGCCTTCCCATCGAGCTGCGGGCGCTGAAGGACATGAAGATCGACCGCAAGAGCATCGACCCCCTGGAGCTGCGGGCCAAGTGCTGCGAGTACGCGCACCACTGGCTGAACGTCCAGCGGGAGCAGTTCAAGCGGCTGGGCGTCCGCGGCGACTGGGAGAACCCCTACCGCACCCTCACCCCCGAGTTCGAGGCCAAGGAAGTCGAGGTTTTCGGCGCCATGGCCACGCGGGGGTACATCTACCGCGGCCTGAAGCCGGTGTACTGGTGCCCGTACTGTGAGACCGCCCTGGCGGAGGCGGAGATCGAGTACAACGAGAAGACCTCGTTCTCGATCTACGTGCGGTTCCCGGTGGTCGACACCCGCGGACGCCTTCCCGAGGGCAGCTACCTGGTGATCTGGACGACCACCCCGTGGACCATCCCAGCCAACCTGGCGGTCGCGGTCCATCCCGAGGTGGAGTACGGCGTCTATCCCACCGCGAAGGGCACGCTGGTCGTCGCGACCGCCCTGGCGGAGAAGTTCTTCCAGGCCGTCGATGTCCCGGCCGTGGAGCCCACCGCCGTCCTGAAGGGCGCGGACCTGGAGGGGGTCTCCTACCGCCACCTGCTCTACGACCGGGTCTCGCCGGTGATCCTGGGCGATCACGTCACCACCGAGGACGGCACTGGCCTGGTGCACACCGCCCCCGGCCACGGCCACGAGGACTTCGAGGTCGGGCAGAAGTACGGACTGCCCGTGCTCAATCCGGTGAACGACCAGGGCGTCTTCACCGCCGAGGCGGGCCCGTTCGCCGGCATGTTCATCGAGAAGGCCAACCCCGAGATCATCCGGGCCCTGGACGAGGCCGGGATGCTGCTGGCCCAGGGCAAGATCCGCCACCAGTACGCCCATTGCTGGCGCTGCAAGAACCCCGTCATCTACCGGGCGACCGTGCAGTGGTTCGTCCGGGTCGAGGGCTTCATGGACATCGCCAAGGAGGCGATGAACCACGTCCGCTGGATCCCCGAGTGGGGCTACAACCGCATGTACAACATGATCGAAGGTCTGGCGGACTGGTGCATCAGCCGGCAGCGGGCCTGGGGCCTGCCGATTCCCATCCTCACCTGCGCCACCTGCGATGAGCCGTCCTTCGATCCCAAGATGTTTGAGAAGATCGCCGAGATCTTCCGGGTGGAGGGCTCGGACAGCTGGTGGCGGCGCCCGGCCGAGGACTTCATGCCCGAGGGCGGCCTGACCTGCAAGAAGTGCGGCGGGCGCACCTTCCGCAAGGAGAAGGACATCCTCGACGTCTGGTTCGACTCCGGCTCCAGCCACGTCGGCGTGCTGGAGACCCGGCCGGAGCTCACTTGGCCGGCGGACCTCTACCTGGAGGGCTCCGACCAGCACCGTGGCTGGTTCAAGTCGTCGCTCCTCACCTCCGTGGTGGCCCGCGGCGGGCGTCCGCCGTACAAGGCCGTGCTCACCCACGGGTTCACGGTCGACGAGCAGGGCCGGAAGATGTCCAAGTCGCTGGGCAACGTGGTCGACCCGGCGGACGTGATCAAACAGTACGGCGCCGACATCCTGCGCCTCTGGGTGGCCTCCACCGACTACCGCAACGACATGGCGCTGTCGGAGAACATCCTGAAGCAGGTCGCCGACGCCTATCGCAAGATCCGCAACACCCTGCGCTACCTGTTGGGCAACCTGTACGACTTCAACCCCGACACCGACATGGTGCAGCGGGACGACATGGAGGAGATCGACCGCTGGCAGATGCACCGTCTGCAGGAGGTCGTACGGAAGGTCTCGGAGGCCTACCGCAACTACGAGTACCACATCGTGTACCACACCCTGAACAACTACTGCGCGGTGGATCTCTCGGCCGTCTACCTCGACATCCTGAAGGACCGGCTCTACACCAGCGGCGCCGCGTCCCGTGAGCGGCGGTCGGCCCAGACGGTGCTCTACCACGTGGCCGACGCCCTGATCCGCATGCTGACGCCGATCCTCTCCTTCACCGCCGAGGAGGCGTACAGCCACCTGCCCAAGCCGGAGGGCTCGCCGGTCACGTCCCAGCTGCTCATGATGCCGCAGGTGGATCCGACCTACCTGGACGAGGACCTGGCGGCGGAGTGGGCCAGGCTCATGGAGGTGCGCGAGGCAGTCCAGGTCGTCCTGGAGCGGGCCCGGGTCGACAAGATGATCGGCTCCAGCCAGGAGGCCGCTGTCAACCTGTACGCCAGCGCCGACGGCCCCTGGGCGGAGCTCCTGAACAAGCACCTGCCCGACCTGCCCGCGGTCTTCATCGTCTCCGACGTGAAGCTCTTCGTCGGCGGCCAGTCGGCCCCCAGCGGCACGTACTTCGGCGAGGGCCCCGGCGACCTGACGGTCGAGGTCGTGCGGGCCTCGGGCGAGAAGTGCGAGCGCTGCTGGAACTACCGGAAGCTCGGCGTGATCGAGCAGCACCCGACGCTCTGCGAACGCTGCGCCGGCGTGGTGCTGGCCCAGAACCTCCGCGAGGCGTGATGTGCGGACAGGCGGGGGGCACGTGCCCCCCGCCTTTGCTTCTGTTCGTGTTGACTGTTGGCGAAGGCGGGGCTGGCCCCTGGTGGCCGGGGGCCATGCGGTCTGTTCGTGGTGGCTGTTGGTGCCGGGACCATCCGGCCTGTTCGGAGTGGCTGTTGGTTGCTGGTGGCCATCCGGTCTGTTCGCAGTGGGTGTTGGGAGTGGTTGCGGCGGGGACTTGCTCTCGGTGACTGCAGGCGGCCCACTGGGCCATTACGCAGCTGCGTCCGGCGTGTCACTGAACCGGCGGCCGCTCGCCAACACTCAGCACGAACAGACCAGAAGGCTGCGGCACAAGGGGGCCCAGGCCAGGTGGGCCGCCCGCCGCCCACACCCAGGAGCCCCCACCCACACTCAGCACGAACAGACCAGAAGGCTGCGGCGCAAGGGGGCCCAGGCCAAAGGGGGTCCCGCCGCCCACCAGACCGAGGGGGAGGCCCGCCACCAAAGCTCAGAGGGCTGCGGCCAGCGCCGCAGCCCTCTGCATGTGACACCACTACTTCGTTACGCTGTCCTTGACTTCCTGAAGCTCCTTCTTCACCTCGGCGATGTCCTCGCCGATGCCGCCTTTCATTGCCTCCTTGAATCCGCGAATGGATTCGCCGACGGACCTGGCGAGTTCAGGCAGCTTCTTGGGGCCAAAGATCAGCAGGGCCACTACCAGAATCAGGATAATCTCGGAGGTTCCGAGCCTGCCCATGAGCGTTCCCCCCTAAGGGCACTGATACCCGTTCCTGCAGTTAGTCTACAGCTAAATCGCGAGGTTGACCATTCAACCTTCGGATCAATTGTGGGGGGCGTACGCTAGACCCAGTCGTCTCGCCCGGCTCAGTTGGTCTTCCTGTAGGGCACGCCGTCCGCAGCCGGTGCGACCGACCGGCCGACGAAGCCGGCCAGGATCAGCATCGTCAGCACGTAGGGGAACATGTTGAAGAACTGCGTCGGGATGCCCTGAATGCCCATGAGCTGGAAGATCGTGCTCAGCGATTGCGAGGCGCCAAAGAGCAGCGTCGCGCCCACCGCACCCAGCGGGTGCCACTTGCCGAAGATCATCGCGGCAAGGGCAATGAAGCCCTTGCCGGCCGACATGCCGTCCACGAACCGGGAGAGGAGGCCGATCGAGAGCGACGCTCCCGCCAGGCCGCCCATCACGCCGGAGAGGAGCACGCCGGCATAGCGCATCTTGTACACGTTGATGCCCAGGGTGTCCGCCGCCAGCGGGTGCTCGCCCACCGACCGGAGCCGCAGGCCCCAGGGGGTGCGGTACAGGGCCACCCACGAGACGAAGGCCAGGATGAAGGCGACGTAGATCATGAGGTTCAGGCCGAAGATGTTGGGCAGCGAGGCTACCTCGGGCGAACCGCCCGCCTGGCCCCAGACCCGGTTCAGCATGAACTCGGTGAAGCCCACGGCCAGCAGGTTGATGGCGGTGCCGCTGACCACCTGGTCGGCGTAGTACTTGATGGAGGCGACGGCATGCAGGCCGGCCATGATCACGCCCACGCCGACCGCACCCAGCAGACCGATCCAGGCGCTGCCGCTGATGAAGGAGAAGTAGGCACCGGCCCAGGCTCCCGAGAGCATGATGCCTTCGAGGGCGATGTTGACCACGCCGGACCGCTCGGAGAAGACGCCGCCCAAAGCCGCCAGCAGGAGCGGGGTCGTGGCGCGCAGCGTGGCCACGATGAAGGTGAGGAGGATGGTGAAGAAGCCCACGCTCATGCGGTGGTCACCTCCTTCTTCGCCGCACGGCGCCTCTGCAGGAAGCTCCACAGGCCCTCAGCGGCCACGAAGAAGATCACGACTGCCTGCACGATGGAGACGACCGACTTCGGGACGCCGGCCATCGCCTGCATCAGGCCGCTGCTGGCCTGTAGGGCGCCGAACAGGAGCGCCGCCAGCACCACGCCCGCGGGGTGCAACCGTCCCACCAGGGCGACGGCGATGCCATCAAAGCCGTAGCCCAGCAGCGCCGAGGTCTCGTTAAACCGGTGGTTCAGGCCCATGGTCTGCACGGATCCGGCCATGCCGGCAATGGCGCCCGAGATCGCCATGGTGATGATGAGCGCCCTCGCCACCGAGATGCCGCCGTACTCCGCCGCACCCGGCGAGTAGCCGACCGCCCGGATCTCGTACCCCAGCGGCGTCTTGAACAGGATGATCCACACGACCACGGCCGTGCCCAGGGCGATCCAGATGCCGGTGTGCAGCCGGGAGCCCTCGATCAGCCCCTGCGACAGCCAGGCGGTGGGCTGCAGGTCGTAGGAGGCGGCACGGCTGTTGTCCGGCCGCAGGTAGTACTTCAGGAGCCAATCGGCCGTGAAGAGGGCGATCCAGTTCATCATGATCGAGTTGATGACCTCGTGGACACCCTTCCAGGCCTTCAGGAACCCGACGATGCCGCCCCAGATGGCGCCGGCCACTGCACCGGCCCCCAGCGCCGCGATGGGATGCAGCCACTCCAGCCCCTGCGGCGGGATCCACCAGACGCCCACGACGACCGTGGCGATCTGGGCCATGAGGTACTGGCCCTCCACGCCGATGTTGAACAGGCCGGCCCGGTAAGCGAAGGCCACCGCCAGGCCCGTGAAGATCAGCGGAATGGTGGAGACCAGCACGTTGCCGAACATGCGGGGCTCACCGGCGACGGCCCGCACGAAGGCCTTGGCGGCCAGCACCGGGTCCTTGCCGGCGATCACGATGCACAGGATACCGACGACCAGGCCGACAATCGTTGCCAGGACGGGTATGGCGACGGCCCTCAGCCCGGCTTTCCAGTTGGACTCAGGCACTGACGCTACCCCCCATCATCAGCAGACCGAGGCCTTCTTCCGTCGCCTCGTGGCCCGCCACTTCGGCCACGACCTGGCCCTTATACATCACCAGAATGCGGTCTGCCAGGTTCATGATCTCGTCCAGTTCCAGGGAGACCAGCAGGATGGCCCGGCCGGCGTCCCGCTCGGCCACGAGGTTCTTGTGGATGAACTCGATGGCGCCGACGTCGAGGCCGCGGGTGGGCTGAACCGCGATCATCAGCTCGGGGTTGCGGGAGATCTCGCGGCCCACGATGACCTTCTGCTGATTGCCGCCGGAGAGGGAGCGGGCGAGGTAGTCATGGCGGGGCGGGCGCACATCGAAGTTGTTGATGATGTGCTGCGCCGCCTGGATCATGCGCGGGTAGCTCAGCCATCCCCTCCGGGCGTAGGCCCTGTGGTCGCCCAGGGCGGCGTTCTCGGCTACCGTGAAGTTCAGCACCAGGCCGCGGCGCTGCCGGTCCTCGGGGATGTGCCCCACGCCGGCGTCCCGGATGCGCCGCGGGCTCTGGCCGGTCACGTCCTGGCCGTTGACCAGGATGGTGCCGGACGTGGGCTTGCGCAGCCCCGTCAGACACGCGACGAGTTCGGACTGGCCGTTGCCGTCGACGCCCGCGATGCCGACGATCTCGCCGGCCCGGACGGTGAAGGAGACATCCCGCACCGCCTCGATGCCCCGGTCGTTCTTGGCGTGGAGGTTCTTCACCTCCAGCACGACTTTGCCGGGCTTGGCGGGCTCCTTGTCCACCCGCAGGACGACCTCGCGGCCGACCATCAGGCGGGCGAGCTCCTCCTCGCTCTGGCCGGCGGCGTCCAGCGTGGCGATCTTCTTGCCGCGCCGGATCACGGTCACACGGTCGGCGAGGTGCAGCACCTCCTTGAGCTTGTGGGTGATGATGATGATCGTGTGACCTTCCGCAACCAGACGCTTCATGATTTTGCCCAGTTCCTCGACCTCCTGGGGCGTCAGCACGGCCGTCGGCTCGTCCAGGATCAGGAGCTCAGCCCCGCGGTAGAGCGCCTTCAGGATCTCCACGCGCTGCTGCTGACCCACGGAGATGGACTCGATCCGGTCGTCGGGGTTCACTTCCAGGCCGAACCGCTTCGACAGCTCCGCGACCTGCCGCCGCGCCTCGTTCATGTCCAGGAAGCGGTTCCGGACGACCTCCTTGCCCAGGGTGATGTTCTCGGCGACCGTGAACACCGGAACCAGCATGAAGTGCTGGTGCACCATGCCGATTCCCAGGTCGATGGCGTGCCGGGGGTTGCGGATCTTCACTTCCTGCCCCTTCCAGAAGATCCGTCCCTCGTCAGGCGTGTAGAGGCCGTAGAGGATGTTCATGAGCGTCGACTTGCCGGCCCCGTTCTCGCCCAGCAGTGCGTGGATTTCGCCCTGCCGGATCTCCAGGTCGATGTGGTCATTCGCCACCAGCGACCCGAATCGTTTGGTGATGCCTTCGAATCTCAGCAGCATGGTGATAGTCAAAGGGTGGGACCGGAGTCCCACCCTTTTTCCCCCTTTCTCTCCTGGGTACTCCTGCCTGTTACGATTTACAGAGCCGGGGCAGTCCAGGTGTCGGCCTCTTCAGGCGTCTCGGGAACGACGACCTTGCCTTCCTTGATGGCCTG
>ENA-UPSB01003359-UPSB01003359.1-bioreactor-metagenome-genome-assembly--contig:-NODE-3359-length-12583-cov-3.849936_pt1 | contig 12583 bp, 12 predicted proteins | sample MGYA00238182_ERZ773286 | MGnify/ENA primary metagenome ERZ773286 (study PRJEB29026, sample SAMN07631240) | bioreactor metagenome | isolation source: Switchgrass digestor | place: USA: Dartmouth... | reverse complement strand
AAGCGGCAAGGCACTTGACAGCGTTGCTGACGCACTTTCTGCCTTAGGAGACCCCACATCATTCAACAAAAAATATGGGTTAGAAAACAAGCCCGTTTTGCTGTTTGCGGTTGGAGACGGCAACCATTCACTTGCTACTGCAAAAGAATGTTGGGAACGAATCAAAAAGACTTTACCTTGCGGAGAATACAATCATCCGGCGCGGTACGCTCTCGTGGAACTTGTAAACATCCATGAGAAATCCCTTAATTTTGAGCCTATCCACCGCGTCGTGTTTGAAACAGACCCTGACAAGATAATTAGAGAGTTCTTAAACTTCTATCCAAGCGCAAAGCTCGGCGAAGGCGAGGGGCAGCGCATAGAATTCGTAAGCGCCCAGAAACGCGGCGTTTTGACGGTTAAGAATCCGGAGAGCGGACTCGCCGTTGGAACACTCCAGAATTTCCTCGACCAATACATAAAGAAAAACGGCGGCAGGGTTGATTATGTCCACGGCGAAGAAGTCGCCGAGTCGCTCGGCTCAAAGCCCGGCAATATCGGATTTTTACTTCCGCCGATGGGCAAGTCGGAGCTTTTCACAACCATTATTACCGACGGCGTTTTGCCGAGAAAGACCTTTTCAATGGGTCATGCCTATGACAAGCGTTTCTACCTCGAGTGCAGAAAAATAAAATAATTTATATGCAAATAAGGCTGCCGAAACGGCAGCCTTTTGTTTTGAAATCTATTTAATTATAATTTCTTATGCATTATTTTGTTACTTATTAACTTTTATATGCATAAGTAGTAAAGTAGTAAATAATGGGGGGAAGATAGGGAGTGATATGTTTGGAGAAAATTAAAAAATCGTTGTTAATAACACTTGCTTCAATCATGACTGTCTTCTCGTTAACTTTTACCGTAAACGCTTCATATATGGAAAGAGTAGTAGCTAGTTTTGACGAAACTTTTATTTTTAATAAGGGTATGCACTATTATAATAACTATTCATATAAAGACCTTATTATTCCAGTTGGCTATACATATAAAAAACTTCCTGATACCATAAAAGAAAAAACTAACATTCTTGAAGGATTGATGCAAATAGCTATTTTGCACCATACATGTAATTATCAAGTATATAAAGTAAAGCGTTAAATTTAAATTTTCCCCCATAAAATTTTATTGGAGGATATAATGGAGACACTTATTTTAAATAATATATCAAAGACATTGTCCAAAAGACAGATCTTAAAGAATATATCATTCAAAATGAACGATCATGAAATTGCCGGTTTTATTGGGCCAAACGGCGCCGGCAAAACAACTACTATGAAGGTCATCACCGACTTGCTCCGACCGGACGAAGGAACTATACGCATATGTGGATTTGATTTAAAAAATCAGCGGGAAAAGGCACTGGAAAAATGTTCGGCGATAATCGAAACTCCAAGTCTTTACAACTACTTGACTGGAAAAGAAATTTTACAGTATATAAGTAAAATACGAGGCATTAAAAAGGAAAGAGTGGAGGAAATCATAGATTTCACCGGTCTTGGAGAAAGAATATGTGACAAGGTCAGAAAATATTCGCTTGGCATGAAGCAACGGTTAGCCCTTGGAATTTGTCTACTGACGGCCCCCGCTCTTTTATTATTGGATGAACCGACAAACGGCTTGGATCCCCAGGGAATTATAGATCTCAGGGTAATGCTGAAAAAACTAAAGGACCAGAACGGCACATCCATACTTGTCTCTTCACATAACTTAAGCGAAATTCAAAAAATCTGTGACAGGTTTATCTTTATTAATGACGGTAAAATAATTTCTCAAAAAAATAATATAAACACCAACATAAAAACATTTAGAATGGAAATAAGCGATGCTGAAAAAGTAAATAAATTATTCAGTGAGCGCAGCGATATAGAGCAATTTAAAATACATAACAATAATGTTCAATTTTCGATTAACAACAGTAAACTATCGGAACTCCTTAAGGAACTTTTGAATAATAACATTGATTTTACGGACTTTGAGCAAATTACATGGAATATTGAACAGGAATACGACTGGATATACAACAGGGAGGATTTAAATTGCGATCACTGATATCTTTTGAATTATTTAAATTATTTAAACGGAGGAAGAATATAGCAGGAATAGTTGCACTTATTGTTTTAATATTGATTTATATTTTTACTTCAATTGGAATGGAGAAATCAAGATATGCAACAGATATATCTCTATGTAAGGACGATATTCAGTCTAACGAATCTATGATAAAATCAACAGACACTCCAAAAGAAACTGTGAAATTATTATCAAAACATGTCAGTTTAGTAAAAACAGAATTAAAGGCCCTTGACAATGGCGATTGGAAAACGTTTTTAAAGGCAAAAATACAAGACAATAATAATAAAATCAGTGAGATAAATAACGATTCTCTTATCAGTGGCGATAACCCAGACGAGCTAAAGGCTGAAAACAGAAAATATCAGTATTTATTAAATAACAACATAAAACCTATATATGAAAACTGCAATACGCAGGCCTTTAATTTCCTAAAGAACGTACTTACCGATATAATGCCGATAATTATGCTGATACTACTGTTTTTGATTTCAGCCGATATAGTTTCCAATGAAGCAGAAGGAGGCAGTCTCCGATTGCTTTTGGTTCAGCCTGTTTCAAGGAGTAAAATTATTTTCTCAAAATTCGCAGCGTCTGTCATATACTGCTTTTCTGTAATAATTTTTATTTTCGGAACCTTTTTTGTTATTTTAGGCTTAACACGCGGTTTTGGTTCTGCTTATTACCCGATATCTTTTAACAACAACTGCTTTTTAACCTTTTTTAACGCAAGAGACGTAAGCGTATCCATAATACCTCTGTATGCCTTTCTTCTATTATCAGTTCCAATATTAATACTGCTGATTATTGCAACGGTATCCTTTTCATTATTGTTCTCTACAATATTTAATAGCAGCGCAACCTCAATTTCGTTATTGATTATACTTACCGTGGCTGTTTATGTTTTCTTGAATCGTTTCAATATTCTAAAGCCTGCCGCACCAATATTGTTCTTTTTATATACAAATATACCGGGGCTTCTGGACGGTACAATATCTAAATCAATGCATCTTAATTCGATTACTTATACAAGCGGTGTGATTGTTTTTATTCTCTATACAATAATTTGTTACGCAACTTCAAGTTTTATATTCAATAAAAAAGATATCCATTGATTATTGCTGTATCATCAGTTAAACACGAACATAAGGTATAGTAAATTCTAAATAAAAAGGATTGTTCTCAGCCGGTTTTGGCGGGGAACAATCCTTTTTTGGGTATTGTAGATTATCCGAATCAATATAATTGATTTATGACGCTTTGATAAATTCCTGTGTCCAGAAAACAACTCCGGCGCTGTTTTTCGCCATGCCGACACCTATCTGATTATATGCCGGACTCAAGATATTTGCCTTATGTCCCGCCGAATTCATCCAAGCATTCATTACTTCCTGCGGGGTTCTCTGTCCCATGGCGATGTTTTCGCCGGCAGCTGAAAAACGAATACCGAAATTCTGCATCATCGTAAAAGGCGAACCGTAAGTCGGAGACGTATGTGAGAAATAATGCTTGTTTGCCATATCCTGAGATTTGTAGCGCGCCACGCGGGAAAGCTCCCAGTTTTTCGTGAGTTTCATAAGTCCCCGTTTTGCGCGTTCGTTATTTACGAGCCTTATAACCTCATCTTCAAAGGCTGTCGTGCTCGGCTGAGCCGGAATCGTGATTTTCTGACCTGGATAGATAAGCGAGATGTTTTTAATCTGCGGATTTGCAGCAATCAGTTCACTTAATCCAACCTGATGTTTAGATGCAATTTTCCACAGCGTGTCGCCTGATTTAACAGTATAAGTTGACTGCGCCGATGCAGTAATAGTCAGCATACATGCCGAAACAATGGCAGCAATGGTTCTTTTTAAATGCAACTTTACCACCTCATCCGTATTTTTATCTGTCAGAGGTGGTTTATGTCTGGTATATAAATGAAGTTTGATATATTTCATTATTATTTCTATTATTTAATTTAATATAATTAATTGCACCCGCAGCTTAAGCGTCAAATAATATTAAACTAAAAGCGGCCTGATGGTATTCAGGCCGCCTATATAATGTTATTACGTCAGCGAAGCTTTATATGCACTTCACGGAGCTGTTGTTCGGTGACTTCGCTCGGCGCTCCCATCAGAACATCCTGCGCATTTCCGTTAAGCGGGAAGGCAATGACGTCGCGGATTGTATCCTCGCCGGCAAGCAGCATTACTATCCTGTCTATACCTGGTGCCATACCGGCGTGAGGCGGGGCACCGTAGTGGAACGCCGTATAAAGAGCGCCAAATTTTTGGATAAGATCCTCTTCCGAATATCCAGCTATTTCAAACGCCTTTTTCATAATCTGCGGCGAATGGTTTCTCACTGCACCTGACGACAATTCGACACCGTTGCATACTACATCGTACTGGTAAGCCAGTATATCTAACGGGTCTTTGTTCTCAAGGGCTTCAAGCCCTCCCTGAGGCATTGAGAACGGGTTGTGGGTAAACTCAATCTTGTCTGTTTCCGGATTATATTCGTACATCGGGAAATCGACAATAAAGCAGAACTCAAACGCATCCTTGTCGATGAGATTGAGGTTTTCACCGAGCCATGTCCTTATCTGGCCCGCATACAAATCAACTGTCTTAGGCTTGTCGCTGATAAAGAACAGCGTCTCTCCCTCTTTTATGCCGCTAAGTTTAATGATTTCCTGCTTTTGTTCCGGCGACAGGAATTTTTCAATCGGGCCCTTGAATTTGCCGTCATTAAGTGTGATATAGCCGAGCCCCTTCATGCCGATACTCAGGGCAAATTTCAGAGAGTTTTCAAAGAAACTCCTCGAACAGCCGGAGCAGTCAGCTACGATGCCGCGGACAGGTTTATTCTTGAACGCTTTGAATTCAACATTTGAGAAAAATTCGGTGAGGTCGCAGATTGTGAGGGGATTTCTCAAGTCAGGCTTGTCAGTGCCGTATTTGAGCATGGCTTCTTTATAGGTAATGCGTTTGAACGGAGCGGGGGAAACACGCTTGTTTGAAAATTTCGTAAACGCCTCATACAGGACAGTTTCGGCGATTTTCAGCACATCCTCCTGCTCAGCAAAGGCCATCTCGAAATCGAGCTGATAAAATTCGCCCGGAGAACGGTCTTGCCTTGCGTCTTCGTCGCGGAAACAGGGCGCAATCTGGAAATATTTATCGAAACCAGACACCATCAGCATCTGCTTAAACTGCTGGGGAGCCTGCGGCAGGGCATAGAATTTGCCCTTGTGTTTGCGGCTCGGAACAAGGTAATCCCTCGCGCCTTCCGGTGAGGAAGCGGTAAGAATCGGGGTCTGGATCTCCATAAAGCCGAGTTCCTGCATGCGGTTTCTGAAAAAGCTTATAACCTCTGAACGCAAAACTATATTTTTATGAATCTTCGGATTGCGCAGATCAAGATAACGGTATTTTAAGCGGATTTCCTCGCGCGTGGCGACAGAGTCTTTGATTTCAAACGGCAGCATATTTTTACATTCGCCCAAAACCTTAATGCTGTCTGCGTGCAGTTCAACAAGTCCTGTGTCGAGTTTTGGATTTATTGTATCCTCGTCTCTTTTGCGGACAATTCCTGTGGCCGAAATGACGGTCTCACGGTTTATACCCTCGAGCATTGAATCGTCGTGAAATACTATCTGCGTAACTCCATAATGGTCACGCAAATCCAAAAACTTGACGCTTCCATGGTCACGTATCGTGTCAACCCAACCGGCAAGAGTGGCTCTTGTGCCGACATGCTCAACCCTGAGCTCGTTGCAGTGATGAGTCCTTAACATCTTTTAACCTCCCAAAACAAAAAATCCCGGAAATTATCTTTTTAAAATAATTTCCGGGACGAGCATTCTTTGTTTTGCCCGCGGTGCCACCCGCATTGACGCGAAAACCGCGCCCACTTTAATATTTAATTTCCGGTATATTAAAAGGTGAAGTGTTCCCCGGCTTACTACTCTTCCAGAACGCGCTCTCAGTCGGTGACGCGTATTCCCTGTTGGAATTTCCACAAAAGCGGAGTCTTCGGGTTCTATTATATTCCATACCAAAATATCTGTCAACATATATTATTGGGATTTTGTATATCAAAATACCGAATAATTTTACTTTAATTTGCATTTAAGCTCCCGTAAAGAGCATTACATAATTGGCAAGCGGGCCGCCGCGCGGTTTTTTCTCATAAAAAAGCTTCCATCTAAGCCAATCGTCAAGATAGACTGCAAACGGCATAAGAAAAAACCACAGTATGCCATAAGGCAGGCAAATCTGACCCATTAAGTTAAAAGGGATGCTGGAGTAATCCCAGATATCAAGCCCGAGTTTTATATTCAATATATAGCCGCTCACAAATTCAATCACGAGTGTAATCAATGTGCCGATAAGGCACTGCTGCCACATGCGGCAGCCGCAAAAAAATGGGTGTTGATTTAATAGCCCGACACAGAGTCCGCATAGGCCGCCAACCCATATCATCGGAAGATATGTAACGCCCCGCCAAAGAAGCTCGACAGTCGCATAGCACATTCCGAGGACAAACCACAAAACCATCAGCCGCCACAAGTGCCTTAACACACGCAATTATATCACCCCACAGCACTACCCGTAAATTTTATGAGGCATGCTGTAACCATATACCTTGCGGCAAAACAAAAACCTGAACCGATACAATAAACCCTTCAGTTTATCATATAGTTCAGGTCTTTGTTTTACTTCGGAAAATCACACTGTCAGCAGCATTAAATATAAAACATCGGGCTGCTCGCCATGTCCCTGTAATTCTCAACAAGGTCGCGCAGTGTTATTGAGTCGGCTGCCTCGGCGAGGCTTTCGTTTAGTTTATCCCATACATTTTTCCTGAGACACTGCTGAATATCATTGCTATCTGCGCCGCTGTCTGTATCCTCATCAACTACCATAAGGTCACCCTCAAGGCTGCGGAGAATATCGCCGACTCTTATTTTTGAAGGCTCCATAGCAAGGAGATATCCCCCCGAGGCGCCTTTTATACTGCTGACAAATCCCGCCTTTCTGAGCAGTGAAAACACCTGTTCGAGGTAGTTTACAGAAATATTTTGCCTTTTTGCAATACTGAACAGCGACACCTTTTCCCCGTTTGAGTTTACCGCCAAATCGAGCATGGCTCTCAAACCATATCTGCCTTTTGTTGAAATCCTCATACTAATTCCTTACCTATATTTTGTATTATGATTATACCGCCGCTGATTCGATATTTCCGCGAAGTCCAATCTCATCAGCAACAGTCTTCATACCCTCTATTGTCTGTTCAATTATATAATCTAACGGCTTGCCGAGCATCTCAGCGCCCTCGGCAATTACCTCGCGGTTGACATTGGCGGCAAAACTCTTCTGTTTCCACTTCTTCTTGACAGACTTTGTCTCAAGGTCAAATATGCTTTTGCTCGGCCTTAGAATTGCCACCGCGGATATAAGCCCCGTCAGTTCATCAATTGTATACAGGACTTTTTCCGCGTCTGTTTCAGGTTTAACATCGTTGACAAGCTTATAGCCATGGCTCTCAATCGCCCGAATTATGTTATCCGGAACGCCATAGGGCGTCAGTATCTCGCGGGTTTTATGACAGTGCTGCTCCGGATATTTTTCAAAATCCACATCATGTAAAAGCCCTATTACGCCCCACTCTTCCTCGTCAGCTCCAAAGAGCTTTGCAAAATGGCGCATAACCGCTTCAACCGTTATCGAGTGGCGCAGCAGGCTCTCCCCTTTAATGTTTTCATTAAGGATTTTTAATGCAGATTCACGGGTAATCACTTTTACCAGTCCTTTTATTACTAATCTTATATTAATAATGGGTATATTATACCATAGATAAAGAATATTTCAAATCTCTGCTGATAATTTAAGATGATAAAATGCAACAATAATCAGCCACTATGAAAAATTATTTTATAAGTGCGTCATCAATGCCTTCAAACTGCATATTGTAATATTTCGCATAAATGCCGTTGAGCTTTAACAGCTCGGCATGTGTTCCCCGTTCAACAATACTTCCATCGTTTATAACTATTATTTCATCTGCGCTGCGTACAGTGCTCAGCCGGTGGGCTATAACCAGCGTAGTGCGGTTTTCCGCAAGGCTGTCGAGGGATTTTTGTATATATCTCTCGCTCTCGTTATCAAGGGCAGAGGTTGCCTCGTCAAGTATCAATATAGGCGGATTCTTAAGGAATACGCGGGCTATTGAGATTCGCTGTTTCTGGCCGCCGGAAAGTCGTACACCACGTTCACCGACATAGGTGTCATAACCGTCCTCAAGGGACATTATAAAATCGTGGATATTCGCTTTCTTTGCAGCCTCTTCGATTTCTTCCTGAGTGGCCCCCGGTTTGCCGTAAGCTATATTGTCCCTGATACTGCCGGCAAAGAGGTAAACATCCTGCTGAACGACGCCGATTGCATTTCTAAGCGACTGCTGCTTGAATTTTCTGATATCCTGACCGTCGATAAGTACGCTTCCTGACGTTACGTCGTAAAACCTCGGCAAAAGCGAACATATAGTCGTTTTCCCGCCGCCGGACGGGCCGACCAGAGCAACCTTACGCCCTGCGGGTATCTTTATGTTGATGTTATTAAGCACCGGGTGCTCCTTGTCATAGCTGAACGAGACGTTCCTGTACTCGATATCGCCCTTGACGTTTTTGAGTTCCACAGCGTCTTCAGCGTCTTTGATTTCCGGCTGGGTCTCAACGACCTCAAGAAAACGCTTAAAACCTGCATAACCCTTTTGGAACTGCTCTGTGAAATTGATAAGCAGGTCGATAGGATTAATATAGATGTTGATATAGAGGGCGTAAACCGCAAGGTCGGCGGCTGAAAGCGTGCCGTTGACGATAAAAAACGCCCCTGACGCTACAATAACAATATACAAAAGGCCTTCAAAGAACGAGTTGCCGGCATGATAGCGGCCCATAATCATATAATTGTTAACCTTTGATTCAAGGAAAGCATTGTTGCTGCAGTCGAACTTCCTGCGCTCCACAGGCTCGTTTGCAAAAGACTTGACTACCCTTATGCCGGAAAGGCTGTCCTGAACACTGGCGTTTACTTTAGCTATCTTGACACGGTTGTCAAAGAAAACGGAAGTCATCTTCTTATTCATGAAATAGGAGTAAACGACCATTACCGCAGTTACCGCGAACAGAATAAGCGTCATTTTTACATTAATCGACATAAGTATGGCAAAAGAACCGACGATTTTTAACAGTGAAATAAACACGTTTTCTGGGCCATGATGGGCAAGCTCCGAGATATCGAACAGGTCGGAAACCAGCTTCGACATCATTTCGCCCGTATTGTTCCGGTCATAATAGGAAAAAGAAAGCTTCTGCATATGATAAAACAAATCACGCCTCATATCGCTTTCCATACGGGCGCCCATTATATGTCCCCACGAGGTTATGAAATACTGGCAGAAATACTTGGCAATATACATTGCGACCAGTACTACACCGATAATACCGATAGAATGAAGTATAACGCTTTTGCTTTGAGTAAAAACTGATTTTGTCACATAGCTCAGAATCAGGGGAAAAGCTAAATCTACGGCTGAAACAACCAGCGCGCAAAACAGGTCAAAGAAAAATAGAAATTTATATGGTTTATAGTAACTTAAAAACTTTTTTAGAACGCTCGACTTCTTCACGATATCCTCCAAATAAAATTAGTTTTTATATTCCTCGATAAACCCGCAGCGCGGGCATTGCGTATATGTTGAAACATTGATAGGCAGTGGGATAACCAAAAGCAGCAGCCAGCGCTTTCGGGTATAAATATAATGCGTCCCGCTGTAACCGCAGGCAGCGCAGTAACGCTCTATATTACCCTGCAAGACAGGTTTTCCGTCAAACATACCGAATGAAAAGAACAAGATATCAGCCTCCCCGTTCTTTCGCAAAATAATCCTTTCCAAGGAGATAAGAATGTGTCTTGAACCACTGGCGCCTTAAGTCATAATCGGGCATCAGCTCACTGACACGGTTCCAAAACGCATGTGAATGGTCAAGATGACTTAAATGCGAAAGTTCATGCACCACTACATAATCTATCATATCTATCGGCGCCATAACCAGCCGCCATGTAAAACACAGCCCGCCTTTCGATGAGCATGAGCCCCAGCGGGTCAGCGCGCTCGTCGTTTTAAGCGACGTATATTTTATATTGTGCTTTTCCGCGTAAAACCGCACACGCTCTGAAAAAACCTTTTTTGCCTCTTTCTTATACCAGTTAATTATAGCAGTCTGCGCACTATCTTTATACGCCGCCGGCACTGTCAGATATCCGTTTTCCGCTGTAATTTTACTTGCACTATCGGAAAAAGTGAGTGTATATTCGCTGCCTAAAAATACGAACTTCTCGCCCTCGGCCCACTGTTTCGGCGGGTTCTCACGCTTTCTTTTCAACATCTCTTTTTGCTTTTTTAAAATCCAGTCAGCTTTTTGCTCCACTGCACGCTTTATCAATGTTTCGGGTGTTTTAAGAGGCGCGCGGACAACAAGCCTTCCGTCGTTTTTTATCTCAAGAGAAATAGTTTTTCTCCTCGACCTTATTATTTCTTCAGCTTTTATTTTCAAAACGGACACCTGCCGAATATTGTACTTTTCCTTTGCATTATCATTAAAGTTTAACGTATTTCAATATAAAAGTCAAAACGAGTTGATTACTATATTAGCGGTTGATTGGAGCGCCTTCTTAAACTAATGACGAGATTTATTTATTATGATATACTTTAATTATCCAAAAGCAGCCAATACCGCTTATATAAATCGATTACCGGGAGATAAAGTTATGGAAAAAATATTGCTTGTAGAGGACGACTCCGCCCTTGCTGTCGGGCTCAAATACAGCATGGAAAAAGAAAACTTCTCTGTTGTAACCGCAGGCGGGGTAAAGGAAGGTTTCGAAAAGTTTCAAAGCGAGACATTTGACCTCGTTGTTTTGGATATCGGACTTCCGGACGGCACAGGGTTCGAGCTTTGCAAAATGATTCGTGAAATATCAAATGTGCCTATTCTGTTTTTAACCGCATGCGATGAGGAAACTAACGTCGTAATGGGGCTCGACATGGGCGGAGATGAGTATATAACAAAGCCTTTCAGGCTTCGCGAGCTGATATCCCGGATTAAGGCGCTACTAAGGCGCGCCAAAGGTAAAAACAGCGAAAGAATCGAGTCGCTGGGGTATGTCCTTCACCCTGAAGAATGTAGGCTTTTAAAAGGCGAAACCGAGATACCTCTAACGCCGGCCGAATGCCGCCTTGTCTATCTTTTGATGTCAAACCCCGGCAGAACACTTACGCGCGGTCAACTGCTTTCAAAGCTGTGGGACAGCGGCGGGGATTTTGTAGACGAGAATACGCTGACGGTCTATATAAGGCGCCTGAGGACAAAGATAGAGGAAAATCCCTCCTCCCCTAAGATAATCCTTACAGTCAGAGGAATCGGCTACAAATGGAACGTCGGCAGCGGAGGTGCAAACTGATGTTTCAGTCAAACATTTTTGAAAACAGTGAAAACAAGCGGCTCTTTGCAGTATTCGCTGTCACAGCCGCTCTTTTTATAGTCTGGACTATCCTATTCACTGGTTTTTTTATAAATAATTTAAAGGAATCTGTTGTTGAAAGAGAAGCATCTATCGCGGGTCAGCTTATAAGCAGCGGGGTGGCCGACAAGGACAGCGTTATTGCGGCGTTTACGTCGGGCAATAACGCGGAATTTGCGTCTCAAGGCGAACAGGCATTCAAGGCAGCAGGATATAATATCAAAACCACCGACTTCGTGCTGCCGTTTCTTGGCGGCGAAAAAAAGTCCTTTTATATCGGTATAATTGCCGCCGCTATCATATTATTGGGAATAATCTTCTTAGCATATTGCGTTCGCATGAACCGAGTTTATACAAAAATCGAAGAGGCCAGGCGCCAAGCAATAAAGATAAGCCGCGGAGATTTCAATACACGGCTCGACGATACGGAAGAAGGCGCCTTTGCAAGGCTGTTCCATGCGTTTAATGAGATGTCCGCCGGCGTCAGCGCAAAATATGAAAAGCTATCAGAGGATCGTCTTTTTCTTAAGAACCTGATTTCGGATATATCACATCAGCTTAAAACGCCGTTGTCCGCGTTAAAGATGTATAATGAGATACTTTTGCAGGAACCTTTGAGCGACGCGGCCCTTGAATTCACAAAAAAGAGTCAGGAACAGCTTGAGCGCATGGAATGGCTTATATTGGGTCTTTTGAAAATGGCAATGGTTGAAACAGGGTTCCTTGATTTAAATATTAAAGAACACAATTTAATGTCGATTATAAAGGATTCAATCAACGATTTCGAACTCAGCCTCAACAATAAAAACATTGAAGTAATCCTGTCCGGCGATGACAAAATTTCATTAAACTGCGACGCCGGATGGCTTAAAGAAGCATTCGGCAATGTAATTAAAAAC
>ENA-UPSB01003358-UPSB01003358.1-bioreactor-metagenome-genome-assembly--contig:-NODE-3358-length-12586-cov-7.031841_pt1 | contig 12586 bp, 12 predicted proteins | sample MGYA00238182_ERZ773286 | MGnify/ENA primary metagenome ERZ773286 (study PRJEB29026, sample SAMN07631240) | bioreactor metagenome | isolation source: Switchgrass digestor | place: USA: Dartmouth... | reverse complement strand
GTAGTAATAGTGCAAGTTGGTCTCAACGCACTTGGACAAGAGCTGACAGCAAGAGCCGTCTACTGGAAGCTCTAGCTAGTCTTGTGCGTGAGGGGGGGTATTTCTCATTTTCCCCGGCAAGATGAAGCAAGGCACCCGCATCGAGCTCGTCTTTTTCCACTCGACGGTCGTTTGACAACCAGCGATTGGCGTCGAACGTTTCATCGCCGAACTCTACTATCAAGTGTCGTGTGCCGAACTGGCGTGGAAGCCCCAACAACATGAGACACGCGGGAGGTCTGAAAAAATGAGAATAGTGTATTAAGGCACACTCTTGCGGAGCTTCTCTCTTAGGCGGAGAACTCAGCGCACAGCGTGCGATATGAGGTTCCTATTGATAGTTTTTCAAATCCGAACCTATGGCAAGTACTAGACGGGAAGGGTTCGAAGTGCTTTGGTCCTATGACTTGGTTTCAAGTTCCTTCTGACCAACAAGCGCTAGGATCCCTCCGACAAGAAGAAGGATGCCTGGGAAGAAATAGGCCGCAGACACTAGTATCACGCCCAAAACAGCGCTAGCTAGCATCATAATCCCTGCGGTTTTGGGTTTTGACATTGCCAGTGCTCCGCCTACTATTCCCAAAATCGAGGTAGGAATGGCCATGAATCCTAACCCTGTGACGGTAGACGCCCCTTCCACCTCTAGTGCCGCGCCTATCCCTCCTACTAGGGAGACTAGACCACCGCCAAAAATGCCCACAACACCACCCAAGATACCGAGAATTAGTGCGGCGATACGCATCAGTCTGACTCTCCTTTCCACGCTAACGTTCCTATTGCAGGTAATGCGCACCGTGTTTTCTAAATCATCTCTACTTTCGAGCGATGTCTAGCTACTCCTGCTTGATCTTGCGGGTTGTTGTCTAAGGACTAGGAAAAGCCCTGACCAAACCTTATCAAGGGGCAAAGCTCGCAAGGCGGGATTGCTGTTGTGCGATGAGATCGCGGATATATAAAGGGAATTGGCGCAACGTACAGAATAGACACACCAATCATCGGTGCGGGCGCACAGGATGGACCTAGAGCGGTTCAGGGTCCGATGACGCCTGGAGACGAGGGGAGTGTTGACTCAATGAGAAAGACAATAGCCTTCATCGCGGTGTTTTTTCTGGTAATGCAATTGTCGGGTTGTGGTGGTTCATCTGTTACTTCTACAGGAAAACTCGATCCGCAAACCCCGCTGGTTGAACAGAGTGCGCCCGAAACGGCAAGGAAGACCTATAGCATTGGAGAGAGAGCTATTATCGACGACCGATACGCTATTACGATCTTTAGTGTTGTGGAAACCAAGGATAGAAATCCATTCTCCGACAAGGAAGTTGCTCAGGTTCTTATAATCGATTATCAGTACGAGAACATAGCGGATGAGAATAGCTCCCTGTACATAAGCGATATGGACTTCAAGTGCGTGGACGAGGAAGCCAATATGTGCAGCACGTATCCGGTGTCCGGTCGCTATTCTCCCGAACACACCCCTCCAGGAGCGCGGACACTGGCATCCATGGTTTTCGGAACGGTGACCAATAGCAAAACAATCAAGCTCTACTACTATGACAACATGTTTGATACTGAACCGACAGCAGAGTTCGAGTGCGAGGTAGGCAAGTCTGTCGAGCCGACACTCGATGGGAATGCTCCTGACTATCCTGACATGTATAGCGTTGGCGACATGATCCAGATTAATACTACAAATGGAGAATACAGACTGTGCATTGACAAAGTGGAACGAGTGGTGGAGAGGAATCCGTTCTCAGAAAAGCAACCGAAAGAAGTCTACAGGGTAACCTACACCTACTCCAACGTGAGTCTTGGACGGGAGCTGTTCATATCTGACATGGATTTCGTTGTTCTGGACGGCAACGGGAACACCGGGTTCACATATCCAGGTGAAATATCATACCATCCTCAGAGTACTATCAAGGGCGCTAAATGTACTGCTCAGATGGTATTTGGCGTTCACACAGAGACCGACAGACTGATCTTGTGCTATCGCGACAATATGTTCTCCGACCGGTTTGACCTAATGGTGTGCGTCCCTACTAGATAGACGCAACTGAACGGTGGATTAGGCCGGCCCGGAGCTACGAAAGGAAATGTACAAGATTAAAGGCAGCAATTTAGCCGCCCTATTCGTTTGCTCGTATCGGTAAGTTGGGCTCGACCTGCCCTGATGATGAGTTGACTCTCATCGTCGAACCACAAGGTGTCGAATCCACGGAAGATAAGGCATCCAGACTCATGTTAAAGCCCCCGGCTTTCATCCACCGGGGGCTTTTCCACCCATATCTGGGCTCCTCTATACCTTATTTCCTGAAGATCCTACGACAGATCTTACGACTCCCTGCGAACACAATCCGTCTACGACCTCACGGTTACCCTTTTCTCGCCGCCGCCCGCTTGTACTCCTTGATAGCGTCGATCTCTTCGGCCGTTAGCGGCTTAGGCCCTCCAATTATGGTGGAGTACACGGCAATCTTGGCGACGTCCTCAACGGCCACCGCGTTCATGAAGGCCTCGTCGAGCGATTCGCCCACAGTCAGGACTCCGTGGTGCTCCAGCAGAACCGCCAGGTGTTTCTCAAGGAACGGCACAGCCGTGGTTCCAAGTTCAAGAGATCCAGGGATCTGGTAGGGCGCAAGCGGGATCTCTCCGCCGAACCTTACCATCTCATTGGTTACTGCGGGGATGCTCTTGCCTGAAGCGGCAAACGACGTGGCAAAGACCGAGTGTGTGTGGACAACGCCCTGAACCCAAGGCAACGCCTTGAATATGCAAGTATGCATGGGGGTCTCAGAAGAAGGCTTGTAATGCCCTTCCACCAGTTTCCCGTCCAAGTCCACTATGCAGATGCCATCGACATCTAGGATTTCCCTAGGGATGCCCGATGGGGTAATAGCCACAAGGCCCGACTGCCTGTCGATAGCGCTGAAATTGCCTGCTCTTTCATGCACTAGCCCGACGTCGACTGCCTTCTTCGCGATGTGCAGGACTTTCTCCTTAAGCTGCTCTAGCATCGTATATCTCTCCTTTGCGACAGGCTTTCATGCCCGAAGGGGTTCGCCTATTCGCCTCTCTCAATCCGCGCCAAAGCGGCGGCTTCCCGCTTCTTCATCTCGCGCACATAATACCAGTACACAACCGCGAATACCGGGATGATCGCGGCCGCGGGCCAGAACTTGCCTCCGAACAACTCGGCGCCTTTGAAGAGCGCCACTTTCGTGAACTGAGCGTTGTGGGCCAACCAGGTGATCTGGGTCGATCCCTCGGGAAGAGTTACCGCGCCTGTTTGCAGCGCCATTTGCGTAATCATCGGGGCGAACCAGTTGGATGACAGGAAGGCGAACGGAGTAGCGATAGCCATGAGCAACCACGTCCGGATGAGGTCGCCCTGTGTCAAGACTGTCGCGGCCATGGCGAAACTCGTTATAAGGATGCTTCCGAACGGAAGCGTAATGTTGTTGGGGATGAGTATCGCGCACAGCAGGATTATCGGGATGTTGAGGATAGCCGCGGTCCACAGGGTGGGCTGTCCCGCCAGGATTGGCCAGTCAAGCCCGATGTAGAAGTCCCTGCCGGGGAACCGCTTCTTCATGAACTCTCCCGCCGCTTCAGAAACCGGTGCGAGCGCCTGCATGAAGAGCTGGGCGACCATAGGGAAGAGGGTCAGCGAAGCCGCGGCCTGAATTGCCAGCGTAAGGGTCTGCTTGGCATTGTACCCCGAGGCCACGCCCAGAATGACGCCTAGTATGAAACCCAACACGTGGTTTTCCGCGAAGAAGCCTAGCTTTTCGCGGAGTTCCTGCGGGGACGTCTTGATTTTCTTAAGGAAAGGAATCCGCTCGAGGAGGTTGTTAACCGGAACCATCCACATGATGTCCAACATGTTGCAGTGCGGAATAGTCACACCGGGAACATGAGTAAGGGCCTGGACCTGATTCTTGATGAGGTCTCCGTTTTTGAGCTCCATTACGATCCAGAGGCTGCAGATGACGACCGCTATCACCGGGCTGTTGGTCAGTATCATGATCATGGCGCCGATGAAAGCCTTATGCCACACGTTCCACATGTCGACGTTGAGAACTTGTGTCCATCCTAGGGCGAGCATGACTATGTTGATGCCGATTTGGAGAGGGAACATAAGTGCGGCGTACGGCCAAGCCCACGCGATTGCGGCTACTGGCGTCCACCCGACGTCAATTGCTGTGAGATTCAGGCCCGTGTTCTGGACTAGGGCCTGGCCTGCCGGAGAGATTGCTCCCGTCATGAAGCTGATGACCAGCGACATACCGGTGAACGCCACGCCGAGCGTCAGAGCGGCTGAAATCGCGCGCCCGGGCTTAACCCGAACGATAAGAGCTATGATCAGCATAATCAGGGGCAAGAAGACTGCTGCGCCGTAGTCTAGCAAGTTTCTAATGAAGGTTACACCTGACATAGCCCGACTCCTTTCTATAGGGTTGGTTACTTGGAGAGGATCTTGATGATCTGGTTGACAGTCTCATCAACACCTGCGCCGGTCAACAAAGGTATTCCCGTCACCACTGGAATACCGTAGTCGATCTTCTCGTACGGAGCGATAGACACGAAGAGGTCGGCGTTAGCGACATGGTTTTTCAAAGACTTGAAGTCCACTACCCGCACTTCAGCACGGAAGTTACGCTTGGCAAGCTCGCTCTTCAGTCTTTCCGCGACCATCGTCGATGTCGCGACTCCAGAGCCGCACGCGACTATAATCCTTTTCACGAGCATCCCTCCTTTCTTTAAGCCTGGTCATCGGGTCTGCTGACCCAGTCCTGCATGAGCGCCTTGACTTCCTCACCGTCGAGGTTTACAAGGCTGTTCAGGAAGTCGTGGTCTTGGAACCCCTGGACGAGGCGAGCAAGGGTTCGCGCCTGGTCGTCGTCTGAGGCAACTGCTATCCCAACAACCACCTTGACCGGGATCTCGCTGCCCGGATCGTCTATCCTGCGGAACATGACAGGGTCACGCAGTCTGATGATGCACAGGCAAGACTTGTTGACATGCGCGCTCCCCGCGTGAGGTATGGCGATGCCAACTTCTGTGGGCAGACCGGTAGGATACCTGTGCTCCCGCTCGATACATGCTTCTGTAAAACTAGGCTTGGTGAATCCTAGCTCGGTCAGCATCGTGCCGCATTCCGTTAAGACTTCCTTCCAATCGGTAGCGGCCTTATCTGCGAATAGAACGGCAATCGTCTCTTTTTCCAATTGAATCCCTTCCGCCATAGAGAGGTGCAGCATCGAGCCCTGGTTCGACTAGATCTCCCAAGAGATGTATCAGTTCATCTAGAGTGCGCGCGGCAGAAAGGCGGGCACTTTTGTTGCCTAGAACCAACTGGTTAAGGCGCCTAGCCTTATCAGGGTCAAGCTGTTCGGTACAAGCAAGGGCGAGTAGCGTCCGGACCGGCTCTGTTCCCGGACCCGGGAACTTGACTGGGTTTTTCAGACGAACAAGGGACATCCCGGTCCGTATTACGCCATCGGACGGTTTCGCATGTGGCAACGCCAGTCCACCTTTGAACACCGCATAGCAGCCGTATTTCTCGATCTGCCGGATCATCGCCCCAACATAGCGCTTTTCGCAGAAACCCTTGTCGACGAGCACTTGTCCTGCTACTCGTACGGCGTCTTTCCAGTCACTGCACTCAACGTCAAAAAGGATGGCACCCCTCCCCAGCCTAAGTGATGAAAGTGGGCTTTTATCGGTCGAGGACCAGAGGTTGGTGTCTGTAGACGGGATGAGATCCAGGAGATCGTCAATGAGCATCTGGTCCTCGAACCGCAACACAGGGCTAACTACCGCGCAAGGAACGTTTCGCAGACCCAACGGCACGGTTGAGATTACAGCGTCGATGTTGTCTGGCACCTTTCTAAGGATTTCAGCCACAAGGTAGGTACCCACGATTTCCACGTCGGGGTATCTGGCCTTGAGCTGCGCCGACAAAATGCTTGTTGTTCCTACGCCATTGGGGCAGACAATCGCCACACGCTTCTTCCTGCTTGATACCGGCCGGCTACGCACAGCGGCGGCTCCGATATGCATGGCTATATAAGCGATTTCCTCTTCCGGCAAGCTGAGCCCGGAGTTTTCCTTGAAGGCTTCCGACGCCCGAACCGCGGCCTCGTAGAAAGCGGGGTAACTTGTCTTAATCTCCCTATAAAGCGGGTTGCGGATCACAAGTCCGTACTTCACCCGGTAATAGACCGCCAAGAGATGCGTTGAAAGCCCGCTGATCAGTTCCTCATCGGCGATTGAGAAGCCGAGAGACTCTTCCGCGGCGGCCACCATCTTCTGGAGTAAGTCGTTTAGAAGGGCGTTCTGCGTGCGGCCGACCTGTCGATCCGGGACCGCGCGTTTGGCTCCCAGCAGATAAAGGGTGACATAGCCGATTTCGCTCTCGGGGAAAGTCACTCCGAGCCGTGCTGTTATCCGGTTGCAGATCTCCTTTGCGGTCTCGTAGTGCTTTTTGGCTTTGATAGCATCCAGTTGGGTTGGTTCGATGGTAATGAAATCTCCATCCTGGACTCGTCCTATCGTGATCGCGAGGTGGGTAATCAACGAAGTTCGGGCTATGTCAGTGAAGCGCGTCCCCAGTCTGTCCTCGGCTAAGCTGACCAGGGAGTGGAGGAAGGAGTAACCCTCTCTCGGATCCTTCACCGGCAGCGCGGCCAGTATGCCATCTAGGATACCTGACACGGGGGTTGGAAACTGTGTGTGGGGGTGCTGACTGGTCGACATCTGAGTTACTTGGTGAGTTGCCTGGTTAGGGCAGGAAGCGATGTCGGCTATGGTTTGGCGAATCTTGCGTTCCGGACCTGTGATCGAGTACCCATGCTTTGGTGAACTGGTCAGTGTCAGACCGTAAGGCCGCAGCTTCTGTCTGATTTCGGCCAGGTCCTTGTGGAGGGTAGCGCGGCTTACCTTTAGAAGACGGGTGAGCTGGTCAACAGTGTGTCCGCCGCCCTTGGACAAGAACAAACCTAGCAGTACGTATTGCCTTTCTTCGGGGGACAGTATGGCGTGATCTGCGGCGCGGTTTTGGACCTCCGCGAGAAGCTGCGCGCGTTCATTATCATCTGCCTGTATGGAGATTTTGCCGTCATGGAAACGAAAAACGGTAACGCCCTTGGTTTCGAACCATTGAGATACCGTATCAAGCTCGTAGCGTACCATGCGGTCTGAGCAGCCGATCTTCGCGGAAATATCACGAACATAGACGGGGCCGACCTCCGTCAACAAACAGCCGGCTATCTTCCTGGCTAGAGTGTTTAGTGCGATAGTCACGGCATTCTGGGCCTCGCTTTGTTAGACCTGAAATCAGGCTTTAGCTGGTCCTTTGCTCCTCATCATGTGTTTTCGAGCATCTGGGGCGGATCCCCTTTGGTTGGTGTCTAGTTTGTTTCCGGGGGAAGATGTGCAGAGTGTAGAAGGCGTCACTTGGGATGCTCTCCGGAGCAGCTTTAATCCTAAGCGGGGACTCAGTGCGGAGGGTGTGAGGGGGTGTGGTATGAGGGGGATTCGAGGGGAATTCTATGGGATTCGAGGGGGATATGAGGTGGATATGCGAGAGATACGAAGCGGATATGCTCGTGCCGAAAGGAATGACAACCTGCGCTGCAAACGTTACCATACAAGGGCGGTAGTCTTGACGCCTGAAGTTTGGGCGTCGGTAGTTTCAACGTCGGGAGTTTCGATGTAGGCAGTATTGATGTCGGAGATATTGACGTCGGGGGCATTGAGATCGGAGGAATTGACGTCGGGGGTATTGACATCGGAAGTATTGACTTCGGCAGAAATGACAGCTATTTGATTGCGTTCCATCATAGCCGTGAGCAGCGTGAGGTGTTCCTTTCAATGCAGATCATAGTGAACGATCCAAACCTGAAGCCTACCGATCTTAAGGGGTTTTGTGTTGGCTGGGCCCAACCCCTAGAGCCCGAGACTCTCTTTGACGCGCTCAAGGGTAGCTACAGATATGTTATTGCTAGAGACGACCACGGCAATGTCATAGGATTTGCCAATGCCATCAGCGATGGTGTCTTCGCTGCCTATATACCTCTAGTGGAGGTCCTTCCTGAGAACCAAGGAGCCGGAGTGGGTACCGCCATCATGCGAGAGCTTCTTAACCAGCTTAAGGACCTGCGGATAGTGGATCTCATGTGCGACCCGCCTGTGCAGGCCTTTTACAAGACCCTGGGTATGATTCCTATGGTCGGGATGAGGGCTAGGCGGTAGTATCAAGCCAGCTTATAGGTTTTCCGTATGGCGTCCAGCCGGTGTTCCAAGAGTTCGTTTTACTCGGCTCGGTCATGCGTGCGCAACGGAGAACTACAGACTATACGTCGCGAGGATGCCCGACCACTACTGCGGTGTACGCACCGATACGGAGCACCGTCTGGTTGATGAGGCGCAGGCGAGTGCGACTTTCCTCCGATAATGCATCAGAATGAAGCGGAGTCTGCGATCCAGAGGGGAGTCGCAGGATGGCCTTCGGCCCTACGCTCAGTTTTGAAGCGAACTCGCAGTGATGAGGCGCGCTGGCGAGCGGGTTTGGAGTGATGAGGTGCACAGCCGAGCGCCTCCTGCTTGATGAGGCGCGGGGGAGGGCGCCTCGCCCAAGAGTTGACGTCGGCCAGCGTCCCGAATTGGAAGTCCGCTTCAAATCGTTGCGGAGTCGCAGAGTGGACGCTTCAATTTGAAGCGCAACCGTGTTAACCTAGTCCACGTCGACTGTGGGAGGTAGCGAGCACCAAACTCTCCTCCAGACTGAACCCCGGACCAAGTGGCAGATTGATACGTCTACGTGGCCACGAGCTATACTCGCGTCTGCGGAACCATGTCTCTTCTCGCCACGCTCCTATATCCGCATAGCAGAACCTTCTGGATCTCGGAGGATGCGTGACCACTACTGCGGTGTACGCACGGATACGGAGCACGGTCTGGTTGATGAGGCGCAGGCACGTGCGGCTTTCCTCCGACAATGCATCGAAATGAAGCGGAGTCCGCGACCAAGAGGGGGTCCGCAAGATGTTTTTGAGGTGGATGCTTGCTTTTGAAGCGGATTCCCCGTGATGAGGCGCGGTGGCGAGCGGGTTTGGAGTGATGAGGAGCATAGCCGAATGCGTCCGGCTTGATGAGGCGCACTGGAGAACACATTCTGCCAAACCCGAAGCCGAAGGCTGTCCCAAATCCGAACTCTGCTTCAAATCGTTGCATAGTAGCGAAGTGAACGCTCCAATACGTGGCGAAACATGTGCGAAGCTGAACGTTACGTTATCACAAAGGGCTGGGCCCTCATATGGCCTAATCACGAAGGTTCCTACGTCTTCCCCTTACCACCCTCCACGAAACCACCGCAATAAGCACGACCAGGGCGCCGCCCAGCACAATCCACGTAGAGGCCGGCGACGAGCGAACATATACTACTGTCACTTTGGCGTCGGGCAAGTACTTGGCCGCGGCAGCCTTAAGGAGCGCCTGAAGAGCTTCCGGCGACGATTCCGCCGACATTCCGGATTCCTCCAGAAGGTCCTCCGATTGACTCCCGGGAATCAAGCGGAAGGCCAGAGCCTCTACTTCTGAGTAGGGAGAAGCAACCGCAACCGGCATCTGCCGGCGCGATGACGTGGGGATGGTGAACCGGCTCAGTTCGTCCGGGTTTGGTCCGGAAACCGCAAGTGAGGAGAGAATCTCCCGCAGGAGAGCGGCGTTCTGGTCCATTAAGCCCTCAATGCTTTGGTCGCCGGAACGAGCCGTAAACCCGTATGTGGCCACGACCGTGCTGTTTGTCATTAGGACCCTGTGCAGCGAGGCTTCCATTTTGGTTCCTGTGCCTCTCCTGAAGTCGGTGTATAGCCTGCGAGTTGCGATGTTGAGCAGAGCTTCGACTGCTGGCATGTCCTCGGGACTTACTCCCGACACCCCTACGCCCAAACCGGCACGCTGTTCGGCCCTCCCGAGTTCCAGCACGCCCGTTTCCGGCTGATTAAAGCGCACGTCCGCATGGTTGGAAGGTCCGTCGCCTGGAGGGATACCCTCAAGACAGTGCGCAACGCAGTCAAGGATTTGCGTCTCGTCGGAGTCGGACAAGACGACAAGGGACAGGCGGGCCGGCGTATACTCCCGTTCCATGAATGCCCTCACCTTGTCGGCACTCACGGCAGTCACGGGTGTCCCGAAGAGGTCTTCCCAGTAGCAGGTACCCTCGTACATGCAGAGCATCATCTTGTTTATCAGCGCGTTTTCCTCGCGATTAGTCAACTCGGTCAGTTCGCGACGGATTCGTTTGACCTCCATCCGGAACGCGGGGTCATCCGTGAGCGTCGACCGGAACAAGGAGTCGAGGAATACCGACAGCGCTTGAATGGTCTTGTACTCGGGGACGGCCATGAAGAACGCCGTGTAATCGGGGCCGGTTTCGCTTCGGAGGGGCATCACGGACCCAAGCGAGTAGGATTCGGCCGCGATGGACCAGACCGATTCACCGGAAGGTCTCGGGTACATCAAGACCACGTCTTTTGCCATACGCGCGCAATGAGTTTCGTCCTCACGCTGGTTGGCGGTCCCGGTAAGCATCACCGCGCCAATCTGAGACAGGCCTTTTTCAGGCGGCTGCTCCTGAGACTGCTGAGACGCCCCCTCTTGATCTTGGGGGAGCTGCCCAATGTAGACTTTGACGCCGTTGACTTCGTGGCAGGCGAGTTCCTCTATGGAGGCCGGGACCGTGGAGGCCAGCGCAATCCCACCACTGCCCGCCACCCAAGATAGCGCAAATAAGAAGGCGATTAGGGCGCGGACGACATTGCCGCTCTTTGAGCCACTCCCGCCGGAGCCCCGAACGTTGCTCTTGTTGTTGAGACTCCTTCCCGGGCCAATACCTCTGTTCTTGCCATCGACCGCACCACCAATATCACCGTAACCAAAACCGGCACCGTCACTAGCGCGGGCACCGTCACCAGAACCGGCACCGCCGCCAGCACCGGCACCGTCACCAGCACCGGCACCGTCACTAGCACCGGCACCGTCACCGGCACCGCCGCCAGCACCAGAAGCGTTACCAGCACCAGAACCAGCACGGGCAATCGCGCGGACTCTCCTGCCGGCCATATTCGTCGCCACGAAAAAAGCCGCTATCTGAGTTCCAACAACCACCGCGACCCAAGCCCAGCCAGCCAAGGGACGAATCGTTATTAGCGATGCGGTGAAGAAGAATCCAATGATACCTATCCCCGCCAGGACAGCGTTGACTAAGATCAGGGTGAACCACGCGGCGACTCCGAGTTTGGGTACTCCCGTGGACTGCACGGTTTTGGCATCGTAAACCGCAGCGCAGACACTGGTCGCGCCGGTGCTGAAGGCGAGGGCGATCCAGATCATCAAGAGTGCCGGCGTTGCCCCGCTTTGGGCGAGGGGGATCAACGCCTTGACGAGAACGAACAGGATTAAGGCACAGACGGCTTGGAAGAGGCCGTAGAAGAACGCTTTTCCTCGCATGACCCTTGCGGGGTTAGCGGGCGAATGCGCCAGAATGCGGATCGTTGTCGGCATGTTCTTCACTGACCACGAATCGTATGACCCGGCCAGAATCAGAAAGAAGAACGGACTGATGGAACTGAGCCAGCTAGGAGTGTCCGGATCTGACCGGCTTGGGAACACGGTGAGCGCCAACACCATCACCAGGACGTACAGGACCTGGGACTGACTCTGCAGGTCCCTGAATAGGAGTTTCGACTCCACCACGAAGGACGTGCGCTCCATGCTTAGGGGCGGAACTCGGTCGTCACTCGCAAAGGTGGAACCCCGAAAGCGGTCTGCGCGGCGAGCCTGAGTTGAGGCGGAACCCGGCGCGTCCGCCCTGGATTTGGGCGCCCTACGCGCGGAAGTGGCAGAAGGCGCACGGACAGTCCTACTTTCCCTGGATACCATCCAACCCGACAAATATGCCCGCTCTGTCCTGTTCACGACGACCGCAAAGAGTCCAATCGAGATGAGCAGCAGCGTAGAAGCTGTGGCGACTAACGGAACAGGCCGCTCAAACAGCCCCTCGATTACCGCCCTGCCAAGGAGCGCAGATGGAGACCAGGACGGCCCCATCCTCCCGAAAATGGAGGCCACCCCGGATATGTCGCCGGTCGAATTCCCCCATCCGGAGGTTGAGAAGGCCATTCTGGTGAAGAAGTAGGCGATCGCGCCGATGATGGTGCCAAGAGCGGCTGTCACTTCTTTGACGCGGTAGGGAGGCAGTATCCTGCACACCAAGAGGTTTGCCAGGATCGCGAGCACGGCGGGTATTAGGGCGAACGGGAATCCTGCCAAGATGGAAAGCGCGTAGTACCACGGGGGCGCGTACCATGCCACCCCCAGCGAGACCAAGAGCGGGATCCCAGCTACTACGTAAGAACCTATCCCGGCAGCGGCGACTTCCAGGAGCTTAGCCAGAATTACAGACCGCGGCCGTACAGGCGAAACCAAGAATAGGGGCAGGTCGCGCGCAAGGTATAAATGATAGAAAGCCGCGCTAAAGGCC